>Ga0209780_1004987_pt1 | contig 10383 bp, 4 predicted proteins | sample WorMetexBAHAMAS2_FD_187384 | JGI IMG/M metagenome (GOLD analysis project Ga0209780, IMG submission 187384) | Marine gutless worms symbiont microbial communities from Max Planck institute for Marine Microbiology, Germany - Inanidrilus exumae... | ecosystem: Host-associated > Annelida > Digestive... | reverse complement strand
CTCATCAGCAGTAATCATGTACTACATCAGTTGATGCCTCCCTCACGAAATACGTGTTATGATCTCCGACCTCGACATCACAATTTTTCACTTACACATAAACCTAACAAAATAGTAGATTCCGATTTTATCATTCGCATGTTGTTTAAAAATTCATATTAATACATATCTACACAATTTTATCATTCATTGTACTGCATTCCACTTGCGTGTTTGTTTTATTCTGTATTTTACCTGTATGGAGCTGCGGCTCGTCAGCTTTTTATTAAACGAATATGTTATGTTATGTTACCAAAGTGGTCAATACAACACTGCACAATTGCTGAATGATGGTAGCAGACCATCATCAACAGTATCACATACCAGTTTGACCATGAAACCCAGGTCAAATCTTCACAGTGCCACGCCTGCACAATCTTTGGCTCTAACTGATCAGTGAATATCTTGGCAGCGAGTCGGCCATAAAGGACGATGTCGGTCTGGACTGGTTGCAAGTCGCCAGGGAATGGCATGTATTCACAGTGCAGGAAACGCTGAGTGACTGGTGCCTCGACCACCTTCTTTCCCAGCTTTGTCTCAGCATTTACTTCTTTATCCTCAACACCTCCATAAAAACAACAACAACAGGACATTCACAGCTTCTCCCCAAATACACAGTCAGACTAAATATACCCAAATACCTGTACTCACAAGTATATAATAAAAATGATGATAATGATAATAATAGCAGACTAATAGCTAGAAATAACAAGAATTCCATGTCAAAATCTGACAGAATTTCATAAAAACATCTTTGGCAGCAGGTAGTATTACCAATTACATGGTACAAACATGTAATACAAATACGTAGTAGAAATTACAGAATGTAGATAACAATGTACAGACAAGTAGTTAAGAAAACATATTCTTGGTACACATATAAAGTGCAGACATACCGGGAGGAAAAGCAACAGATATAGTTACAGTGAAAGTAACTTGGTGGGTTCCAGTTTCATCAGCGGGGATTATTCGATGGCTGGGCCGTGGGTTGGCTGATGCTTCAGCAATGTTTTCATCAGGTGTGAAAGACACACTTGACACAAATGAAGCCACATCAGATGCAGCAACTGCAGACACTCCACTCAGTCGCTGTTTGATCAACGGTGATCCAAATAGATCCCCAGATGCTGGAGAAATGCCAACTGACTTAACAAGTGACTGACCACTAAATTCCATATTTGCAAGTGACTACTAACTAATGTATTTGTGACAGGTTCACAAGTCCCCGTCACCTGCCAGCATCACTTTGATCTAGTAAGCAAAACAAAAAAAAAACATTGTTGTATGCTACAGCAGTCATAACAATTTGCACTCACCAATTGACATTCAATTGCACATGCAGGTGCACAGACACATGTACACACAGACACACACGTTATACAGATAACGCACTCCTGTGAGTGTAATATTCTAATATGATGTCCCGAGGTTGACATGTCAACATAAAGGCAAAGTCTGAGTGTTGATATTTCAACCAAGGGACATCATATTTGAATATGGCATGAACAGGTGTGCTTCATCTGTTTTGTTGTATGATCAAATACAAAAATTTAAATGGATATTAATTAGAAAAAATAATCGTCTGAGCAATGTTAACAGACTCTGGGGGTTCAGATGTTTTCTGTTACCAGGTGACTCCCAGCGTACGCCACTGTGTGTGCCATAAGCCCAACTTCATACAACACTGTTCGCTAGGTGTTGCCTAACTTATGACATCTGAAGTAAAGTCGAAATACTTAAAGTAAAAATTTTCTTAATTTTGTAGTTTATTTTGGACATTTGGTCAAATTTGTTTAGCAGGCTATTTAATTGTTATTTATCTTTCCAATTCTGTGATATTGACTTTTAGATTTTGACTTTAACTATTGTTCTTGCATAGGCATACTACTCATTAATACATACACTGTATTCACATTATTTATAAGCATCGCAGTGTTATAATAACACTGATTACATGCAAGTGATTTCTACCATTCTATGTTGCAAGCGCAATTTACGAGGCAATATACTGGTCATGATGGGGTCATGAAAATGTTGACCCATTCAGTATCGTAATGTCGAATGGTTCAACATTTCTGTGACCTCGCCGTGACATTTGGCTCCCTGTAATTCATTCAACATTTGATATTGGCAAAGATCAGTGTAAAGTACTTCAGCATCTAATAATGACACACAGTACTGCCACTCCGTATAAACACTGTCTCTCCCAAACAGGGATGTAAAAATCGAATTTTTCCACTACCGACTCGGTTCTTTAGAACCAATTGAAAACCGATAACTGAATTCTGTGAATCGTCCTTGCTAGGGTTCACACCTGATGCGTGTTGGCGTGCCGCACACACAACACATCTGGCATCAACTACGGAGACCCAAAAATTGTTTGTCCTATTATATATTTCATAGTCTCGGTGTAAACACATAATTCAATTTGCCTGGCCTTGTCTTATCAGTTCTTAGAATCACACACTGACAAGTTGACAGCGGGCGGCGACGTGCGGGGGTGCACTAAGTGAGACCGTCGCGACAGTTTCGCTAAGAACAGAGAAAATGGTTAACATGTTCCGGCTCCGGAACAAAAAATGTTCCGAAACCGGACCGAACCGACGTTGTTCCGGGCCGGAACAGTACCAGAAACTGTTCAGGTTCGATCTCTAATTACGTATTTCTTCCAGAGATCATTGTCATAACATGTCCAGCCTTGCTTCACAACTCATAGCTTTCAGCTTCGAAAAAGGCCTGGTAAACGAAAGCACAGCATGAGTGGTCTTGAGTAGTAGTAGAATATGCACTGCAGATGACTATTAGGCTTACTTGTCAACCCATGGCGAATGTTGTTACAGTAGCTTTCGTTGCATTGTTCACTGTTTGTCTTGTTAGTGGATTTCGACATTAAGGCAGTAGATTTCGCATAAATACACTGGATTTTGATTTCGCATATTTAATGGACTTCGCGGATTTGTGGATTTCGATTTTTAGGCGGACCACTAGGTGTTACGTAACTGCTAGATAGCACAGAGCGAAATACTTACAACATGCTGAACAACTTAAACGCGAAACTACACATGTGCATTTGTGTCTTCATCCATCGAGTACAAAGAGATTGGGAAATTGATTACGGTTACAAAAATATAACTTTACTCATCATCTGTTGCTTAGCTACCGGTGACCAAGAATATTAAATAACATGTTATTTACTATTTTTGCCGGTGACAAGTTTGCATAGAATATATAACATTCACTGTATTAATTAGTGATGGGCAATGGCGACAATTAGTCGACATTAATCAATCAATCAATCAATCATGATTTTTAGCGTGGCTCAAATAGTGAAACTATTACTGAGACCACGACACTTGAACTTGAACTGATACGCCATCGAATAACATATTTATCGACAAAAGGAGAGAAAGCTATAAGCTTATGTATATCCCCTGGCATCTCTAAGACGCTGATGTGCTAATCTAGTTTTCGTTTGAACCCAAATAATGAATGTCTCGCAATAATTTCTATACCCAAGTTACCAGTATTCAATTCACTTACTACGCTGTTACTAAAATACTACATCCAGTCTGGCTGTTTATTTACATTACATTACATAGAAATTATTTAAAGTCGCCTATGGTTAAAAACTGCTAAACGACTGTCCGGTGTAAGCACTAGAGGTAAGTGTCAGTAACTGTCTGGCGGGAATGACCGTTCAAACAAGTGTGATTTGAGGCGTGACCAGAAGACAGCGAGAGATGGAGCAGAGGTGACAGAAACGGGAAGAGTGTTCCAGAAGCGACTGCCGATCACTGGGAAGGCACGGTCGCCGACGATACTGAGTCTTGTTCGTCTGACAGCCAGAAGTGATGACGATGACGACCGGAGACGACGAAGGTTCGTGTCCACGACGCGCTGGAAGTAGGCCGACAAGTACTGCGGTGCAAGACCGTGCAGACAACGGTAAACCAGCACACCGTTATTTATTGATTTATAAAATGACCATGAATGCTGAATTGTCAAATATCAAAAAATTGAAAAAACGATTTTTTTGTTAATAGGCCCAATTCATATGACCTACTTTCCTGGTCCTATCTGATAAAAGAAGTAGAATAACGGATCATATTCTGCTGCAGACAACCGCAGACTGACAGCTGTCACAAGCGCCTTTGCGTTTACGTCTTCGCGCTATTGTTCTTGGCGGTGTTCACTGAACCGTAGCCGTCGTGAGTGAACGTGTTTGCAACACTCGCATATTCCACTCCAGACAGTGTTGTAATCTATACGCCACCTTTAAGACTCTTTAATGACTTCTGTTGATTGATTGAATGCAGACTGTTGTCAGTAGGCAGTTCAAGTTAAGCTCTTCGTCTTTGACTTACCCAAATATTCCACTAACTTAAGACCCTGTTACTAAAAGACTACATCCAGTCTGTAGATTTCGCATAAATACACTTAGACTAAGTTACATGAATTATATACAGTGTGGCCAAAAAACGGACCTCATTGAGTCCAAAAAAGTTACCGAATATTTCACAAGACAGTGTAGCGAAACGTTTAAATGATAATTTAAGTGTGATGAGACCTTTAAGTTTAATGATAGCTCTGTTACAAATTTATTGCCGAGTGTCACGGTGAAAGAATGTGAAAATTGACAGTTACGGACAGTCGCACCTTTTTGGTCTCACAGTAACCAATGGCCCCAGTTTTTGTGCGCCACACTAAATTTAATATATTTAAAGTTGTCAAAAACTGGCCGTTACGGCAAATAAAGATGGTTAGCATCACAAATGGTTATTAAAGTGAGTGAAATTATCAGGTCACCCATTCTTCGAAGTAGAACGAGCGATCTTATGTTTTATGGATGTCTTTTATCCAAAGTAGGGCCACCGTAAATACCCGACTAGTAATTCCCGGGAATCCAACGTCCCTGAATTCCTTGCAGGAATTAAGGGAAATTTTGAAAAGTTTCCAATTTAGTTTTATCCCTGTAATCTGATAGCTTTCTCTGGATTCTGACAGTTCTAATTTAATTTACCATGAACAGCACTTGACAGTGAGTACAATAGGCCTATGTCCATTACCCTACCAGTTGGTTGGTTGGTTGGAGTTTAACGGCGCTTTCAACACAATTCAGGTCATATCACACCCTTAAGGTAGAGATATATTATAAATATTAAAATTTAATAGGTATTAATTCTTGGAGTAAGATAACTATTTTTTTAAATATTAAAAATATAACAATAATAAGATTTACGTTGAATAAGTAAATTGGAATTCGACAAATTATTTAACTGAAAAAGTATAATGTGTAAAATTCTTTTTTATAGAAATTATAGTTGATCATATAAGTTGACTTTTAAAATAAAATTCAGTATATTTTGGCTGGGTGTATGACTGAGGTTTTTCATGTCAGTAAAGGAAGAATATTGATGTCGCGTTTGGTCATATAAAGTACATTCCGTTAGAATGTGTTTGACAGAAAGAAGTTAATTACAGTCTGCACATTTGTACCCTACTAGTCACACCAGACTGGAGTACTATAGAGTAAGAGAACTCTGTTACGCCCGCAATACAAAGGCCAACATTGATGGTCGACAATATTGGCCTTTATGTCAGGGGATCTGACTTCATACTATTGTGCCACAGCACCTGCATTCTATGTATGGTGAGCCGGAAGTGATAAAAATTTTAGACTTCGCAGTAACGGTTTTTATTATGGTTGCAAAGCAATATAATTATTTCCCATTATTCACAGCAAACACACAATAGATATGCATCCTCAAGCAAACATGTAACTACCGGTACTGTACTACAAGTCCAATATACTCAAATATACAAACACTTTAATACCGTTCTGATCTCTGATTTTCCAAAATTGTGTAATGCAAACAAAATCCTGTCATAAGATCAGACATTTATTTCAGTAACAACAACAACGAAGTACGAAAGTAACGGTGAAAACCATCTCTAATACTGTGGAAGATCCTGTCAAACATTAGGACCCAAACTTCACACATAGCCTCTAAAATAACTGTTTATTGTGACAAAATCCAGACATACAAAACAGCCTGTTGACGACATAACACAAACGACAACTCCAAGCGTGCAACAAAGTCCAAAAAGTTCAAATGACATTTGACGGCTCAAGCATATCTGGAAAAAATAAATACGACAAAGTCAAACGACATCAGACATTCAGCAAAACTAGAAATCTGACATACTAATATATTCACAAGGCAAACTGTATTCTGTATATTGAACATGTCAGCTTGGTAGTATGTATTTCTCCAATATATCTGCAAGAGAATCTCATACAACAAAGCATTTATAGCAATAACAGTAATATTATCAATATCAATAAAATATGACTAACACAAAATACCTGGTAGTTGGTACACTAATTATAAACACTAATTAGTAATAAATATCTCTGCTGTTGACGTCGTGCAGTATAACTGCACACAAGTAGGTGTAAATATAAATATGGCTCAATGGATACTTACACATTATTGCCATAATAATTACCAGCGATTATCAACGAATCTTAGTCCGAATTAACAGATATGCACGCAATTCTCTAAAAACGTTCATCCTAAAAACCTCAATGCAACGGATGTACAACAACAGCAAAATGTACTGACCAGCTGCTGAAACAGCCAGATCACTTACTAAGTATAAACAATAAAGTGGTGCTGATACTGAAAAGCTGTGATCTGTCCCCAGATGATGCACAAGCTGGGAAAAAAAGAACTAGATGGAAAGTACTCTGAGAGAGCACAAATCCCCGTGAAAGCGTTTTTGTCGCCAACACTTGGCAACACTTGCCACACTTACTATTTTGTGGCTCGCTAGTTTCGAATTTCCCGACAGAGCTATTTTGTAAACAATCACCAGTTTACAGAGTTTTGTGACCGTTACTTCTACATCCCTCTATCAATCGTAACAAAACACGAACTTGGTTTTCCCTTTCCCCCTAGGAACCTTTGCATAAAATTTGGTGCAAATCCGTACACAATTTTTTTAGTTATCATGGTCACAGACAGGCATACAGACAGACAGACACACACACACAAACCAACGCCGGTGAAAACGTATTCCCTCGCTTTCACGGGGATAAAAATCAAGAAAAAATCAGCTACCATAGCTTCGACAGCAAAATGACCAGCTAGCTGTGTGCACGTGTGCAGTGATACTAAATAAATTGCAACAATATTTATCAGAAAACACTGTCAAGTCAACAACAAACAAGCCATGGCATCGGTGCACTAAAGCATAAACAACTGCTTAGTGCTAAACAGATGATGCTTTGACACAAGTTCATAAATAGATTACAAAACAGTCGTAAATAGTCATTCATGCAAAGTCGACTGTAGACTGGCTGTAGCACAAAATATAAACTGCAAACATGACGTAGTAACGTACATGTAACACAAAACAGGCCTAAGACATGTTTCTGCCATGGCATTCGATGTGGGAACTGCAGACAAAGCGACAAGCTTGCCACTTGTCATCAGTAAATGGCAGGGCCAAGGCTGCTGGTGGGCAACTGGATCGTCACAATAACTGCAGTGTGCATCAGCTGTGGAGGTCTGCTGCTTCTCAACTTTAACGAAATCATGGAAGCTGTACATTTGGACCGTTCAGCAGGCCCATACGCTGTTTCTTCTTCCTCTGTTCCTGCACCTGTTTGCCACAGAAACCAACAACGATTCTAAAGCATTTTGGGTGTTTTAGCATTAATCAGCTGCTGAATATTCTGGGTTCTGGAGCACATAATCCGAGTCCAGTGGTGGATGACAAAGGACGACAACAGTGACTGATTTTCGCTGGTTGGAATCAGTGTTAAGAGTTTCTTTCAGTGCTCTATCATCGCGGCTTAGGTATCAGGAGGGTTGGTTGGTTGGTTGAAGTTTAATGGAGCTTTCAACACAATTCAGGTCATATTGCACCTTTAAGGTAGAACTATATTATAAATATTAAAAAATTTAATAGGTATTAATTCTTAGAGTAAGATTACTGAAAACAATATAATTATAATAGTAGATTTAGAAGTAGCAGGAGGAGCATTTGGCCCGTGAAAACACGTGCCACTTGACTTCCAAGGGTTCTCTTCTAGAATAAGTAAAGGAATAAAACTGGAGGGCAGTGGTTAAAGTAAGCTGGAACGCACTGGAACGCCATTCCAGGGCCCCTGAATTTGCCCTGTTAGCGTTCCTGGGCCCATAAACAAGTAAAATTAAACCGGAATGCACGTTTCGCGGCCAAAACATATACAGAATCTGCCTTACCATTTGACAATCAGTTTCTTGAAGCTATATTGCAATTTTCACATTTTTTCAGTGTACATATGCCACAGTGTGTGGCCTTTGACGTAGACTGCGAGAAGCAGTCCGTGTCGAAGACAACTCTGTCCAGGGCCTTCATGTAGCATTGGGGTCCCCAGAGAAAACAGGGAGCCCACATTTTAAGGGAGTTCCTGGGCCCCAAAAAGTATACTTTAACCACTGCCGGAGGGGAATGGCTAAACCAGGTTCAGCTGGTAAATAGCTGTCAAAACGGAAGTGGTGCTATCTGTAATCAAGATGGTCGTACAAAATCACGTTCACTAATCATACTAGTAACCTAAAACCTATTTCAATCCATGACTCAACTCTACGCTTGATGTGGACGCACAAGAAATTAAATCAACCAAGTGAGAAAGCTATAAGAAATAAAAAATTGTGCTTAAGCTGCATCGACTGGATTAAACAATACTGGGCTGAGTAAATGCTCAAATGCTTGGTGTAGTAATGCTAACAATATGATGGTAAAAACGTTCGAGCGTTGGGCCCGGAGCTGATCCCCGTGTACAGGCAGTCAGCCCACAGGTGACTTGAAGCCATCCACCCGGCGGTAGGCTGCCATTACTTTCCGCCAGGCCTGTGGTTACATTACCAGCCGTAGAGCGCCACCGCCCATCGGCCGATAATAAATTATACTACTTGGTAACACAGGCACATGCGCATGAGCAGCTTGCCCAAGGCTGTTACCCGGAAGCGGACCGACCGAGATTCGAACCCGCGACCTTTATGATCGCGAGTGAACGCTCTACCGTTAAGCCACACAGGCCACTTAATATGATGGTACCAAAACCAAAATGACCAATACTGTTTACTAGGCACAGTGGTATATGACCACATCACCACTACCACATCCGTTCTAACAGCATACCAGGTGAGTCTGGGTTATATGGTTTGACAGACTGGATGCGTTTCTCGTCACCCGACCAACATTATCAAATCACTGACCCAACCAAGAAAAATCACCTACTGGTCTTGTCCTTTCTTTCTCGACCGCTATCTTCACGCCACCTCTCTGATGCAGCACCACTGTACTAGTGGGGTACAATGAGCAAAACATCTCCACTGCTGATGTTTAAACAAGGTGTCGCCCTAACGGGACGTAACCGTACTGGCCCGCCGTGCAGTGTTACCGTGGAGCTATAATTACACTGGAGGCGGCATGACGTCATCGCCTGGCCTGCGCTGCTGAAGCCGCCTGCAGGCCCACCGTGGTGTGTTACAGACCCCAACAGACGACGACAGACACCAGCGAGCAAAACAATAGTTGCCCATTAGGCGGGCCAGTAATAACAATGACACTTTCAAATTCCATCGACTGTATTTGCACGAACTCTTCGCGTATTTCAAAACTCGTCGACCACAAACAATTACCGACCTGTTCCTTAAGTTCATTGAGCTGTCTCGAAAGAGTCTCGACGAGTTCATTTGTGTGTGCGAGTTGCAAATGCAGATTTCTCAGTTCATTCTGCTCAATTTCTGCATCATCAGCCGCCAACGACATTGCTCTCATCCGTGGAAACCAATCCAGATTCTTCTCCTGCAAGTCACATCCACGTACAACACTTGACTGACGTACTGCAAAAATGTACAAAAATAAATTCTGCAGTCACAATGATCTCAAAATTGCCAAAATTGCATTAAAATTTTTTGGGTTCAGATGGTCTCATATTGCATCACATTACCAGTAAATTGTAAAAAAATTTTCTGTAGAGATCACAGACACCATGTCGTGTCACTGTCTGCTCCAAATTTTCCACCAGATCTGAGTCCAATAAAAGTACTGGCAATAGTTCAGTTAAATCAGTTGCCGAACGATCACTGAACTGTGCACTAGAATGGCATGTCATGAACACAGTGGCTGACAGGCGTTTGCTTACATTTTAAGCTTCTGTTGTGCAATTTGCAACTAATGCATTACAGCAGCTTGTTACTGGCCCACCTAAAGGGCTAGTATGGTTTTGCTGGCTGGCGTCTGTCGTCGTCTGTAACGCTGCCGGTGGGCTGTCGGCAGCGTTAC
>Ga0209780_1004986_pt1 | contig 10384 bp, 8 predicted proteins | sample WorMetexBAHAMAS2_FD_187384 | JGI IMG/M metagenome (GOLD analysis project Ga0209780, IMG submission 187384) | Marine gutless worms symbiont microbial communities from Max Planck institute for Marine Microbiology, Germany - Inanidrilus exumae... | ecosystem: Host-associated > Annelida > Digestive... | reverse complement strand
GCACTGATAATTTTCTACAGCGGATGATTTGAAGAAGCGAATGACACCAAAGCCCCATTTACGTGATATCGCCCAAAGGTCCAAAGTATATATACCAAAACGTGCTGCCCACGGATTCCAGTGCTGAACAAATAGTTGCGCTTTCGCTCGAAAGAGACGTATAGTTTTATCTGCGAAAACCTTCTCGGATGCCCCACCATAATGAACAATCTCCGCATCCGGACAGATCAGACACTTCATTCCATGCTTTTTCGCTCGAAAGCAAAGATCCGCCTCTTCAGCATACATAAAAAATTTTGGATCAAAACCGTTCAAGCTATCCCAATCATTCTTACGAATGAGAAAAAAACAACCGGTCACAATATCAACCTCGCGCACTGAATCCCGTGCCCAGCCACCAAGTGCTTCTGGATCAAATAGACGGCTATTCTTAAATACCGTAGCCAATCCTATGCCTCGGCAAAAAGCACTCCATGGTGTTGGACGGCCCCAACAGGAGCTTGGATTTAAATCGCCATTGGCGAAGCGTGTTCGCCCACCAAATATAGTTGCTTCAGTATGAGCTTTGGCAAATGCAACGAGTTTATCAATGGCACCATCGAGTACCAAAGTATCAGGGTTGAGCAACAAAATCCAACTGCCTCTAGCCTGAGAAACAGCCATATTATTAGCAGCTGCAAATCCATGATTTTCGTCGCATGCAAAAAGCCTGACCTGAGGAAACTCCCGAGCAATCGCTTCCGCAGAACCATCGGTAGAAGCATTATCAACGACAATGACTTCAAAACTATGTTGTTGCGTCTCTTTGAAGAGAGAGCGCAGAGACGCGCATGTCATATCATTGGTATTAAAACTGATGATGACAATCGAAAGTTCAGTAGCTGCCGTATTATGTTGACAAGTCATATTATATCCATTATAACTGGAAACGTGAAATCACGGCCCAAAAAACGATTAAGACTCTCGTGTGAGAGAGGTAAGTCCACAAAAAATTAAATTTATTAAATTTTAATTATTTATCAATCAGGAGAATACAAAAAAATTAACTTATTTTCTTCTTATCCAAAATGAGCCGTGTCCTTTCTTAAGTCGCCCAAAAACAGGACAAGCACCAGACAGTTCATTCTGATAGTGTTTTGCAAGATAGTTCACAGATAACAACACTTCAAAACCGGAATTAAAGGCAAGAAAAGCTTGCAACAGATATTGCTCCGTCCAGAATAGCCTCTTGTTTACAATCCATTCCCGTGGATATTCATAAGGAAGAAAAATGTCGTGAATATGAACTAATACACCTGGATTCAACTTGGGAATGATATGTAAGTACTCCGTAAAAACATCACCGCCAGTCCTCAAAACATGGGATGAATCTATAAATAAAATGTCATTTTGTTTTAACTCATCAAATTGTCCCAAATTAACATCTTCCACCCTTTCACGGATGATCTCATCAATTCCTAACTCCGGAAGCCAAGGATTTTCATAAGGCTCTATGCAGGTATGTTTTGCCGCTACTCCTTCATTCCTGTTAGTGTCTAATGCGATTTTCATCAGACTGGTTGAATATCCTGCCCCGATCTCTATTACTCTTGTTGGTTTAAAATGTCTTACAACATTGTAAAGTATTTCTGCATCTGCAGGCCCAAACATACGATTATTATGATAAAAAATAGATGATGCGTTTGATGATTTACCTATTGGAATATCTGCCAGTTCTTTTTGGTAGATAAATGAGCTCAGTAAAGATAATTGTTTTTCAATATTCAGGTTAATGCCAAGCAGTGGATCTGCCTGCTCCCATACCTCATCAGCAAGATGGTTTACATTAAATACAGGCTGATAGTAATGGTGACGTATTGGAGATACACCAAAAGCATCCCACATTTTAAATGTGAAAGGAAATCTTTTTGCACCCAATCTTGATTGCAACGCTGCGATACCAGCTACCAAAGGGGTCAAAATGAAACTCACTAAATCCAATAAAAACAGTACAATTTTTCTCATAATCTGATTGCTCCAAACGCTTGATGTCAAGCGTTAAGTACTATATCAGTACGGGACAAGTGCTATCTCAGTACGGGCACACTTATTAACTCATTGATTTACTTGGTTTTGTTCTTGTTCAGCTTGAGAAATATATAGCTGCTCCAAGATTCCTCACGCGGTTCGGAATGACAACTCACGAGGTTCGGAATGACAAAAGCGCAAGTTGTGCCCGTGCTTTTCTTGTCATTTCGACCAGCGGGAGAAATCTATATCAGACACCATTAATCCTGCCATAAACAGGCATCAAGTTTTTATCATTAGAGGTTTCAAGAGCACTCTTCCTTTCAGTGGCAACCTCCAGACTTGTGAGCATCGCCAGCAACAAGTACCACACCATCGTAATCTGACCACCAAAATACGAAACACCAATAAAATTGGCACAATGCACAAACAAAGCAACACCAAGGGCCCAAGCCATCGCCAGATGAGCCTGATTATCAGTTTCACGGCGCCAAATGCGCCCGACACTGCGGAAAGCCAAGGCGATGCCAATAACGAAGAGGATGAGGGTCAACATACCGCCACGCACAGCCATCAGAACAAACTGATTTGTTATATCTTGTGCTCCCCAAAACCAGTGTGCTGTGGATTTAGTGCCAAGGAGCCACCATTCACGGACATGATTGATAGCGCCGTCGATCATGGCGTATCGAAAATAGGCTGTGGAACCCCCTACCGCACTGACACGAGAAATCAAGTGCCAAACAGGTGCATTCATGACCATGTGTAATCCGATTAATACGAATAACACACCCCAGCGAATTTCCTTCATATAATGACGAAAGACAAACACCGCACCACCCAATATTCCTACAAGGACTGCGAAAACCGGCGTACTGGACGCACTGGCAATCACAATCCAGCTCGCACAGGCTAAGCCTAGCAGTACCCATATTCGTTTAGCGAGACCACTCCAGAAAGTGGCAGCCATTAATGGCATGACGGAAGCCCAAAAACATCCTGCAATGATTGGATGCGGGAATGCGCCTTGACACCGCAACCGACCTTGGCGCATCATAGTGTACTCAGGTACACCACCAAATGCCGAAAACAAGTTCTCTCCAGTGAGATGCTCATTCAGAAAAAAAACAGCGACAGGTATACTCATGAAGATAAACGCCATCGCAACCTGCTCCACATCTTTCCAGGTGCGGATCAAGCATCGGAACAGGAAATACATGCCTATCGTATCGAATGAATTGCCCAGTTCTTGCACCAAGGTTGATGCAGAACCTGTCTGTGCTGTATGGATAAGGGTCTTAGCGAAAGCTAAGGCGATTAAAACCCGATCTAAAGGCTGCATCTGAAAGGATAACTCTAACTCCTTCCGAAGAAACAAACGCATGAAGCCAAACAGCACCATGAGCCGCAACATATTAAAGTCGAGGGTGAAAATCACGACCCGTTGCGCCGTTGCCACGAAACATGCCATTATGAGTATTGGCCATATAGCCTGGCGTCGAGGTATGATCTGCAAGGCAAAACCGCAAACCAACACCAACAGCAATCCAAGCGGGTGTATCGTGGTTTGATCGACCCATACACCCTGACCAAAATTATCTGGCATTATGCGTTCAGACATAACACATCCTTACTGTTCAATATCGTTTCTAATAATTATAGACTATAATTTTTTATAGTGTATGGCTGTATGTATTACTAGGTTTTCGATCTAGTTGGTTCAAAGGGTTTGACAATATGACGGTGCCATAATCTACGACGAAAAACCCGCCGAATGGTCCCTAACAACGATTGAATTTTTTGACGAAACGATAAATGCTTTAACCATATATGGAATAGCGGCATACCACGCATATTCGGAACCGGTACCCCCACCAGACGCAGAGCAAGCAGACGCCCCCACACAGCCCCCCTGGTTTTAAGAATATTGGGCTGAGAAGCAGGCAGGATTTCTGCTGCCCCCCGTTCCATAGTCAGATACCCATTTGCCATGGCTTCATTCATAAATTGACGACCGAGTTCGGCGCGAGCGAGTACGAGAGAGCGTCCCGGATCATCTGATGATATTTCTCTGTACCATGGATCGCCAACGGCAATATCAGCAAATTCACCAGTATGGTCTGCACAAATATTACAACGCCACTGCTGATAGTCGGTGAGGATATCACCCCATGAGCTCGCGTATGTCATTGAACTCTCCTCCTGCTGACCTTCTGCATTATCAAACACAACATGTGCTCGACCAGGCCATCCATTACCACGATACCGAATGCTTTGAAGGCGAGACGGATCGGTCACTCCAAATTTTTCCAATAATGCCAGGGTACCTGCTGTAGTCGGAGTACCAGCACAGAAGATTGCGATTGTCAATCCGACCTTTTCATCAATATCGGGGCGCCACTTACGCGCCTTTTGCACAGCCGCAACATCGCATGGCTTTCCAATAAAAACACAGGGGGCTGGCGCATCAACAAGATTCTGCAAGCCATCACAAGGGCTTGCAGGCGCATAACGCGACCCAGTTGCACTCAATATCTCATGCCGAGTTGTGCTCAACACTGTGTGATTGAGATAAGGTACATCTGAACGAGCGGCTGTGTGTAACACACCATGCATCTTTCCAGCTTCGATCCAGCTTCGATAGCATAGAGCGCAAGTGCGCTCGCCACCCCACCGCTGGAACCCGCATAGCGCAATTCAGAATCAGACGCAAAGCCCTCCCATACCTCTCGTACAGGCCCCCAGTCTGAAACAAGCGTACTAATCAGCGCTGGATCATTCAGTTCATAGTCATGTCCCAAACTGACACCGGGACAAACACGTAACGCCATCTTCTCTATATCGGCGTTTGCATCGCCAGTCTCTAACGGACGGCGCCCTTGGTGGAGATCATCCACCATACTTATGCTATCAGAATTGATGAAAGCACATATGCCACACCCACAACAAAGCTGGCGTTCGGCAACATCACGAATATCGTCAATTCTCAACGGTATTTCTCCCTGCACATTGCAAAAAAGGGTGCAACGTGCCTCCATCATCAAGCGAACGAAGCATCGAGGGCATATGAGCAACACACTCATCAACAGAGTGCTCCCACCATCGGCTCTCCATAATTAGATTAGATGACAGATTTCCTCATTGAAACGATAGCGGATAAGTCGAGCAGGATTCCCTCCCACAATAGCTAAATCTGGCACATCCTTGGTGACAACGCTAGAAGCACCCACGACCGCTCCAACCCCGATACGGCTGCGCCCTGGAGTAATGATTGTATTTGCACCAATCCAAGCATCATGGCCGATCTCAAGTGTTCCTGACGAAATAGTATCTATATTCGTGGAGAAAACCCAATGCACTATTGTAAAAAAATGGGTGCATAGATAAGCGCTCCATTGGATGATTTCGTAGAAAAACCTGTACATTTGGACCAACAGAAACATGGTGCCCGACCGTCACACCAGCAGGCCATGCACCTGGTACCATACAGGTGCCATATGAGTATGCACCAACACAAACACCATGGTGGTGCTGCAATAACTCTCGCAGAGTAGAGTGCCTGAAAAGAATTCTTTTCCTTCAAAAGAAAGTACTATACGAATAACAAGTGATCGTAATCGGTGAACACGATACATGGCCTTCAGCAATCTTGTATAATTGCAAAAACGTAGTTCATGCCGATGATCAAGAAACATATTGGATAGCCCATCGGTAGTATAAAGCACTCACCAACCCCCTTAACAATCAATTTATGATGGTACCCAGGATTAGAAGTATGCTTGAGACGATAATTGGTGCAGTGATAGAATCAGAAAAGGGCATTCCATGAATACGCAAAATACGCCATACCGCCGCCATGAGTGCCAAAATTTATCCCACAACACCACAAATAATAATTGACGCAATGGGCAATGCCAACCAAGCAGCTACAACCGCTAGCAATACACCGATTGTTCTGAACAGATTTGCGAACATCGAGTTCTTGGTATCGCCTTTCGCCATGGCAGCGATGGCCGGTACCAGCCTGAAGGTACGCGCTGCGAGCTGCACTCCCATCCATGCGAGAAATTCCGCAGCTGAGGTATATTGCTCACCATAAATCATGACAATCAGATCACCACCGATGAGGATCAATGGGAGCGCAACCACGCCACCAATCAGAGCTAAAATTTGTACGCTTAGCCGAAGATACCGACGTAATGTTTCCTGATCTGCCTGCACGCGGGAAAACAACGGTAGCAGCAACGCTGCAGCCAGTTTTGCGATAGTCAAAACAATCATCATAACAAGAGCAAAAGCAACAGAAAAAACACCAAGCTCAGCCATGGAATAGGCTGTTCCCACAATAAGTCGATCTCCCTGAAACACTCCAAACATCAGTAAGCCGTTGAGCAAGAGTGGCCATCCAAAGGCAAACAAACGAGAGGCAAAGACGCGATTCCAACTGACTTGATAATTTCGTTTTGCAACGAAATGCGAAGCCAACAACATCATGAGTGCCTGGATGATCACCAACCACAGAATCGCAGAATAGTCACCTAACCAAATCACCATAGGCCAAGCGGCAAGGGTAATGATTGCTTGAGGTGCTATTTCCACAATCACGGACGGAATGAAGGTCATGTTGCGCTGCACACGTTTCCAGTCCAAATGCATAAATCCTTGAAGAACTGGTACAATGGCTACGTATTGAAATGCCCAAACAGCTTGTGGCGTATCAAACATTCGCGCAATAATCGGAGCTAAGGCCAGAATTATCGCGCCCATCAACAAGCCACGGCCGACTTGGAAAAGATGAGCCACAGCCTGAAGTCGAGGGTCATCACCATCCTGTGCCTGCACCAGGAGCATTTCGACCCCCAGATTGCTGCTCATTTCAAGCAATGAGATTGTGATCGCAAAGGTCGCTGCGATCCCCATGTCTTCAGGGGTGAGCATTCGCGCCAGAATGATGTTGCGAATAAACATCAGTAACTGGGCTATCACCTGCCCGACCGTTAATATTGAGCCCCCTTTGAGTATCTCCGCTCGTAATCCCATCACGCTTGATAAATACCCGGTTCTCCAAAACTGGTTGCAATAATTTGATCCATCTGGCGTTCCGCTTGCAGTTTAACATTCTGAATGCGTTCAGCCAAATGTGACCGCGTCATTTCACGTTGTTGAAAGGATAAAAACAATCCATTCACCATCTCGTCTGTGGTTAGCTGACGGGGGTCCTTCACATGTTCACCCTGATCACAAGTTTCAAACACACCTTGTGTTTTTATACTGTATGCAATAGCGGCTGTTGGCACAGCTGTTGATAGACCAGCTATCGTCGCATGCATACGGGTACCACAAAACCAATCACAATGAGAAATGATCCATTTCATCTCGGATTGGTCGTAATCAGGTGGTACGATTGCGAGCCGCTTATCGGCAATATCATGTAATTCGTTTGCAACCGCTTGATTTGCAGTTGGGTCTGATTCGTAATGCCCAAATTCCGTTAATACATGCGGTATCAACAAAATGTGTACATCAGTTTTTTCCAAGACACGACGAATAAATTCTTTTACGATCTGTCTGTAGTCAGCGCGGAATCCATAACGTCGTTGCACGGTAGCTTTCGATTCATTATAAATGAGGCCACTAATATTGAAACCAACGGTTGGTCGTTCCCGTTCTGCACTTAACCAATGGAGGATTGGTTCTGGGAGAGGCTTGACTGGTTCAAATTTTGGTAGCAAAAACGCTACATCTACGCCAGAATGATGGCGGTTCGGGTCAAATGCATCGCCGAGCAATTCACGTAACGCCACAAAACTTCGTTCGTCACGCGCCCAGGCTGCTGTTGCCCCACGCACTATACGTTTTGCAATTCGTTTGCAACGAGCACTCTTGAAAGGGCCGTATGTCTGAGGAAGAAGGATCAGGGGCCGTTGCTGTTGGAGTGTGATCAGCTTAGGCAGTGCCACAGCATTAAAGCGCCTTCTTCCATACAAATCGGTAAAACTATCGCCTCCGCTGATATCAAACACAGCATCGGCATGTGTGATAGCACGTACACCCGGATTCCCAAGCCCTCCAAACCAGGCACTCATCCGCATGTTCCACAGATTTTCCCGGCGGTATAAGCGGCGTGAATGAACGGCTCCGCAGAGTTGATATTCAAACGAGCGGCCATTATCCGTGAAGGTGGCCGAACGAACCCCTTTGCCACAATCAAACACGGTCAGTCTCGCGTCATAAACTCGCCTGACAACACCTGCGATAGTAGAGGCGCATAATGCAGACACACCAAGGTTATTTGTATCAGGCAATGCCCCTGCTAGGCATATTGATATTCCTTTATGAATATACATAAAATAATTTAGACAACCCCATAAAGTAGCCGCCGGAACAGCGGTATGATTCCTAATCACCAGACACGATTGGCGTTTATTCTCACTTTAAACCCTTGACAAAGCCGATGCGTAAACTTATGCAAGCTATCGATTCGAATACAACGGATGCGGTAATAAAGCCTTGAAATGTTCTAACCTCGGCAAAAGTTTTCGCTTCGCGAAAGCGAAAACTTTGGCCGACGAACCATTTATTGGCGGCGCGACAAGCCTGCATAATTTTTCCTTCAAAGCGTAAGGTTTCGGTTACATACCCCAGCCCAACTTCGGAATCTTAATTCTATTCTCAGCTACCTTGAATTGGTCATTTGATAAATAAAAAGAGTCATGCACACGTTTGGGGGCAAATACCCCTTGTCCATTGAAGAAGCGTTTAAAGGCTGAACCTAAAGTAAAAGCTTGTTCGGCAGCACACTTGGTGACGTCAACCAGTTTAGTCGCATTGAAGGCTTTTTTAATTTCAAAAGCGGTCGGCTTATCGCCAGCCTGATATTGTCCAAGCCCCAGTTAGAAGCAAAACGAGCAGTTCTGTAGGCTTGGCGGGAATATCTTTCGTAGGCAAAAGTTTTTGCGGTAGCAAAAACTTTTGCCTACGAAGTTGTTTATGGGTTGGTTTTTTTTATTTCACATATGGCTTATTAAAATAGTCATGAAATGTAGTTGTTGATCTTACATAGTCTCACGTAGTTGGTTACTGGTTGTTAGCTCTGGCATAAGTCACATTTAAGGTGTGACGTTTTTTGCCGTACACATCCTCTGTATTATAGATGCGGTAACCATTAGCTTGCTTTGTGACACGGAATTTAGCTGTTTTTGCCAACCTCGAGAGATGACTTCGCGTAAAACTGTGGTATTATACATATATAACTTCCATGTGTAAATCTCAGGAGTTTTATATATTGTTGTATTTGTCAATATTTTTATTAGGCATATCTGAAACATTGTAAATGTATCGCCCATTGGGTTTGGTTGAAACCCTTGTTTTTCCTTGCTTAACTAGCCTTTCAAGGCGAATGCGGGTGATGCCCGTTAATTGTAGTACTTCTTTAGCTCTCACGGGCTGGTATCAGGCACTATAACAATTATATTGTCAATATCTTAGTTTATTATATTAACACAGAAATTGCGCCGCCTAAAAAATAAGTATTATTAAATCATACAAACGACTCGACGGCGGCGGGCGGGATTCAGTAGGAGGCTAACGCCAGTCTGTAATGGGCTGGATAAGTTGATTTACCGACCAGATATAATTTCAGTTATAAATTCCTAGCTGACGAATGAGGGAGAGCTCTGTATCCGATACTATGGGCAAATATGCGATGACAATTTCTACTAGCACCCCGCCCCGAACCTTCTAAGGCAATGTCTTAACTCGTGATGCGCTTGATAAAATTTTGGAAGCCTCGTTTTTACTGCCAAGCTACAAGCCAAGGATTGCCGCTTTGAATCAGGCTCCGAGATGAAGAGGCAAGTTAAAGGTGCCTGTGTTAAAACGCTTCCGCTTTATAGCCATAAACTGAATCCCACTGAAGATGTCCGGAAATTGAGGAAAAAATTATTTGTGGCAGCCGTTTAAGAACAGCCCATTCATAGGTGCCTTATATTTTGCTCATCGGGAAATAGTACAATCTATAGTGGGTTTTAAATGGATAGTTTGTGTTTTCTAGTACTTAGAACATTGAAGCTGTTAAAGTTTATTGGGTCGATCGCCATCCTGAACCCAGAAGGCTGTTTCCCTTCACGAAAATCACATCCTAATCGTTTCAGCTTTGACCACGTTCGCTCATGGTCGTCAGCCCGCTACAGCCACTGACACTGCACAATGGCACTTACCTCATGCTTTACGAATCTCTGGTTAATTTTTTTGTTGTTGTTTTAATTCTAAGGCGTGGGATGACGTAATTTTCATAACCGGTTTTTATGACGCTATTTTTTTTATATATACCATAAGTTTGTTTTAATTTAAAGTTTATATATTAAATGAATATCTT
>Ga0209780_1004985_pt1 | contig 10385 bp, 11 predicted proteins | sample WorMetexBAHAMAS2_FD_187384 | JGI IMG/M metagenome (GOLD analysis project Ga0209780, IMG submission 187384) | Marine gutless worms symbiont microbial communities from Max Planck institute for Marine Microbiology, Germany - Inanidrilus exumae... | ecosystem: Host-associated > Annelida > Digestive... | reverse complement strand
ATGCTAGAGAAGCGGAAAAAGTGACCGATAGAAGGGCAATGTCTGATGAGGCTTTTCGTGATTTTGTGACCAAATCGCACGGTGTAGAATATGACACTGAGGAGAGGTTATTTCGGGGTGTCAAAATCTATGATACGCAGAAAATTAAGGCGTTGGGTGATTTGAAAGTGGTGTCTGTTACGGTTAAACCGACGCTGACTTCTGGGGTGAAACGGCTTGATTTGGTGCCTAAGTCGCCGATTTATGGGGAGGCTGCTATAACGGTTTCTCGTGAGGGGAATGTTGGTATTGGCACGACAAATCCGAAAGCGAAGTTGGAAGTCAATGGCGAAATCCGTGGTGAAATGCCTTATTATTTCACTGGCGCACTCGCAACTCCAACAGAGTGGATGGCAGATGTTATATTCAACGGTAATTTCAAAAGGTTTTGTGAAGCTATTGGGAGAACATTCGTGAGGGCGAAAGAACTACAGGAACATTACCAGTATAAAAAGAGTGGATTTTTTTATGTGAACTGGTATTATGCAGGAAAACGTTTCTGCGATTCAGACACCCACGCATGGGGAAACACTTCTCCATCCAGTGACTATGCGGTTTGGAAATACAGTGGCAAATGTGGATGCTGTATTTCTCGACCGGATTATACGTGGACATTTGAGAGAAGTGCCATAATATGGTGTAAGTGAAGAAGCAATTAAAAAATTATAACAGCAACATGAGAAAATGGCCACAGAATAGAGGCTATGAGTGCGTCGCAACCCTAATTAATTGTCTGAATCAGGATTTTCAGAATTTTAGAATTAACAGAATCAAACCCAATAAAAAGATTGAGTCTAATTCTGAAAATTTTCAAATTCTGGAAATTCTGATTCAGACAATTAAATTTATTGATGAGATTGTTATTGGAGCCGGTGCCATGATGGTGAGTTTTGTCAAAATCGACGGAGTACAGCTCGTCTAAATCTTCAACCTCTATCCACTGATCCTTTTCAAATTCCTTTCTCGCTTGTTCTAACCGCCTTTCATTCGCAGGAGATGAGAGTAAATAGGTAGTTTCATCGTGTTCACGTTTTGATTGGCTTTGCGATTGTGCCGCCGAGTTTGATGATTCAGAGTCGGTTTATTCGGTGATAGAGATAATAACTGCCATCGCTCTCCTATAACTTTTAGAACGACGTTTTTTGTCGCTGTTGTGAGTACAACTAATGGTAGACAACGAATAAAACCTTCAACACTACAAATATTTTTTTTTGCTGCGGGAGAGGACTTGATAGCACTGATTCACTTGAAGGTTTTTATTCGTTGTCCTACATTAGCTGTACTCACCACTGCGACAAAAATGTTAAATTTACATGTAGTTCCATTAACTCAACCCATGACAAACAACAACACCCTCATCCTAATAGACGGAACCTCCTACCTCTACCGCGCCTTTCATGCCCTACCCTCATTAACTAATTCTCAAGGTATGCCGACAGGTGCCATCTATGGCATGACTAACATGCTCAAAAGTCTGTTACATGACTATCAGCCCACATACGCTGCTGTCGTCTTCGATGCCAAAGGCAAAAGCTTTAGAGATGAATTATTTCCCGAATACAAAACCAACCGCCCTCCCATGCCCGATGATTTAGTCGCGCAAATTTCGCTCACGCATGAAATGGTACAAGCCTTGGGATTTCCATTAATCATGGAAAATGGCGTAGAAGCCGATGATGTTATCGGCACCCTAGCCAAACAGGCGCAAGCCGCTGGTATGCACAGCTTTATTTTTACCGGCGACAAAGACTTTGCCCAAATAGTCAACGACAGCGTTACACTCATCGACACTCTGAAAAAAACTCGCTTAGATGTGCAAGGCGTGATCGACAAATTTGGTATTCCACCTGAATTAATTGTCGACTATCTCAGTTTAACGGGCGATACTGTGGATAACGTGCCCGGTGTCAAAAAAGTCGGCCCTAAAACTGCGGTTAAATGGCTCCAAACTTATGGCAATTTAGACGCTGTGATAGAAAATGCTGCCCAATTCAAGGGCAAAATCGGTGAAAATTTACGCGAGGCTTTACCTAATTTTCCACTGACTCGACAGCTCTTAACCATCAAATGTGATGTGCCCTTGTCGCGCTCGCCACAGCAATTAAAGTTAAATGCGCCAGATGCCAATAAATTACAACAACTCTATCTGGAATTAGAATTTAAACAGTGGCTCACAAAAACGCCGCCCAAGCCAAAAGATTATCACACCATTCTCACTCAAAGCGATTTTGATAAATGGCTAAAGCGTCTCGATGAGGCGAGCCTATTTGCCTTTGACACCGAAACCACTAGGCTAGATTATCTACAAGCCGAAATCATCGGCGTATCATTTGCCGTGCAAGCGGGAGAAGCGGCTTATATTCCGCTTGCCCATGATTATTTAGGTGTGCCTCAACAATTGTCGCGTGACAAAGTCTTAGCGGCACTCAAGCCTTTACTAGAAAATCCAGATCAACCGAAAATAGGGCAAAATCTCAAATATGATGCCCATGTGCTTGCCAATCACGGTATCAATTTACAAAACATTGCTTTTGATACTTTGTTGGAATCCTACATTTTAGATAGTACCGCGACACGACACGATTTAGATTCGCTCGCGCTAAAATATCTGAAATTAGAAACCATTCATTTTGAAGACATCGCCGGCAAAGGTAAAAAACAATTGCCTTTTAACCAAATTAATATAGAGCAGGCTGCCCCTTATGCCGCTGAAGATGCCGATGTCGCTTTGCAATTACATGAAAAATTATGGCCACAATTACAGGGCATTCCCAAACTATGCAAAATTTTCACCGAGATGGAAATGCCACTGTTGCCCGTATTAATGCGTATGGAGCGCAACGGGGTTAAAGTTGATGCCGCGCAATTACAACAGCACAGTGCCGAATTGGCGCAAAGTTTACAAGCCATTGAAAAACAAGCTTATGAATTGGCAGGCACTGAATTTAATCTCAATTCGCCCAAGCAATTGCAAAGCATTTTGTTTGAGAAGCTGGGTTTGCCAGTTTTGAAAAAAACGCCCAAAAAAGAGCCTTCCACGGCTGTCGAAGTTTTAGAAGAATTAGCTATCGACTATCCGCTGCCTAAATTTATTTTAGAATATCGTAGTCTTAGTAAACTAAAATCGACGTACACTGATGCGCTACCCCATCAAATCAACCATAAAACTGGACGAGTACATACTTCCTACCAGCAAGCTGTAACTGCGACGGGGCGTTTATCATCAAGCAACCCGAATCTCCAAAATATCCCGATTCGCACCGCCGAAGGGCGGCGTATTCGTCAAGCCTTTATTGCGCCCGACGGTTACCAACTGATAGCGGCAGACTATTCACAAATTGAACTCAGAATCATGGCGCATTTGTCTCAAGATGAAAAACTACTTTCGGCTTTCGCGGCTGGCGAAGATATTCATAAAGCGACTGCCGCAGAAGTGTTTGAGGTGCAAGAAGTCACTTCAGAACAACGCCGCAGTGCGAAAGCGGTGAATTTTGGATTGATTTATGGTATGCAAGCCTTTGGTTTAGCCAAACAATTGGGCATTGAACGCCGCGAGGCACAAGCTTATATTGATACTTATTTTGCTCGCTATCCGGGTGTCAAAGGCTATATGGAAGAAACGCGAGAATTGGCTCAAAAACAAGGCTATGTGGAAACGATATTTGGGCGGCGTTTGTATATACCCGATATTAAGTCGCGTAGTCGCCAACGGCGGCAACATGCTGAGCGCACGGCGATTAACATGCCCCTCCAAGGGACTTGCGCTGACATTTTGAAAAAAAGTCTGTTATTAATAGACAATTGGATTCAAAACAGTGGATTAGATGTGAGAATGATTTTGCAAGTTCACGACGAATTGGTGCTGGAAACGAAAGCGTCTATTTTAGATGAAGTGGGTAGCAAGGTGGGCGAATTGATGAAAGAAGCTGCTTTACCGATTGATGTGCCGGTGAATATCGGTATTGGTAACAATTGGGATGAGGCGCATTAAAAGCTTGAAAAATCAGGTTTTTTTAAATAAATAGGATTTTTTTTAATTTCATGTAGGGTGGATACACCCTTTGCAGGCACAATGACTAGGAGGAAAAAACCATGAACTTAGAGACAAACACAATGATTCCCAAACAAGACATTTACCGCCTTCGACTTAAACCCTTTGTTGATAGGGAGATAACCGAAGACAGTATTTATCTTGACAAATGCAATCAGGATGAATGGCTTGAGTATCTTATGACGGAAATGACGGAACACATTTCGCTTGAACGGATTCTCGCCATGCCAGATGATGAACTAGGCGGATATGTTGGTAGACTGATGTCACTTGATTTGGTGGCGGGTATGTTAAACGATTTCACGCCCGAACAGATGAAAATTTTTGACGAATGCTTGATAAGGAGATAATCATGGATTACCTGCTGGATACCAATATCATTTCTGCCATACTCAAGCTGGACGATAAAGTGTTGAATAAAACAAAACTGGTTAGTTTGGCTGAAGAAAAAATCTTTATCAGCACAATCAGTTATTATGAAACCAAACGCGGACTTATCGCCAGTCAAGCCACCACCAAAATGGAACGCTTTGAGCGGCTCCTTAACAAATACGAAATGATAGGCATAGATACTAAAAAAGTGCTGGAGGAAGCCTCAGAAATTTATGCAAATTTGAAGCACCGTGGCGAGTTGCTACCAGATGCCGATATTTTCATTGCCGCGATCGCAAGGGCGCATGGCTTGATACTGGTGACAAATGATAGTCATTTTGACCGAATTGAAGGCTTGCGGATTGAAAATTGGTTGAAAGAAAACTAAAATTGTTTTTTGTTCATCCTCCCCCAGCACAAAAATCCCAGCAGTTATTTATGTGTGTGTAAGTACAACTAATGACGGACAACGAATAATCATGCTTGACATTATTGCGTAGCTAAAGCTCGAGCAATGCGCGATTTTTTTTTTGCGGATTTTATCATTTGAAGGTTTTATTCGTTGTCCGTCATTAGTTGTACTCGTCTTAGCGACCAAAAACGTTAATCATTTCGCCTCAAATCTCGGCAAACTTCTCAAGCCAACATATTCCAACAAGCTGTCCAAATCTTCTCGAGTAGACCAAAAAACCTTGTGCTCCCGCATAAAAATTTCCGCCTCTTCAGTAAAACCATTATGTGCAAAAAACCACGCGCGAACAAAGTCAGGGGTTCTCTCTTGTTTGACAACTTCAGCCTTGTCAAGCAATTTTTTCACCAGCGAAATGCCCACTTTACGATCTCTCCACCACTTACTTTCTGCCACCCAATGTTCAATACCGGCGGCACCGTGAATATCAATCTCCCTATCCGCCCCGATTCCTAACTTTTCTCTGAGCCTAAGATAGGTAAATTTAGGCACTTTGATTTCGCCATCTTGATGAAAATATTGAGCTGGCAAATTTTTTCGCTGCGCGTTGAGCAGGATTTGCGCCATATAAACTTCTGCCAAGTAACCAGTTAGTTCTGAAAATTGCCGTTTGATATGATCATATTTCTGCCGTAAATCGTCTCGAACTTGCCCCTCATCTTGCCCTTGGACTTCGATCCGTCCCCAAACTTTCAAAAATTCTAATAAAATAGGATCATCCACTTTTTTAAACCAGCGACCAAGTTCCATATATTGGAGCAGATCACCACGAGATAGTTTAATCAGCACTTCTTGAATTTTCTCAAGGCTCACATGTTTGCCTTCCTGTTCTAGCAGTCTTTGTTGAATCCGTTCCAAATTCAAGCGGTCTCCTTCTTCCAGCGCTGAAAGGTATAAGATCCATTTGGTAATGCCGTGCTCATTGATACGTTCTATCCATCGAGTCACTTGATCATTGAGTTCAGCCCAGATGAATCCTGATGATAGATCTACTGCTAAAATCTTATTTAGATTTTCTTCTGAAGAAATGGCTTGGCCCTGTTTTGCCGCTTGTTTGACAAGCGCGGTTATATAAAATGGGTTTCCGCCACAACGTTCTGCGACAATAGGTGCTATTTCTTCCGAAATGGTTGCCTTATGATATTTTGCCGCGCGGCGTGTGAGTTCGGTACCCCAATAGCCGGTCAACTGTTCAATCGGCTCACTTTCAAAACGTCCGAATAGTGAGCCACGCCCTAAAATCTCTCTGGCTAAAATGCTCATAGCAGAGCCGGTAACAAAGTGGGGGCAGGTGGGCGATTCTACGGCTTCTTGCATATAGCCGACCACGTCAAAATGATGTTGGGGTAGGCGGGTATTTTGAAATTCATCAAGGAACATGACGATGGTGCTGTCGTCATAATCGGATACTCGACGTGGTAGCCAGAGTGCCCTTTCTTCAGGAATGGTCACATCTTTTTCGAGAATACTGTCAAGAAGTTTCAAGCTTGCTTTAAACGTCTTACTAAAAAGACCATTCTTTTGACGGATAGTCTCTATTAATTCTTGACGTGTAAAATTCTCTGTCAATAACAATTCAGTATCACGTAAGCGAAATGCGACATACCAACGAATGAAATTTTCTACATATTTAATCGCAAAATCCCAACGATTTTCAAAGGCATCTGGAAAACTATAATAAACAGGCACAACCGCTTCAGGGTCCCGATAATCTTGTTCAAAAAATAGTCGGTTCACCACTCGCTTAAAAATTTCGGTTTTGCCCATTCGGCGTTGTCCCAGCAAAACCGTGGAACCGGTTCGGCGTGTTGGTGCTTTGAGTGCCGCTTGATAGAAATAGTCAAGAAATTCTTGACGATCTGTGTAAACTTCTTCGGATACTAAGGGCTTGATAGCCCAGTTGGGAGTGTGTTGAGTCATTGATGTTTGACCTCTTTAAGCAACGCCAGCAAAAATTCCCATACTTTGCCAATACTAGCCACATGGATTTTTTCGTCTGGAGAATGTGCATATTTGATTGTGGGACCAATGGAGATCATGTCCATGCCTGGGACTTTTTTGCCAATGATGCCACATTCAAGTCCTGCATGAAGAATGTCTACAACCGGTTTTGTGTCAAATAACTTTTCATAGATATGGCGACTTTTAGCTAATAGCGAGGAAGCCATGTTGGGTTGCCATGCCGGATAGCGGTTGCCACTGTTTGCTTTTCCACCGGCTAATCGTGCTACGGCTTCTACTCGCTCAGTCAGTGCCTCCAGTTTGGATTCCACAGAACTTCTTTGGCTGCTTAATATTTTTAATTGTCCCGCTTCGATGCTGACTGTGGCAAGGTTATTCGAGGTTTCTACTAAGCCTTTAATGTCGGTGGACATGGCAGCGATTCCATGTGGTAGTGCCAGGAGTAAGTCAATGACTTGGTTGCTGTTTTCCATGGATTGAGAAAAAGTTTCGTCGCTGGCATCGACTTTGATGAATAAGTTCGGCTCGGTGTTTTTGTATTCAGCTTTTAGGGTTTTTTCTGCTGCCAATGCTATCTGTTTGAGTTTGTTGACATCCTTTGGTGGAACAAAGATTTTTGTTTCAGAATCTCGGGGGATGGCATTGTGGGCGGTACCGCCGTTGATGTGGACTAGGCGGATATCGATTTGTTGTTTTATCGAGTGCAGGGTTTGGGCGAGTATTTTGATAGCATTGGCTTTTTCAGCGTTGATGTCGATGCCAGAGTGTCCGCCGCTCATGCCGCCGGCATTGATTTTTATTAGTTGATAATCGGTGGGCACCTGTTTCCATACAATTGGTATTGTTATGTCAGTGTTGAAACCGCCAGCACAGCCAACCGTTAAATATCCTTCTTGTTCAGAGTCAATATTGATCAAGCAGCGTCCTTGAAAAAATCCAGGCTCCAGCGCAGCGGCACCGTGTAATCCAGTTTCTTCGTCCACCGTGAAAAGTAATTCTAGTGGCGGATGGGGAACATCTTTTTTTTGCTGAGCCAAAGTCATCGCTATGGCGATGGCAATGCCGTTATCGGCTCCCAAGGTGGTTTTGTTAGCTTTGAGCCAGTCTCCTTCATAAATCAGTTGAATGGGGTCTTTAGTGAAGTCATGGTGAGCATCGGGCGTTTGTTCGCAAACCATGTCTAAATGTCCTTGAAGTACAACGATAGGGGCGTTTTCGTATCCGGCTGTTGCCGGGATTTTGATTAAAATATTTTGCATTTCGTCGGTTTTCACTGCAAAATCGTTGTTTTTAGCCCAATCGCTCAGCCATTGACAGATTGCGCTTTCATTTCCAGAGCAACGGGGAATTTGGCTTATTTTTTTGAAGTTGTTTAGGATGTCGTTGATCATTGTGGTTTTTTTCTTTGATTTATAGTTAGGACTCCCATGTAGCTAGCTGCGGATGTTATTTATTATAAACTAACTTTTGGCAGTCCCTAAAGGAGTCGATAACGCTCCTCGCTTTGGGCGTGTCCAAAGCGAGGAGCGTTATCGACTCCATCATTTTATATTAAACGTTATAATACACAATTTTGTCCGTCACAAAAATTTATATCCCAAGATAACAATAGGAGATTTTTATGGCAACCATTTTAAACATTGAGGTTGATGAGGAAATAGGTGCCCTATTAAACACGACAGCCAATCGCCTTGGTGTCAGTGGCAAAGACTTAGCAATACAGTTTATTCGTCAGAGTTTATCAGCACCTCTGCCAGTCTATGATGATTTGGACTCGTTGGCGGGGACTTGGACAGAAGAACAAGAGAAAGAGTTTTTATCAGCGGTGTCTGAAATACGGGATGCGTGGTGAGATTAAGCGTAGGACGTTCGCTAGAGCGATTCTATTTATAATTTTTTTAAATAAATCGTATTTCAATTCAAGAATATCGAGTGATATAATAGCATTTCGTACCGAGATGGAAATGACAAATTATGCCAGCAAAAGACTTTTACCATGAGTGTGTCAAAAATGCCCTCATCCAAGACGATTGGACAATTACAAATGATCCATTGCATTTAAAATGGGGGGCTAAAGATATGTATGTAGATTTGGGGGCAGAACGACTTTTAGCTGCTGAAAAAAAAGATAGCAAAATAGCTGTAGAAATTAAAAGCTTTCGTAGTCATTCTGACATGAGTGAGTTAGAAAAAGCTGTTGGTCAGTATATAATATATTCTAATGTGTTAGCTGAAATTGAACCGGAGAGATTGTTATATCTTGCCATTCATCAAGAAATTTTTGTGGAGCTTTTTGAAGAACCAATTGGTCAATTATTGTTAAAAAATAATCCTATCCGGCTCATTGTTTTCAATCCACAAATGGAGAGTATTAGTCGATGGATACCATAGAAAAATATCGCAAAATTATCCAAGAGGTATTGACTGAATATGCCAAGATACCCTTTTCTCATGGTGATTTTAAAAGTAGAACGATATTTGACCTTCAATCTAATCACTATTTGTTGATGCTCATTGGATGGGATGACATTCGGCGTGTTCACGGTTGTTTGGTTCATATTGATATTATCAATGATAAGGTTTGGATACAGCGTGATGGTACCGAGCAAGGTATTGCCACTGAATTACTCAAGGCGGGGATTCCAAAAGAATCTATTGTGTTAGGTTTTCGTTCTTTGGAGTTGCGCCGACATACTGAATTTGCGGTGGAATAAGTCTCGGGCGTGCCTTGCACTTTGGGCGTTGGGATGGGTGCTGCAATACTCAATCCGTTTTTTCCCCTAATCTGTTGTACCGGATTTTCTTTGCCGGAGCAGGTTTGCAACCTGCTCTGTCACGCTTCAAAGGTTTCGGACGGGGTTGCAAACCCAGTTCTTGATAGACAATAGATTTTCCTTTTATAATACCTGTCTGTTCTTCCATAAAGCATTTTCATAACTAAAAGCGACGCAAGAAACCAAGTTAAGTTCCAATTTGATCGTTCCCAACCTGCTTGTCGCTCCTTTGCTCTGCAAAGGAATGCCTTCAAGGGCTTTGTTCGCAGTGCCGAATGCATGATCTCCGCACTGCGAAGTTATTCCGCTCTCAGAGAATCTAACGGATAACAATTTCTTCCCAACCTTTTGTTTCTACAAAACGTGACAAATGTTTGCGATTATAAGTGATAACAATGCCAGAAACTTCAATCGCTTGAGCAGCTAAAATCACATCTCCGTCTAAAGCGTCAGGCGGTGCCGTAGGAAATCCGCTTATACGGGCTTCAGCCCACAACTCAGCCGCCTTCTGCATAATTTGGGTGTTAAGAGGTAAATATTCTAATTTACTCACAAAGGGCGGTGTCTTGGCGTGGTATGACAAATAATCTACTCTTACTTTAAAACGCCAAAACCACAAAATATGGCTTTGGTTATGTTTAAGGGGCAAGCTCCCTGGGGTGATAAAACATGGGGCTATCACCTTTAATTATATATAATTGGACTTAAACCGATTTTG
>Ga0209780_1004984_pt1 | contig 10386 bp, 3 predicted proteins | sample WorMetexBAHAMAS2_FD_187384 | JGI IMG/M metagenome (GOLD analysis project Ga0209780, IMG submission 187384) | Marine gutless worms symbiont microbial communities from Max Planck institute for Marine Microbiology, Germany - Inanidrilus exumae... | ecosystem: Host-associated > Annelida > Digestive... | reverse complement strand
ATCGTATGGTGAAAAAAAATTGCCGAAAAGTTCAACCGCCTAAGTAGAGTGCACCAACGTCACAGACAGACAGACAACAGACGGACGGCTGATAGCATATAGCGATCGTGAACGCGAGTTCACGTTCGCTAAAAATGCATAAGGCAACGCAAAATGTAGAAATTGAGGTGGTTTAAGGTGGTTGGGGTGACCCAAGGTCATCGGCAACATAGGCTAACCGTTCGACAGAGCGCATACAACTTTTTATTTGAATTTGATACAAACTATGTACTGTTTTCGAGATATTATCGCTTATTTTCCAAAAGTTGAAGAGGTCACGTGACAGTGACCACGCCCTTTTCACGGACATTTTGTCGTCCTTCGGCTGGGACTTGCTATGGTCAACATGCGCACCAAATCTAAAGTCTCTAGCTTAAGACGTTCTAGAGATATCTTAGGGGACTAAATATCTAAAATTGGTCCCGCGACGTGACCACCCCCATTTCAGGGACGGTTTATCATCTGTAGGTTGGGAATTGCTATGTTTAACCCACATACCAAATTTGAAGTGTCTACGAATACCTGCAACAAAGACATGATGAAAGGCAACGCCAAATGTAAAAATTCTCGTTTTGAGCCACCATTTGGGGGACTTAGGGGTAACGCACAGGGTTCATCTGTGGCTCGATGGAAAGCGCATTGTCGACTTCCTATTAATGATAATTGAACTTTTTTTCGCTAGCTCTCAACTGTCACAGTTGAGGCATATTGGTCGAAATCGTGGTGTTAGAAAGGGGGTGGGTCATTTTGAGCGCAATTTTCAGGGGGAATGTTGGGTCGCCCACCAACGACTGTCGGCGTCAGAAAACTGAGTCCCTGAGCTATCACTTGGCGTTGATTGCGTGATCCTCCCTTTTAGCCATTTTGATACAATACAGGCGTGTGACAGACAGACACACAGACACACGATGACGGCTAATACCCGCGCTAGCATAGCGTCGCGCGGGTAAAAATGAAGAGACAAGATTAATTTCAACCAAAAGCGCGTCGCGCGGTCTCTCTGCGTCATCGTGCGATAACCGAGCTTCTTGCTACGAGTCACGTCAGATGGCAGGCAATTTCTCGTAGCGGCATTTAATTAGGCTTATATTTTCGCTATTTCTGACATGCGATCTTTTTAGGATAGGCCTAACTTCAAGTTTCTCAATTAATCCAAAAATCGCGTAGCGATTTTCTCGAGATTTACAACCGAAAAATAGCAAATGTTCTCAGTCCCTTTCTACTGACGTGAAACCGCTGAGTGACGGTCCACAGAAATAATTTAGAGTTAATTATTTTCCTGTCAGCAGCACGAACAGTGTGCCGTTGACAGGTTAGCAACCGTCCCGGTTCAGCACGAGATCAATTATATTATTCTCTTCTTATTCCAACTCACGACTGACGAGTTACTCAGCTCACCTGGGCAGGTGAATGGACAGAATTGCCATGAAGACCACATTTAAATGCTGCCAGTTAACGATCTCATGCAGCGTGACGTCCCACCTGCAATAATTATTGAGGAGCGCTGTAGTGGCGGCTGCGCCGTCTGTCTTGGTGACATCTCAATGATGGTCACTTCTCGGCCGCGCCACCACTTCGCGGGTGGCGAATAAATGCTCAACGATAGCCAGTTCTGATTTATTTCGCCTATATAAGACGTCATCGGCTACGTGTGGGTGCATTGCCGTGCTTATGCGGTTTATCGTACGTGTAGCATCATGGAAGGTCAGATAACGTCGACATCAGATTGGCCTACTTGGGGTGAAGACAGTATTCAGACGTTTCAAAGCTACATGGGTAATGTCAACGATTTCGTATCAACGACGACAGTCGGATGTCATAAGAGCGACGAAACAACGACATTCGGTAAGCGTTCAAATTTTAAAATTAATATTTAATGATATCTGCTTACGTTGTGCGTGCCCAGGCACATAAAAGAATCCAGAAGTGAACTGAGATTGCGTAAAAAGTCGAATTTTTCGTAAGTAGCTTAGCCTAATAAGTCTCAAGAGCGGATCCAGGATTTTGGAAAGGAGTTAATTCGGGTCTCTATGGAAGACGGAAGTGCTCAGTGGGTCGACCAGAGAAACAAAGATTCCGCAGGAAGTTTGAGGAGAAAGTCGCCCTTGCAGAAACTGTAGTGACCTACAAATATCGCACAGTGATGTAGGCCTACTCTGATTAAAAGCAAAGCAATACTTTATCAACTCAGCGCCATGGACAGCGGTTTTATAGGCCTATACGTTATGGGATGTGCGAGAGAGTTCGGCCGAACCCAACGAATTCCTGGATCTGCCGCTAAATGTGGATACATGTATGACGGCGCCAGAATCAGAAATGCCAGAGCGGTGATATGGATAGTTTTCAGCCGTTAATTTAACTGCTTAAATAATAATAACAATAATGAGTGCATTTAGATAGCGCAAAATGAACAGTCCTCAGATGCGCTAACTCGGGCGACGAAACAAGTCAGCTTTCAGGTGTCTGGCAAACGTCGCCGGAGACAGTGACGAGACTCGCAGATCTGTAGGTTTTATAGCAAGTTCCAGATGACAGCGCAGGAGACAGCGAAATCTCTGGCGACAAAAAAAACAACAGGAATCGAAGTATTACAATATCTGAGGAAGTCCGTCATTGGAATTTAGCCAATATTACATTAAGCTGAATACTAGCCTTATACGGTCTGCTCCTAGATCTCGCCAAATTTCACGTGAGCGGTGCATTATGTAAGGCGATAAACAGTGCAAAATTGTGCGAATTTTAAAAATTTTGGAACTACCGAGAGTCAAAAAAATTGACATGCTTAAACTAAACTTACGGTATGATCTGTCTCACATGAAAAATTTGACTTTGATCGGTGCATTGCTAGAAACCGCAAATTTGACCGAATTTTAATTTTTTTTTGGCGTTCCCATGCCCACATGTAGGCCTCGCCCCTTCACCGATCAGGGGAATTTAGCGTTCAAGAATAAACCTATACGTGTGCTCTTCTATGTCAAATATCACATCCTATCGCCTCTACGAGGCGAGAAACACCGAATTTCACCGCATTCGATAATTTAACTTTGTGTGGTGGCGCCACCTAGCGGCACATAGTAAAATTTTTTCAGTTGATTCTGCGTGGACCTATAGGGGCCTAGATCAAATGTTCCACGCCGAATTTCATCTTGATTCGAGCATCGATCAAGATGCAATGCAGCGTCAGCGTGTAAGATTTGACTTACAGTCTTCGACGCCAAAATGGATTTAACCTCGAGCGTTGCTACATCTCGCCCCTTTGGAACAAAGCAGAAAGAAAATTCGAACTCTGAGTAGTTTAAATACCGGTACCCGCAGTCGTTCTGCGAGCAATTTTGACGGTATGCTAATAACTTTTGGATCGCTTTAATTCACCGTCCAAAAGAATTTGTACGAGGCAAGCATATACACCTGAGACCCAGACGATTGCAACAGAGTCGAAATTAAAACAATGTCGGTCCTTCTGATTGTCCGTCCCAAATGTATGCTGGCCGGCGTGGCCGCGTTGCGTGCTGCCTCTGGTGAGTCAGGGCGATTATGCAGACGGGACAGACAGACAGACGGACTCCAGACCGTTACGTTACATTACGCTTTCTGCTACACGCGGTTAGCGTAATAACCACACAACACTGACAGTAGATTGACTATTATTTTATGGTTCATTAACAGAATTGCCGATTAGGCTTGTGCACATATGAATATGTATTATGCTGTAGGTGGTGGGCACAATTCGTACGTGGCAATGATAGCGAAGGCAATTTTATCGTCGCCAGACAACCGTCTCCCGCTAACAGACATCTACGACTTCATAAACGACGCGTTCTTTCAGCATCGGTCATTCGACGACGGCAAGGCCTGGCGAAACAACATCCGTCATCATCTCAGCGTCAACGACTGCTTCGTCAAGGTCGGCAGTCGTTGTGGGCGCAGCCGCGGCAGCCTCTGGACCATCCACCCCGCCTGCGTGGAGGCGTTCCGTCGAGGAGACTACCGCCAGAGACGCTGGACGATGCGACGAGTCCGAAGTCGCAGCGACGTCGCGGAATCCGAAGGACGATACGAGCTGATGACGCGGACGATATCGCCGTCAGATGAACTGTACGCTCATCTGGTATCGTCCGGAGTGTTTGCGAAACTCAGCTACGCATGTTTTGGCTCTGGTTTGCTTTAAGTTGAAACTAACAGTCACGTGAGATATGAATATAATAACACTGAATCATTATGAAGGTGACGTGTGTAATAGGCTCTGTTAAGTACCGTAATTTCAAACATTTTCTGTTAACAAATTGTGATATGATTACTGTGAATACGATCTAGTTGTGACATGTACCCGTTTTGTTATTATGGGCTTATCAGATTTTCCTGTTGGGACGTATACGTTTCCCCTATTAAAATTCAAGTTATTTTGTTTTCAAAGTCCTGTATTAAACCATCGTTGATCACCTCACGGTAGGTTGCGGGAGCGTATTCAGAGTAATGCCAGTAGGAGTCAGCGTCTTTTATTATAAAAATCAATAGGAAATGCTGTACAAATACTTCATTTAAAGTCCATAAATAATAAATTTCTGCATATACTGTCAATTTGTTCTCTCGCCCACTACGCTCCCTCAATTAGGGTTTCGGTCTTTTCTGCCGACCCCTTCTGTTGAATCCTGCATACGCCACTGTAGCTAGGTAGGTTGCGCCCATACTTCTTACTTTTGCTCATCTCCCTTTTTGAGTATACTGAGCCCATAAGGTTGTGAACTTTGTGATGCATATCCAGTGCGACGTCCCCTACCTATGCTTTGCACACCAAATTTGAAGTGTTTAGCTTAAGCCGTTCCAGAGATATCTTAGGGGAAATAAAAAGCTAAAATGGGTCACGTAACGTGACCACGACCATTTCAGAGACGGTTTGTCGTCTGTAGGCTGGGACTTGCTATGTTCAATCCACATACCAAATTTGAGGTGTCCACGATTACCTGCAAAGAAGATATGACAGGCAACGCCAAATGTAAAAATTTTCGTTTGAACCACCCTCTGGAGGACTTAGGGGTAACGCACAGGGTTCATGTATGGCTCGATGAAAAGCGCATTATCGACTTCCTATTAGCGATAATATTGACCTTTTTCGCTAGCTCTCACTTCTGCGGCACTATTAAACCAAATCTGTCAAAATCTGCGTTTTCTGAAGGGGTGGGTTACTTTCAGCACAAATTTTAGGTAGATGTGGACGTCGCCCGCAATCCGTCTATAGACCGTTAGATAGAGGGATAATGTAGCTGCAACGTTTAAAGTAGACTACGTGACCCTGACCAAGCCCATTTTAAGAATCATTTGTCATCAGTATACTGGGACTTGACATAGCCTACCTGTGTACAAACGTTGACCACTATAGCATTAGCCGTTCCAAAGATATGGTTGGTGCCCAGCAAAATTTAAATGGTTTACGTGACCTGACCACGCCTCTTTCAGGGATGGTTTGTCATCCATGGGCTAGCACTTGCTACGATCAACCTACCTACCAAATTTGAACTCCCTACTTCCATCAATTACCAAGATATGAAAGTAGATACGAAATATAGAAATTGGGGTGGTTTGGGTAGTTATGGGTCACTCAAGGTCACTAAAAAAATAACGTTATTTGATAAAGCGCATACGAGTTCCTATTAGCGTTCCATAGTAACTACATGTATATATGTCCCTATTTTTACCGTTTTTTTTGAGATATCGCGAGATATTGGTCGAAAATCGCCGATTTGATTATACCCCACCTCTATTGGCGCCTCGTTGGGGTGACCCCGTCGGAATTTCGACGTGATCTTTGGCGTCAGAAAACTAGAGACACGCGAAGACAGCATATACCGCTCAAGCATAGCGTCGCGCGGTAAAAATTAAAGACAGTAACGGTCCAAAGACTGAACCTCTTAGAAGAATCGAGAAGTAAATAGACAACAGTAAAACGACTAAGTATTGATAATGATTGAGTCCATACTGTATGAAGGAACAACCGAAAAATAGCACATACGTACATGTATAGTCTTTAAGGTTTGGGAGGATCTAAGCTTTTGAGGTAATTGCCGTGGATCTGGGTGGTGGAAAGAGAGTGTGAAGACAGGAGGATATTGTCTATACTAAGCCTACCTAGTTTCAAGAGTAGCCTTTGTTGCGGAACCTTATCGAATGCTTTTGCAAAATTCAAAAAGACAAAAACTACCACCTCTGCTTAATTACTTCATTCAGTAATCTTATTCGAAAATACCAAAATGTTTGTGAGACACGCTTGTCCAGCTCAGAAACCATACTATTGGTTTTTACACACGCAGGATGATACTTATCTTTATATTTCACAAAGATCTTCCGCCTTTTGGTTTAGATTTTATGTTGCCTAAAACCTGCATTTTGGGGCAATTGCCGTTTGTCAATGATAAGATTTTATTTTTTAAATTTATTCCAGGCTCTAGCCTAATTCAGTATTACCCTCGAGTAGACTGTCCCAATCAGTATTATTCAGTTCTTTTCTGGTGTTACTGACACTGGCTTTCTGCAAATTTAGCTTTGTGCACCCTGTTGATATCCTCCTGTTAAACTGAACAAGCAATGATCACTGTATATAAAGGTGTGAGGCGCCTTCGGCGCCTATTAGTATTCTGTGCTATCATCACTGACCCCAAACTATCTAGTACTTTCATGCCTCCAATCAGATCAGGCTAGGTGGAGTAACGTGCTAATTGAGCGATCAAACAGTCTATAAACATCTGTTACTTATATGTCGATGCATTATCCAAACCAGACGGCTGTATTGTGTGGAATGTCACAATACAGTATTCGGCTCGAAACGGTCCGCTATCTGTGCACAAGCTGTTTACTTTCTGCATTCGACGATGCCTGATGTTACGTGCCTGCGACTGGGTCATCTCAGCGTTATCTGCCGTGCTAGTTATTTTCAGTTTCCAATTCAAGTCTACTTTTCTTCTATGTCGGTCAGCCAGGTCGCACAGCGGCGTACATGGTTTACCCAATATCGGACATCGGACGTTGCCGAAAATTTGGGTAGGTTTCTCGTACGAAGCGTATAGGTCAGGTGAATGATTTTAAATTAAATGGTAAAATGGAAACTAGACATATCGTAGAGGGATCATTCGGTAGTGAATTTTGGGCGATCTGTAATCATTGCGTAGTTATGGCGGCCTAAAGTCGCAAGACGTTGAAATTTTGTGCAAAAATGTATGTTTTTTGAAAAAACGACCCCTTACGGTAAAATTTTCAAAATTCCGTTCCGAAAGTTTTCATTGCGACACCGATCGGCGTTGTTGTGTTCACATTTTGTAAAATTTGGCAGACAGAAATCGGTGAAAACGTGTGTTATTTACCTGAAAAAAATTCGCCTGCCACTCATACTCTCGATGCGGCGCGGATCCTGCCCAAAATTTGCCGGGCCAGCCCCCAACAATGTAGTCAGAGTGCTCCAGATTTAATCCAAATCGGCTCACTTTCGGCGGAGTTATAGGCGTTGTATTTGTGTATGTATTTGTGTTCTTTTTTGCTTTTTACTGCTGCAGTTTTGCGTATCAAATAAATAAATAGCCGAACGCGTGAACACCGCCAAATCGCCGCGTAAAGTAAATCCAATATTCGGCCGAAGCCTAGCTTCGAGCCGAACAAAGAACGTGTTTTATCAATTCAAGACTAGAGCTTATCTGTTGTAGAGAGAAGGCATTATGCTTCTATTGGATTATTCTCAATATGCAGCACTGTTATGGTACAGTTCAGTTCATAATCTATAACACAGACGTGAGTGAGCGTAAGTCTGGTGAAAGACGTTTTTTTTTTAAAAATCAGACACCCGCAGGATTTCAACTGGTCACTTATGGTACAGCAAGTCATCATGCTATTAATCGACCGTGGAATCAACACTCACTAGCTTCTAGGTTTTTGTTTTTAGTTTTTCCTTATTCATTTCCTTATTCTTTTCGTTCCTGTGCCGTGCGATAGACTAAGCTGGCCATATCGTCAGCTTTTGAGTGTACGTAAATATATCGTATCGTATTCGTAAATCTTCTGCGACACCAAAGACGCAGCCTACATATGAGTCAATCAGGTCTTGTAAACAAGAAACTACAGAGAGATTGTGTGACGTGCATTGTCAGTTTAAATCTTTTTAACTGTTGCTAAGCTATGTAGCCTACGAAGAGCTCTGCTGTATCAGAGAAAAGGGTCATTCGGGTTAGGGTTATGGTTTGCGTTACGAGCCTCTTTCTTGCCAACTTGCTCATATAAAATATTAAACAGCATTTGCTACTCTTCTGAGTGAGTGACCATGATTAATTGAAACAAGTCTTCCACTCTTGCTGGAGACTCTCTTTCTCGGTATCATTTGTCATACGGCTAAATATTTTCGCGTCACCTGCGAACTTCAAAATCCAATTTTAATGTTACAAGCCTATTATCTGAGTCATTAGTATAGAAAAGAAACTACAATGGTCCCAACACTGAGCTTCATGAGACTGTACTTAACACTGATGCCCAATCTGACAGGGTGTCTCTATAATGCTCACTCGTTGCATCACTTCATTCAGCCATCTTCAATCCACTGCGTTAGTTTACAACTGAAATGCTGTGAGTCCCAATTTAAGCATGAATCTTTTGTAAGGGACCTTACCAAAACCGTAGCGAGGTCTACAAAAACGACATATACACTAAATAACTAAAATTATGCTCAAGCATGAACGAAGATTAAGCTTACGTGCTATTGTTACGCACATTGTCACATAATGCAGATTATTTACCATCCCATTATGTGTAGCAGACAGGCTGCTTAGGCTTACACGTAGAGTACTCGTCACAACTAGAAAGCGGAATAAACCCCAACGTGTAGCCTGTCCGGCATGCGCAAATGCGACTGTGCATTTCTTACTTACCTGCAGATTGGTTATGCTACTGTCACCTACCAAACGACCCTTCAAACTCAGCGCACAGTGTATTTTAGCCTACGTGCAGTCACCACCAAATGCGCCACAAGATCTCAGGGGTTACTGGACCAAAGTTCACCAAAATTGTAGCCGTAGTAATTTTTTCGTCGACGGTGTTAACGCAACCATCCATGTTGCGATCTGTCAATCAATTGTCAATTGACAGGGGCGACATTAAAAAGAAAGTAACATCGGTAAAGCATAAGCTGGCCGGCGGCATCGCTATTGCGGGCGGGCTAATAATGAGATTTTTTCGCCAGACTGCATCTATTGCTGCGGATCTGCTGGCTGCCCCGGCCTCCCAAATTCAACGCATGTTCTTCTTATGTGGCACGCTCACTGCAGGACGTAGTAACAGACTGAAGCAGTCACGGGAGATGCGAGTATTTTTTAACTTCAACAAACACGTGTATACATAGGACATAGGTGTTCTGTCGCAGCAGTCAAGTTAACAGTGACGATGACAATAATTTATTTGTTCAAATAAATTAAACTATAAAATAGCAACGATAGCAATAAAAGATAAAACATTTGAACTGGACAAACCAGGCTGGATAGCAGCACTTATCTTTAATTGTAATTCACCAATAAAAGTAGCAGTATAAAAAACTTAACTACTTAACTAAACTTAACTAAATATAGGCTAACAATGTTGCCAATTCTTTCTTCGCACGATCAGTAAATATCTTACGCAATTCATTATTAGAAACACAAAACTTATTCAAAATGTTCCGTTTGCGAATAGCAATAGCCTTTTCTGCGGGTAGACAATGAAATATTATGGATGCCCATAAAAAAGAAAGTAAAATACATTATGGTTATAACATTCAAGAAAACCAGAAAAGTCAACTGACTAATAGAACGCTTAAAACTAGAGAGTGAATTAAACTTTACAATGTCCGGCGGCAATGGGTTCTACAGATTTACAATGCGCTCGCGGTAAAAAAAATTAGATCTAGAATTGACACTACAGTGTCTTTTACGCAACTTGAAACTATGTCCACGAGAGGTTGATCTGCAGTGAAACTCAGTGTATATCAACAATATCACAATGTATATCAACATATCCGAATACAATTTTGAAACACCAAATTAAGTCTGAGTGCAGACGTCTTAACTCCAGAGAAGATATACATTTAAGCGCTTTAGGCGTTCTTGATAGGATATATGTCTAAGATTCGGGATTTGTTTAGAAAAACGCCTTTGGACTTTTTCTATACTTTCAATTTGGTAGCTGTAACCTGGCGACTTGATCTGGCTATCAAATTCCAATTATGGCCGAATATAAGTACAGTTGTGTCACGGTCAGCTGTCTATCAAACTGTGGGCCAGGCAGATCTGGTCACGTGATTAGTCGAGTGAGGCGACGCGCCGACACGCGTCGCTGGCGAGTATC
>Ga0209780_1004983_pt1 | contig 10386 bp, 8 predicted proteins | sample WorMetexBAHAMAS2_FD_187384 | JGI IMG/M metagenome (GOLD analysis project Ga0209780, IMG submission 187384) | Marine gutless worms symbiont microbial communities from Max Planck institute for Marine Microbiology, Germany - Inanidrilus exumae... | ecosystem: Host-associated > Annelida > Digestive... | reverse complement strand
GAAGGCCTGCTGAGCTACTGCTCACTGCTGACGCCATACGCCAAGGCGGCGCCTTCGCGACGACGTAGTCTGTCATGCGTGACTGCACCGTGCTGTCTATTCAGCAACTCAACATACACTGACAGTGATCGACTGCATGCAATTACACGTAGGCATGACTCACACTGCTTAGCTTGCAGACCCATGTAGGCGGGATTCAGACAGTCTTCCACAAACACTTGTTGGGTAATAAAACAAAACTGTCATTATCATCATCCACATCGTCGCAGCTTGTCAGTCCTATTCAGAGAGCTTAAAAATCTCAGCTGATGCAGACGAACAGCGCGACGATCTGCGTCACGACCACATGTTATAAACATTAAACAGTGCTGCCGACTGCGACTTCAGGCCGCCATAACTCCGCACTGTCCGCAATGATTACAGATTGACGGAAATTCATCATCATCAAAATAACCCTCTACTAGTTTCCATTTTAGGTTGAAAAATGTCCGTCCGTCCACAGTTTCTTCGATTTCAATGAAATATGGTATGTAGGTAGAGGTTGATGAGTGCTACATGACGGAATGCAGTATGACCCGATCCAAGGTCACGGACACGAGCCCTTGAAAATCGGAAATTCGGTCATTTTCCAAGGCTATCTCCTCCCCATTTATAATCGGGGCTGGCAAATAACCACGGATTCTTAAACTAGGGCGCAATACCTAAAGCTTATCGGGACCGGATTTTTGAATTTTGTCCCAGTTTTTCTGTCACGTGACTTTGAAGTTGGTAGTAAGTAGGAGTCGACCGTCAGTCCCGTATGGGGCTAATTTTATTACTGTTGGATTCAATTCAAAGTCATTCCTGTGGACTGTACACGCCGTACAAGAAAACTCCCCAAATTTTCTACAACGTCAGATGTGGGTTGACAGCACGGGAGATAACGCTGATATCATTCAGTCGAAAGCAGCCAATCACCATCGACTGAGTCACGCGACACTAGGACTCGTCGAATGCAGGAAGTACACTGCTTGTGAACATATTGTGGGCATTTCACACAATACAGCATCTAGTTTTTATTTGTGTGTCTGTTAGTGACGTTCGTGAGCCCTGGAACGAACAGCTGAATCGATCGAGATGCCGATAGGAGAGCAGACGCGGGTGGCATTAGATGTGGGTTCATACCCCCAAGGGAAACGGGCAATTTCGGGTGCTGTCCGGCCAATACTGAAGAGCATTGAGAGTCACTGCTGCAGTGTACGCAGCAAAAAATCAACAATGACTGCGTTGCTGGGAACTAGCCGTGTCACATTATCTTCCCCAGTGAAAAATCCGCGCTCCTTCGATGCGGCCTCTCGTGAAAATTCATATCCATAAGGCAACAACAACATCCATACTGTACGAGACAGAGCTGATTTACTCGTGTAGTGCGTAACCATATAGTATTATCAACTTTTAAACTGTTTTTATTGCGTCAATGAATGTACGGAACAATTCTGCCGAGATCTTTGGCATAGTATTCTGTATGACCTCGATAAATTTCTAACAAGTTATCCCAATGGGAGTCGCCAAATACACATGTGATGGGGTAGGAAAAAATATGATTTTTTAACCATTAATTTGCTACATCTCAGATATGGTATGCTATAGCGGCATAGTTACTATGGAAGGTCAACTGGAAGTCGCATGCCCTCTAAAGCCAATGACCTTGGTAAAAAAAGTAAAGGCTTCTCATAGTCGTTACCGAGCGTTTGGCCCGGAGCTGATCCTGGTGTACAGGCAGTCAGCCCGCAGGTGACTATAAGTCATCCACCAGGCGGTAGACTACCATTAATTACCGCCAGGCCTGCAGTTACCTTCCCAGCCGCACAGTATCATCGCCCTCGTTGGCGGGTACCAAGTTATACTGCTTGATGACAGAGGCACATAGGTGTGAACAACGTGCTCGAGGTTGTCACGCAGCTTTGCCCCGAGTATAATTTGAACCCACGACCTGTTGATCTGAAGTCCAACCGCTCTAACCTATAAGCCACCTTGAGTGACCCTTGAGCTGTTCCATATGAAATTACTCAATCTCATCAGTTCACAATTGCAACTGTTTTCCTACAATAGCTAGTCAACATTTTCCATCAAAATTACGAGATCCTTGATCTATTACAAGATTACAGTTTTTTCCCCAAATCCTTCAATTTTCCAGGTTTTTAAAGATGCTAATCACCGTGGGCACTTTAAGACTCTGGCTACTCATAGGTTGGATGCATGTGATCCAACAAATTACTCAAACAGTACAAAGCATACTAAATGTTTCAAATTTCACATCTTCAAATAATAACGAAACTTACAGCAGACAGCAACGAAGACAAATCTTTGATCAACAACACTCAGTCATAACTCCGTCAAAGACACACATCAAAACCAACTAAACGCGGCCACTGGACTGAGGCACTGATGTGACTATGGAGTGAAGCGACGTTCCCACTACACATAAAGGTCCGTTCAAATCGCCACAACTGAATCAAATCGATACTGAGTACGTTACTAGTAGTTCCAAACAGTTACAAGCCGTTGTGACCATTCATATCATCGAACTGAACTAAACGGCCAGTTCAGGTAACATATGAACGACGTTGTATCAAGCTGTGACGTCGTGTAGCAAACTGTTCACACTGCTGAACATGTTCACAACCAGTTCTGCTCAGTTGCGGCAGTGTGACGAAGCCTTAACACAGCTAGCCACTCGACAGCTACTACAAAGAAGCTGAAAAACCCAAACAACAACAAAACTTAAGAAACTAAAAACCAAATTCTTAGAGATCATATGAACTTTATACTTCGAAACAAATCACTGCTGCAAAGTGCCCGCGCATTAACTGCTAATTTTGGACACTTTAATCATATCATTCATTCATTATACTTACTACTGCTTTGCTATATAATATAGCCCATTCGTAAAGTGTTTAGACAGCAACGGCTTTGCTTTTTCTTTGCAATTCTGTATTTGTACCCTTCCGAGTTTACCTACAATGGGCAGTCACCTTTGATGATCCCTGGATTTTCTGGCTTGCCTGTGATGTATTTATATTTTTTTCCGTTGATTGGTTTTCAAATTAAATATGATGATGATGATGATGTTGGCACGTACCAGTGATGCATAACTTCCACCCAGCGTTTTGGACAATCATGTGTTTTATATATATAGACCGTACAACACCAGCTGACTGCCTATGAGGGTGGAAGTTACCACACAGCATCTTGATAACGCTTAAGCTTTATCATAAACGGGATACTACAGTAGATATAGTTATAATACTTACAACAAGATCAGTGTTCTTATATTACACTGTTTGGAATACTGAACTGTCACGTACTTCAAACGTGAGTATGAAAAAAAGAATCCAAGAAAGAAAGATCCAAGATAAAATTCAAACTTGGTATTGTGAGTTCCCAAAATCTAACAACTTCAAAACAGCCAATCTACAAACCGGTGTACCCAACTGCAAACAAAGCAGTCAAAAAGCATTTTTAAAATACACATTACTGATTGACACAAAATGTCAGACTTCTACACGTAAACATCTTCCATAACATTTCACCGAAATAAACAACGTGTTTAACAAATGCAGTCAACAGCTGCTTTGTCTGAAAAGCAATCTGCTGACAGCACAACAGCATATTCAGGGCATTCAGTGAGGTAAAGGTGTAGATTTGTATAGCACTTAATTATGAAACACATCTCTAAGGCGCTCAGGATGGCACGTGATAAAGGGATCACAGTTTTACCTGCCACCCGCACGTTTATCCACGAATGAAAGAAGCCATCCTACCTTAATCCCGTAAGCATTCACCAGATGGCGCCACGCCGACTGAGGTACGGGACATCTGACTGCAGCTTACTACTCAATTATCGACCCCAAAAGAATGAAAGGCTGAGTTGGCCTGGTTGGTGGACTTGTAGCGGACGGTTTACCCACATAAGCTGCAGGTCAAGCACAGGACAGGGAAAGTTTGCCGGCAAAAGTCCGGTGTTCCACCACTGTGCCACGCAATACCATGTTTTTGTCTAAAAAAATGCATTTATCTGAAAAAAATTATGCAACTACATGCCGTTGCAATACCCAACATCTAATTCAGAACTTAGTATCAACAAAATTTGATTTTCAGAATTCAATTACTTAATATGAATGACATATGATCACGGCGTAACAGCAGTCAGATCTTGATGCACTAACGGACTACTTAACAACTAGACTGAACACAGAACAATGTCACAAAATCCAATTTTAGGAATCCAAATTGCACACAGTGACACAATCTCATCACAGACTCGACGCATGGCATTCAAACAATGCGTGCTGCAGTTCATATTTTTACCGAGACCAGAAATGACGAATTAATTCTAGTACTAGAAGCAGAAAGCAATCACTCTTAAACTATAAGTTGAACTCTCTATAGTGGGACATGGAAAGCCAACACACATAAGCCCTAACAAACTCTATAACAAAATATAACGAAAGCCCATCCAATCGTGACGTCAACAGATCAGAGACAACATTACAGACGACACAGGTATGACTGCGACATGTGACAATGTGTCAGCACCATGCTGACAGTGTCATTCTGACAGACGACAAAACGTCAGTTTAGCTGACAATGTCACGCTGACAGTGCATTGCTGACAGATGACAATACATCAGTCATGCTGACAGTCACGCCTTGCTGACAGTGTCATGCTGACATTGTCACGCTGACAGATAACAATACATCAGTCATGCTGACAATGCCTTGCTGACTGTCATGCTAACAATGTCATGCTGACAGTGTCATGCTGACAGAAGACAATACATGAGTCATGCTGACAGTGACAATGCATCACTGTCACTCACTGCAATCACAGTTCAATGCACTAGTATTGCCTTCAATGAATGAATGAGCATTTCTACTGCGTGGTTCTGGCATGAGACAGCCACAGTAAAGGCAGCAATGCCGGGGTTCCCTCAGTTCACTGGTGGGTGAGGCAGGGTCACTGGTTGGGTCGGTGATTTTTTGTTCTCTTCAGTCTCCTGACACTGTTTGTCGCATGATAAATACGCTGTGCCATTTATGCCCAGAGTGTCAGAGTTGATCGGTTGGGGTTTAACAGCACTTTCAACACAATTCAGGTCATATCGTGCCTTTATATGACAAAGGGTTGGGAGCAGCTGTGTAGCCTACATGTATCTGGGTGAGTCAGCACTGAAAGTCATCAGACAAAAGCCTAGTGTGAGTGACGGCTGCGGAGGCTGGTGTCAGAGCCGACTCTCGGCGTTGAGATACTGCACCATGAAGTTGTTCAGTTCACTGTCGATGAACTGTGCTTTGTTCCTGACAACACAAACATTCATGTTACATGCAGACATCGGTCATTTGACGCTGACGGCTGGCTAGTGGACAACTGGAAATGACCATTAAAAACGGAGGCAGTGGTTACAGGCAGTCATCATCATCATCTGTATCTGCGGTTTAGCAATAAGTGCCTCAACGGTTGCCAGCAAGGACCAGTCGGCAATAAGTTGGCAAGCCGAGCTATTAGAGGAGCCATGACGTCGGCCGACAGTTTGAGTAGAGACTGGCATGACGTCAGGCGATGATGACTTCTGTGGCATCAGTCGTATAACATCAGTGAAATCGGCTGTGGTAACAACGTCAAGAGTTGACGACGTTGACGAGCTCATTCGTGTGACTGGCCAAGTAGTCCTATATAATAAAAAGATGCTATTATATAGGATTACTTGGATGGGCGGATGCACTAAGCAAGATGTTGTCGCCAATCCCCCATGAACTACGGATGAATGGACAAATGATCGTATGGACAGACAGCCTGAAAACATAATGCCTTCATCGACATAATGCATAATGATTGACTCTATTAGTATCAACAGTGCCAGATGTATGATAAGAAAGGCGACTGATTGATTAAGTTGTGGTTTTACGTCCCACTTGACACAAAATAGGCCATTTTGGAGACATTCTTCCCATACTGCTGAAGGTCAATCTCTTGGCTTAGTACTGAAAAACTGAAACAAACACAAACAAAGCAAACATGCATCCGCAACAAAATATACTACAACAGAACGTCAATTCCAAAAAAAAAACAAATCCAGGTCTAGTTGCCTCGTACAACCTCCGGCGTGAAAATGGAGAGGGCCTATTCTGATTTTGGTGCTTCATAAATTTGTCACTTACTTACTTAGACAATTACCCATTTACTTACAGCCCAGGGACCCACTCCAGGCATATACAAAAGACAACTAACCAGTGAAAAATCATGTTCAGGAAATCCTGATAAAATTCCATATCTGATCTCTCTGGGACTTTTAAGTATCATCATCATTTTAAAGTACTTTTAAGGGCCTTAAATTTAAATGTGCTAAATTTCAGCACTTTTAAGGACGAGGGGGAACCCTGCTACTGCTCCATGTATACAGACTCACACCTTTCACTATTGAAGCGGATCATGACATCCATATCTATCGGATGCAGGTATATTTCACACATCAGACGTATGCCGTTCATATCAAAGAACCGACGTAAGAACAGATAAGGAAAAAAGTACAAAACGACGCGTACTTAAGTGACTTGGCATGCATGGCAGCGTCATCAAGATGCGAGATGACTGTGCCAAGGTCGTTGAGTTCCTGCTGAAGGTCATTCTTTGTGAGGTCGACATAGTGGCAGAGACGAGTGAAGGACGAACTCAGCTCTCTGACAACGAACCACAACAACACAGGCATCATAAACGAATGTCGCACCCCACTGTGTGATGCATCAGTACTGTGAGACAAGTCTACGACAATGAACCGCACCTTGCGGAATATGTCGGCATAGTGTTGATACTTCACAGAGCTATTGCAACGTGTGCTATATTTAGGCACATGCTGCGACTGGCTGACGCAGCTTGACGTGTCATGCTGATAGGTTGCAGCGATGATCTCTGCTTACAATGGGCCACAACTTTCCCCGCAAAAATTGGTCCTTCCACTGGGGATAGGGACCTATCTAACACAGTGATCCTTGGGCTTACCAGAGTCAACACCCCAAATGACATCTCGATTGGTTGGTTCAAAGCCGTTTTTGCAGGACTCACGAATGCGACCAACAGCCGACTGACCACGCTACTATGGGTGTAGCAATAAGACGCTACTGCCAGATGCGATGAGGCCTAATGATACAGTACCTGAAACGTTAATAACAATACGTACTGTTGTACTTGGTGGCTGCAGTTAGCGCTAGTAAGATCAACAATCAGTCGTAGCTTTGAGCTGGCGTAGTCGACATACTGGCGCTTGAAAGCTCGTTCACGAGCCTTGACTGTCCATGTCAGACGCTCATACAAGTAGACAAGGCCGTAGACAGCACCACACACGGCAATGACTCGCCAACCAGCCGCACGTCCAATCTGCACACCGCATCCACATACAACAAACCACCTTCATTACTTCGTTCGTTATTGCATGCAGGAGTCCAGCCTACTCTGGACCCCAGTGCTGAGACCTTATGTGGGTCCAATGCATGTGAGTGTATGTGCAACGTGTAGGGTAAAGGAGGGCTTAAGTACGAGTGAACAGCTGGTTGAGTATTTCTATAGTGCACCCCTCTCTATGCATGGTCTACTCTCTGGCTAATTACGTTTAATCATCGCTAGCCAGTGGACTTTGCCACGTCTATCTGCTTCGGCTCATGTCAGCACGGCTAAAACCTTGACGCTGCTAATCAAGGCGTCAGCCAAAGTCACAGTTTATAGAGGACACTGTCGAACCCTCTTTTTCCTGCCTGGGATTATCTCCCTATTCATCATATGCATAGGAATTATTAGAAATAATTCTTTGGTACGCGAACGCACCCGGGCTGAGGTTTGAACCCCGGCCGCTAAGCGCGTCACGCTCTACTGCACATTGCAACCGAGTGCTTTAACCACTGGGCCACATGGGCAGTACCTTCGCTACTTACTTCTGCTAACATTTCAGTCATCCCTTCGAATTTTAAAACAAACTTTACACACACACACACATTAGAAGTTCACATCTACACACAGCTGCAGAGTTTTATGCGTCTAAATTAATATTCGACAAAATTGTGCGACTTCAAACATAACATGTTTCTACCAGGTCTGAATACACATCCAATCTTCCACACAAACCTCTGTTTCAATACCACTCAATGATTACAAACACAATTAAACTATGATGTTATTATGGTTAACTGATTAACTGAGTTAAGGATTTACATCCAACTGGACACAAAATAGATCATCTAGAGACATGCTTCCCAGCCAATCTCTTGGTTTAGTATTTAAGAACTAACTCAAACACAACAAAAGCAAGCATGCATCCACAACAAAATATGCCACAACAAAAAATGAACCCAAAAATCTAAAACCAGGCTTGGCCACCTCCTCCGACCTCCAGCCTGGAAATGGGATGGGTCTATTCTGGAAGGAGTAGATAAATAAGTCAGAAAGTAAACGAGTAAACAAGTAAATAAGTAATAAAAAAGTATAAGGAAAGAAAGTAAGGCAAGAAGAAAGCAAGGAAAGTAAATAGGGCTGTTAAGCGATTGTAAATGGCGCGAATAATAATTTTAATCGCAGTTTTAACGCACATTTCCTTTTGTGTTGTGTTACAGGTGTAGGGAATAATAAATGACCAGAGATACACAGATTCAGACACGTCCGCAAGCTTTTCACATGTCCACCGATGGACACAAACAAAACCTTAAGTGTAGCTGCAGATGCGGACAGCCGGACACTGATGCATCGTTCTAAGGTGGTGTACAACCCCGGAGCTTGTATGAGGCTATTATGTTTAGAATCTCACAGTTAAACTGTGACATAGGATGACAAAACTTGGCACTTACATATTAGTAAATATGAACATCACAGAACTGTATAAAATTTTATTTTAAATTTTCCACAGGTAGCCGAAATACTAGCAGAAGTTACAAGGGAGTTAGTTAATGCCACAGCCCGTGTGGTTAGGAGCACGCCAATGTGTAACATAGTCATTCTCCATGTCAACCTGTGCCAGCTGATCATTGCCTTCTTGATACTCAGCAATGATCGGTGCAAATTTTCGTGTGACCAGATGTCCATATCCAGGATATAAGTCAGCTGTATGATCACATCCTTGACTCATTCACTAACAAACTCCTTAAAGAAGACATGTCACTCTCTTTAAGCAAGCGTTCTGACACCACACCCCAAAAATACTAGAACGCTCTCAGCCAAGGTTGTACCAATGCAACAAAATAACAAAAACGTATCATATCACAATAAGCATTCGCAAAATACACTGCCTCTTAACGAGCATCCACAGACAACAAGGTAACAGTTTCATCTTGTGACTAAATTTTGAGCTATGACCTTCACCTCTGACCTTGAGCAAGACATGGTCAAGATGAATGGGAACGCCAAATATCTAGGCCAAAGGTCGTCTAGTTGAATAATCATTGTCCATTCACATTGACATACATACACTGAACTCACTGCTCTGGACACACTGAACACGTCGTACAGGCGACAACTAACGACTTGTAAGTAACTTATTTTCATGATTCTGCTGTGCATTAGAAACTTAAAATAAAATTTTATACAGTTCTTTGATACTCGCATTCACCTGTATGTAAGTGTCGACTTCTGCCATCCTGGCACAATGCAATGGGGAGATCTTATATGTAATTAAGTTTTAACGCGTTTGTAAATGTTGGCTGGTATTGCAACACGTTTGTACAGAACACATAATGTATATCTAGACCTGGTAAAAACATCAAACTGGGGCCCGATTTACAAAATATCTTAGGACGAATTTACAAAAAAAAAACTTATGATAAAGTGTGACTTTTTTTGCATTAATACATTACGTGCAAAAATCTATGATAATCTTAACTTTATAGCTTAGGATAAACTTAAGATAAACTTAGGAAAAACTTAAGGAAAACTTATGCTAAACTTAGGATTTTTCATACGATCTTTTGTAAATCGGGCCCCTGGTCAGTAGGGCAAACAAGTTGCTGAAATGAATAGCAAGTAGTCCAGATATCATTGAAGTGTCGACTCACAAGGCCAGCAATGGCAAGCATGCTAACTGTTGTGCCCGAATACAGTGACGAGAACGTAGTTAACATCGTCACCATCAACTCATTATCCTCACTGTCCATCCGACGAGACTGCGGCTGATTGGACGGCGTCTGCGGCGTATACGGCATCGACCGTGGAATCTATCAGCAACCATAGATGTCATCACCATCAATAATAATAATAATAATAATAATAATAATAATATATAATATTCCCTGTGGCTGTCGAGACTCTTGGCGCACTGGCTGATGATGGACACAGGTTCATTCGGGAGATTGGCAGGAGGGCTGCAATAT
>Ga0209780_1004982_pt1 | contig 10387 bp, 10 predicted proteins | sample WorMetexBAHAMAS2_FD_187384 | JGI IMG/M metagenome (GOLD analysis project Ga0209780, IMG submission 187384) | Marine gutless worms symbiont microbial communities from Max Planck institute for Marine Microbiology, Germany - Inanidrilus exumae... | ecosystem: Host-associated > Annelida > Digestive... | reverse complement strand
GCAACTAGATTTTTCTTTAAAACCAAATTGCAAACGGTCTGAATTCAACAGCGCTTTAAACTGAGATAAAAGAACCATTTCAAACAATTTACTGATGACAGGGCTCAGGGTGATTCCTCCGCATGTTATTCAATGATGATATATATTAGGCCTAATGTAATACAGACAGGACTGTGCTTTTTGCTTTGTTTGTTTACTTTTTTATTTGCCTATTCTGCATGTCTATACTGTATGTTTATACTCTGACTGTTTCACTTTGCGTTTGACAAAGTTTTATTAAAGAATTTTACTACTACTACTACTGTTATGATTTTGTATGTCTCGATGAGGTCCCCTCGGAGTACCAGAGTGCCGGAATAGTCACTGTGTCTCGGATATCTATAGATGCTAGTATAGAGGCCTTTAAGGCCTGCAGCATTCGCTTTCTCCATGTGATGTATCATGACATTGTAATGTGTGTGATGTGATGTATACGTCGGGTTCCCGGCGTGTATATAGGCACGAACAACTATCTATTGTTGTTGTTGTATCTATTCTATGGTGACAAGCAGTTTGTGTATAATTAATTTTTCAAGAATTTTATTTACTGTTCATTGTCAAGATGCCATTAGAAAATTTTGAAGAAGAGGGATTAGCAAAAAATCCTAACTTAGAATTAGCTCAGTGGAAGTTCATGTTGTTAACTGAGCAGTACCAAAATGACGGCGACATAAAAGCTAAGTTACTGGACGCTGTCAAAGCCGGTGGTGTGTACATTTAATTGTTGAAATGCTAAATATAATGACAAAAAGATCGAGATTTAGAATTAGATTAGAGTTGTACAAGTTCATGTACCATTATATATGTCAGGCTCAGCGGTATGTAGCAGTGATGTGCGGATGCTGAAATTTTCAGTCCGTGTCAGTCCATGGATTGGAACCTATCAAAGATAACATCCGCAGGAGTACAGCAGCCTTAAATCAGCAGCCAGTCCACGTCCACAGAGTATGCTACACATTATGGCTCTGAAATAGTTGAAAAATGTCACATGTTAATTTCTGAATAACCTGATCAAATACTGATTGATCTCACAATCTCCATGTTGTAGGGTGAAGTAAACTGGCGTAGGTTTGTCACATTATTGAAATATAATTGGATTAGTGGATTTAAGAAAAGCTTAGTGCTAGCGCTAGTGGCCTGTGTGGCTTAACGGTAGAGCATTCGCTCGCGATCCAAAAAGTCAACGTCCGTTAAGTTAACACCAACGATATGCATGCTAACCCTAACCGACACAGTAATTGAAGTAAACTGACCCTAACCATAACACTAGCCCTAACCGACACAATAAGAAGTCCTCATAACAGCATACCATTGGTGCTAACTTAACAGACGTAAAAGGTCGCGGGTTCAAATCTCTGCCGGTCCGCTTTGAGGTAACAGCCTTGTCACCAAGGAGTATAATTTGGTACCGGCCGATGGGCGGTAACCCTCTTTGGCTGGGAAGGTAACCGCAAGCCTGGTGGAAAGTAATGGCAGCCTACCGTCGGGCTGACTGCCTGTACACTGGGTTCAGCTCCGGGCCTAACGCTCAGTAATGAGTATGGGAGAACTTTTTTTAGTGCTAGCACCAGATGGGCGATCTGATTGTAAGCATTGCAATATGTTTACATTTCCTTGCAGAACAGCTGGCATAGATAGGAATAAAGAAATTATGTCACTGTCAACCGATGTATAAATTTCCTGCTGGTAAGCAGCACTTGACTGGTGACAGTACAAGTACTGAATACTCATTAACCAACAAAATAACTGTAGGTAACAGCTGGTAATTTGTTTTGCTAAAAATATTAAAATTAATCATATTTTCTAAAGTGTCTCAGCAGATACTACAAAAAATATATTCATCAAGGAATAGTATCCGCATCAGTCCACATCCGCAGTTTTCCTGGAAACAGAGATCCGCTGTCAGTCCACTGATCCAAAAATTCCTGCGGATTAACATCAGTCCACGGACGGGTCTGCAGTCTGCAAATCACTGGCATGAAGCCACAAAATAACGTTTTTATGCACAAAATAAATATGGTTAGGGTTAGAACGATACCAAGCTCAGCACCCAATACCCAATATCCAATACTTTGGCTTCTAACGATACCAATACCCAATACCAATACCGATACCGGAAGTGACGTCATTTGTTCTACATAAGTACTACTGGCAAGTATAAAGTAGCATTCTCACTGTTGCCGTCGACGGCCATAGCACCAGGGCTTAAAGTAAGGGGGCTCAGCGCCCAGCTGTTAGCTCAGGGGGAAAGTAGGGTGGTACACTGAGGGAAGGGATAAGGGACGGACGGGGTAAGAGGTGAGAGGGAGCCCGCCCAGCTTTTTCAACTTTAAGCACTGCGTAGCACGCCTGCAATCGAACGTGTGCGAACGCAGGGGACGGTCTAAAAATTTAGCATTGAAGGCGTGCTACGTATGACCGTCGACCGCCGTAACATGCACGTTACGGACGTAACGTGCGACGATTGTAAGACGCGCATTACGACGATAACGCACGCGTTACAGCCGCAGTGAGAATGCTACTTAACCAAGCAGACCCACGAAGTCCGGGCGAAAGTGACCGTGGGAAACTGTGGGAATGGAGACGCCGCCGGTGTCATTCATGCACTCATTTCTGACACCGCCCGGCCGCCGTAGGACCACGCATGCCGCTGACCACACGCAGGTGCTAAGTAATTCCCGTTTGGCGGCAGTTTATTCATTTATGACTGGCGATTGCTAAAGCTGTCAGCCACTGTCCTGGACGACTGAAGCTGTTTGATGCGGCCAAGACGCGTGGTGCACACACACACATCATGGCGGCATCAAGCAGCTTCAGTTGTTTGAGCGTCGCCGGGAGTGGAGAGACGTGACGCGTGCCAAATTAACTGTTGGTATTGAATTTCACACGGCGCACTGCGGGTTATCAGATCGTCGTAGGTGGCCAGACGGCGCCACGCCGCAGACAGTTGTCTGCCCAGTATTGCTCACGATTACTAAGAAAGGTATTGGGCCAATACCAATACCACCCAATACTGGCAAGTATTGGCCAATACCCAATACCCCAATACCGGTATCGTTCGAACCCTACAAGGGATGCAATGTCCTTACTTCAGAAGTCATTGCTGGATCAGGAAAGTGTGATGCTGATGGTGGTTGGCATCCGTGATTAAATTGAATTCCATCGAGCACTTTGACACTGTTAATTGGGCATCTGGTCCATGACAGAGTTATCTCCACAAGATGTTTTTGAGAACATGGTTCTTTCTGAAGTAATTGCACACAAGAAAGCTGCATAGATAAGAATTTGAGTTTGTGTAGGTGCTGTTGTCTGCATTGGCGCCTCATCGTGTGGTGATGTCTGGCATTCAGCCGACAGGAATACCGCACATCGGCAACTGGCTTGGTGCAATCGACCAGTGGAGACAGTTGCAGGACTCCTGCTCTGACACTGACATCATTATCTGCATCGCTGACTTGCATTCCATCACTGCGCCTCGTGAACCTCACATTCTGCGGTCTCTCTCTTGTCGTCCTTGTCTTGCTTACTTACTTACATAGTGGTCGACTTTTCTTAATCTAATTCTACAGTGCACAACAACTTATGCAAAGTCGCTGTGCTTTTCATCCACAGCCAGGATATGATTGGTTGTCTAGTTTCGCAGTTGACCAGATGTACAATTGATGTCAGTTGTGCAGAAGCTTTAGTTTTGCTATGCTAATGCGTTATATGCTGTCATCGTGACTGTCTGTCTGTCCATTTATCTGCCCGTCACAAGTTGGCACTGTACTAAAATGGCTAAACATAAGATCACGCAAACAGTGACATGCGATAGCCCAGAGACTTTAGTTTTCTGTGGCGAAAAATCTCTGCGAAATTCCGATGGGATAACCCCCTATGGGGGCGTCAAATAGAGGTGGGATAGGTTAAAATCTATTATGTTTGACCAGTATCTCGCTATATCTCAGAAACAGTGCAAGTTAGGGACATATTATTATTACTATTATTATTATTATTATTATTATAAACGTTGATGTTTAGGGTGGCATTATCATGCACAAAACGTTGCAGGGCCTCCTAACAAACACTAAACAGTCACGTGTTAACAGTGACGCGGCTCAGGTATTAGCATCCTCGCCAAAGGATGTCCTGAAAGTACTGTTTTCAGTTGCCGTCGAAAGGCCGCCAGTGACTGTTCATCTCTGACGAAAGACAGCAGAGAGTTCCAGGCACGGGCAGCTGCAACTGGAAACTGACAGTCACCCAGGGTCCTCGTCGCGTAGCTGGAACGATCAGTGTCGACGTGGCAGCAGACGGCAAGCGACTGCAGAAACTACGGCTGGTTGTCAGATGCAAACTCTCTGCAAGGTACCATGGCACTGTACCATTAACTCATCGGAAAGCCGGAATGCAAAGCCAAAACTTAATCTTCTCTGGAACTCTCAACCAATGGAGTTCACAGAGTAATGGAGTGAAGTGTTCCGACTTTCTGGCCGAGAATACCAGCCATGCAGCAGCATTCAGTGCGGACTGCAGCCGTCTTAGCAGGGTGTCGGACACGCCAGCTAGCACTGAATTGCAGTAGTCGACCTTACTGACCACCAGTGCTTGAATCAAGGTCAGTAAGGCACGACATGGTATGGAACCCCACACGATGAGCACCTCGGACCCGGTGCAACTGAGTCGCAGCTGGTCAGCAGCTGTCCAGCACGCCACATCACCCATACACGCAGACACGCCGTCCTGCAGGTAAACAACAGCAGGTCCGCATTTGTTGCATATTCGCAAATCGTCCAGTCCACACAGGCATGCGGCGCCAGACGGCAGCCTGACCCTCCGCAGCAGGTCTGCAGTACACAGCAGAAACAGAATTGGCCCAAGGAGGCACGGACCAACCCCCGGGGCACCCCACACCGCACATATTTGCCAAGTTACCATGGGGGGAACACTAATAGGAACTATGCGCTCTATTGAGTAGTGCTACCTATTTCCAGTGTGCTTGAGTGACTCATCTACTCCATACCACCCCATTTTGATAGTTTGTGCCCCGTAATTTTAACTGTCATTTTGAAAACGAAGGACTTCTCGGGGTCACAGCCAGTCACACTATGCTGATTGGGTGTTATTCTGACAGCAGTCATCAAACACACATGGGTCATGCTGATGAGCCACAGTATACAGATGACAGTCGCTGAAGTCACAGTGTGCAAGGCAGTGTGTTGTTGACTGTGTTATGCTAGTGAGAACATTCTGTCTATGGTTGCGAGTCTGCTGGCTTGTGGCATGGACTACAGGAAATCCGTTTTATTCCAGCAGTCTGCAGTATGTTGAAGCTTACTGTTTTCTTATCAGTCGAATGTTAATTCGAGCTGCTGTTATCTGTTATAAATATAAAACAGCGACGGATCAAAAACCACAAAAATCATTAAAAGGCAATGTTAACATCGCCTGATTGTCAATGTTAGTGTGGTTAACATTGCCTTTTTATGATTTTTTAAGGAAGTCTGTCTCAAATGTCCGTCTGTCCGTCCATCCACAAAAAGTTTTTTCGATTTTAATGAAATTTGGTACGTATGTAGAGGTCGAGGAGTGATGCATGATGTTATGCAGTATGACCCGATCCAAGGTCAAGGTCAAGGTCACAAGCCCTTGAAAGTCGGAAATTTGATTTCAAAGGCTATTTCCTCCCCCATTTATAATGGGGGCTGGCAAATAACCACGGATTCTTCAATTAGGGGTCAATACCTAAAGCTCATCAGGGCCGGATTTTTGACTTTTATCCCAGTTTTTGTGTCATGTGACTTTAAAGTTGGCAGTAAGTAGGAGTCTACCGCCAGTTTGGTACAGGGCTAATTTATTATTATTATTATTATTATCATTTTAACTTAGCTTTGTTAACTTATTATTATTATTATTATTATTATTATTATAACAAAATTTGTATAGCGCACAAAGTCGGAGGCACTGGTGTGGCTGGGTGGAAAATGCACTAGCCGGAGAGGGTAAATAAATGACTTTTGAGATGATGTTTGAAGGAGCCAATAGATAGTGATTGCCTGATACTGAGTGGGATGAAATTCCAAACTGTTGGAGCTGCAAAACTATTCTCCAGTCTGCTAAGCAGAGTGCAGTGGTGTCAAATGCAGCGCTGAGATCTAATGAAACTAAGATGGTGGGTAGGCTCCATCCATCCGAGGTGTAGATGTAGTCCAAGGTGTTGACAAGTGCCGTCTCAGTGGAGTGAGCACGGCGGTAAGCTGACTGTAAAGGGTTGAAGTTGGGAGTGGAAGTGACGTGCGGCTGTAGACGAGTGAGAAAGAGACGCTCAAGGATTTTTGAGATGTTATTGAGATTGGAAATAGGGCGATAGTTAGAAGGTGAAGAACTGTCTAGACCGGGCTTTTTAAGAAGCGGGGTTACAATGGCTTGTGTGAAAGATGACGGAAAACAGCCTTTGTGAAAAGATAAATTTGCAAAGTAGGCGATGAGTTTGGAAAAGGTGGGTGAACAGAGTTTAATGAGTGAGGTAGGGATGTAATCTAAAGGAGAAGACTTTGCTGATGTTTGAGACGAGACTTTTTCAACCTCGTCCACAGTCACAGGCAGAAGAAGATCAAGGGGTGAACTGATCACAAAGACTTCAAATTTGACGTACAGGTTTAATGTGCAAGTCACAGCCTATGGACGACAAACTGTCCCTGATAGGGGCGTTGTCAAGTCATGTGACCCATTAAAAATTACATTACAAAATTTTGGGGCTCCAATCATATCACTGGAATGGCTGAACCTAAAGTCGTCAGATTATGTACACAAGTAGGCTATATCGATTCTAACAATAGGATAACATATCACTAACAAAAGGGCGTAGTTATGGCCACGTGACTTTTTAAAAATTTTGCCGTTTGTCGTGATGCAGCACGTCGCGCGGGTTTGTCAGTGACATCTAAGCTACTTCTTTAAGATGGCGGCCGCCACCATCTTGGATTTTGTGAAATTTCAAGTTTTAACGGTTGTAACGGTCAAGAGGGGCGAACTGCATCATCGTGCCAAATTACGTTGAAATCGCTCTAACTTTGACCGAGATATGGTGATTTATCAATTTTTCAAGATGGCGGCCACCGGCATCTTGGATTTTTAAATTTTACATTTTTAACGGTCAGAACGGTCAAGGGGTTGATCTGCTTTATTTTGCCAAATTTCGTCAAAATCGCTCTAACTACGACCAACATATGGCGGTTGTTTTTTATTTTTCCAAGATGGCGGCCGTCCGCCATCTAGGATTTGTGGTGCGTGTGTTGGGACCACCCACGAAGGGAATTTTTAACACTGTGCAGTATCGATGCAGTAGTTTTGATAGTATGCATGTTTTTGAGTTCACGAGTTTGGCTTAAAAACGCCTATTCACGCCTCCAAAATTGGGTTTTTTGAGCCCCTAAATGGGGAGCCATATGAACAAAACCCAAAAAGGCCACATCCGTGCGTGAGTTCGCGTCGTTTGAGCCATCGTGCCTGGAAATCAGTCGACGGGTTTGACCTGTGGGTGAGTTCCCAAAAATGGGTATAAATAAAAAAATTGGTTATATTTCGCCCATTCGCCCAGAAGACCCGCACTCCATGGATAGATGTGCACCTAATTTAGCTCAGCTGTAGGAGTCGTCGACGTAATCACCCCTGACAAATTTTTTGGTGATCGGTTGAGGGGTGTCTATTCTGTGGGGGGTCGAAAATTGCCCTTTCCCAGTCGCCGTTAACACAGGGCTGGCGCTACCACGCAGCCTGTTTTGTTATTGTTGTTGTTAGGCTGCATTGCTTCTGGTGATAGTGATAGCGGCTTGAGTAGCATGATCAATCTGTCGGTCTGGTGTATTCATGAGCCCTGAAAAAACGGCTGAAGTTGGCCAAACCGATCGAGATGCCGTTTGGGGTGGTGACTCGGGTGGGCCCTAGGAACCATGTATTAGATAGGGACCCCGATCCCACATGGAGAAGTGACAGCAGTTTGTTGTGGAAACAGGCGGCCCATTGTAATGTATAGGACACTCTGTGGTGAGTTGTAGCGATGAAGATGCTGTTTGGGATGCAGACACGGGTGGTTTCAAGAACGTGTTAGAAAGCAGTCGCGATCGTCCATTGGAAGGGTTACTTTCGAGGAGTGACATACCCATTGAAATGCTGCCTAACAAAGTCCGAACGCTTACGTTCAAACAATACACCATTATAAAACTCTTGGCCTTGGCAGTATACAGGTGTAGGTCATTATAACTGAAGATGGCATTTGCGTTTACAAAAATCAGCCATATATGTCGATGAATTGTACCAAAGTTTAACTTTTCTCTGCAAGCATTACGCATGACGCCGCTAGCCACTGGCGTGGTTAAAGGTGCATAGCCTAACTCTAACCCTAGGACAGCGCAACGTGGCCAGCCGTCCAGTTGCACGTGAATGTACAGCGTTCAACGCATTGTGGCCTCGCAGTGCAATGATGACGTTGGCAACGCTGCTATGCAACTGTGCAATTTTGTGTATAGTTTTCAGATGTCGGCTACTGCCACGGACGACAAAACTGCTAAAAATAGGCGTGGCAGCAGCAAAGGCATGGAGAAATTATAACGCAAGGAAAACCCAATGTGGCGGGGCATTGACACGTTTTCTTGGTACAAACAATGGATGGATTTGTGTGAAATTTCTTTGACCACTGGTTGTTGTGTCGTTGTTGTTAGTTTTTGTCGCAGTTACATACGAGTGATTTCATTGTGTAGGTGAGATGTCTGAATGTTACTCTAGTGCATGGCAGGCACTGCATAGTAAGAGTATATTTGCATATTGTGACATGTATTTACATATTGCTGAGTGACATCTGTCGTTGACTGAGTGTTGAGTGCTTCGACGTGACAGGAGGCACATACAGCAACATTATCAAGCATCAGTGCAGCCGTCGGTGACTGCTAACTAGTCAGATCTCCCAGTGACTGACTAGGTTTACTGTTAACCCTTGTTAGCGATCTGCCTTGGCATTTCTGAATACGAAATGTTTGTTTATGCACTTCTTATAGAAGAACGAATGAGCATTACAAGTGTCACTGCCATGGTTTACCTGTGATTGGTCAGTATCTTTGCTCGGGTCTGCCCATGTTAACCTGTGATTGGTCGGTGTGTTGCAGGTCTCCGCCCACGCCAATCTGGCCTGGTTACTTGCCTGCATGACGTCAATGGCGTCACTTGAACATCTGCCTCAGTGGAAGGTCTCTTCTTGTCTGTTCACCTTTTTGTGTGTGTACACGGTGGCATCTAACTGTCGTCAAAACTATCGAACTACTTTCTAATGTTTAAAAAGTACTTTTACACAGTAGTTAATAACTGGTAGTCAACTTCCAACGATAGGGTTAGTAATTACAAGTAGTTAACTACACCCTGTTTCAGAAAGAAACACCCATTCATATTATTGGCTATAAGTTGAGGGATAGTTGTCTGATTTTAATAATTTTTGGCACCAAAATTCCTAACATAATTTGACATCGCACGACAGCTTAGTTCTCCACCCCACCTAACTAATGTGCCTACACTACCGTGTAAAACTTATCGCATGAGTTTTGTCGCCGTACATTACAAACGCGCCTTGTTTTGTGATTAAAAGTTACATTGCAATGATTCCACAATTCATTAAATGTGAAAATGTTCACTACCACGTACAGGATATGTTGATTTGCTGATGTTATTTTGTTCGGTGTCACTGTTTGCAGTAAGTTTTACACACAAAATGCAATATAACGCTTCACAGTGGCTGCATGTGACTGATAGAGTCAAAGAACACTGAAAACAGTCACGGAAAATGTTATAAGCATCACTGGCAAAGAATATATAATGTATATCAGTAAACATGATGGAAACAGTTGTTGACTGTTGAAAACTTGTTTTAACAGTTAGTGAAAATTAGATGCCTAAAGTCCACAACCTGTATGGAAAAATATGTAATGTATGGCGACAAAACTCGTGCGATAAGTTTTACAAGGTAGTGTAGACACGTTAGTTAGGTGAGGTGGACAACTAAGCTGTCATGCGATGTCAAATTATGTGAGGAATTTTGGTGCCAAAAGTTATTAAAATCAGACAACTATTCCTCAACTTATAGCCGATAATATAAGTTTTTTTTCTGAAATACGGTGTACATTTTAACTTTTAACGAAGACAACTAACTTGTTAACAGCTGTTCCATATATAGTACTATGCTTGCTTGCTTACTTACTTACTACGTTTTTTACGTTGCTGATACAAAGACTTTTCTTCTGACGGCAACAGTTACTGTTGAATAAATCCGATGATGTTTGATCAGGTGAATGGTATAACATTAGCATCATAAGATCTTTAGTAC
>Ga0209780_1004981_pt1 | contig 10388 bp, 6 predicted proteins | sample WorMetexBAHAMAS2_FD_187384 | JGI IMG/M metagenome (GOLD analysis project Ga0209780, IMG submission 187384) | Marine gutless worms symbiont microbial communities from Max Planck institute for Marine Microbiology, Germany - Inanidrilus exumae... | ecosystem: Host-associated > Annelida > Digestive... | reverse complement strand
AGTCGCTTGTGTACCTTAAGTGCAATTAGTTTGACACTTATTCACTTTTACTTACATTAGTTACATTATTGTGCTATTTGACAGTGTCAACTGATGTCTCCATTGATATAAAATTACGTTTTCAGAGAAATTATTCATTTTACTGCTGGAAATGTTTTTTTCTGTATTATACGCGTACTGCTGAGAGAACGCTTTGGTCTTGGTCTTGTGACTTGTGGTCTTGGTCTTGGTCTTGGTCTTGATGTTTGTGGTCTTGTTAACATCACTGGATATTGTTACTACTGAGTGAAAAAAACTGACACTGAACATATATTGCTCTGCAATATAAGTGTTATTTGTTTGTTTTTAAGTACTAATTTTTAAAAAGTTACTGATAAGCAGTACATAGCAGGGTTACGTATAATACTGATGACCTGGTTAGATTCTGGAGGTCAAAGGTCAAGGTCACATCTTGGTTTCAGTATGTGCTACAGGTGGCGAAGGAGTCCACTTTGACGATGGGCGTCGTAGTCTGTCTTCTGGTTTTCCAACAAATAAAAAAATTTATTAGAAATCATCGTTCAGAACACATTGTTAAAACTGCCGCGTTTTCCCAGAAAATAAAAACGTTTAAATTGTATGGAAGAAGTGTGGGTGGTGGTGTGAAATTTTCGTAGAACAAAGTAAGCGATAATATTCCAGTAATCTGAGAGTGCTTAATATTGATTGCACTTGATAGGAGCCGAGAGTCTGACGAAAGCAATTGAACACACAGGTCAGACGTACGAAGGCATTGGCACTCTCTACTCGGAGCAGGTATCAGACGGTTTACTTGCTAGCTTGACTCTAATAATGTGGGTCTCAAATGTCCGTCTGTACGTACATACGTACGTCCACAAAAATTCATTTGATTTCAGTGAAATTTGGCGTGTAGGTAGAGGCTGATGACTGATGTACGACGGTATGCAGTATGACCTGATCCAAGGTCAAGGTCACAAGCCCTTCAAAGTTGGAAATCCGGCCATTTTCAAAAGCTATCTCCTCCACCATTTACCATTCGAGCTGGCAACGGACCATGGATTTTAAACTAGCCCTTGACAGTTGGAAATCCTTCCATTTTCAAAAGCTGTTTCCTCCGCCATCTACAATAGGAGCTGGCAACTGACCACTGATTCTTAAACTAGGACACAATATCTAAATTTGATCAGGCCGGATTTTTTTTATAGTTGTCCTAGTTTTTGTGTCACGTGACTTTGAACTCGGCAGAAACGTCCGTTGTGAAGAGTCGACCGTCAGTCCTGCACTATGGCTAATTTTGAGTAGATTGCACTTACATAGTTGGCGGTATATGCCATCGTAGATGCTGGGTCAGAGGGCCATCATAAGAGGAGCGACAGCTCTAAGCTCTTTATTCAGGAGTCTCTCAATAGCTGAAGGATGAATAAGACAGTGTCTGTGTTAGCGTCGGTAAGGACACTCCCCAATTGTTTTGCACCTGTCACCGCTCGGGATTGTGGAAGCAATCACCTGTAAACATATTCACAATGTCCCCCGTACGGGCTCCAGCGCTGTAATGCGTCCAGATTCATTTGTTGATGGTGGTGTGAAATTAACGATATGGATATGACCTGTTTCTATGTCGGGTGGGACGTAAACCTTTAACTCAGTCCGCTAGTGGACAGGACTCCCTGTGGAAGAGTCAATCAGAACGACGAATGACTGAGATAATTGGAGAAAGTACGTCCATGGTGTGGCCAACCCTCGAATTGGGGACTGCTAAAGAACAGAACAGAACTAGTTTAGAGAAGTTGTGGTAGGTGTGCTTTGCTGAGGTGTGTATTTGCCCATTTTCTGGGTTTCTCTTGGTTCCTTTCGCTTCTGTTGGGCAAGATAACTTGAGAGAATAAGTGGCTACCGTTTCTGTCAACAGTCAGCAGTGTCGGAGCACTGAAGGAAACGCAAAAGATCTGACCCTAACCACTGGCCTGGTGTCATTCTTTCTTCATGCTCTTCTTCAAACACCAGTACCATTGTCTATTTCTGCATTAACCCATTTTTGCCCAGAGTTCCAAAATGGGGACAGTGACTCAGGAATCCGATGCCAGGCTGGCTAACGGACCGTTTTTAGTTTTTTACTTTCGGGCACTCTGGCGCTCAACCCTGAGCGCCAGAGTGCCCGAAAGTCAAAGACTAAAAACGGTCTGTTAGCCAACTCGGCATCGAATCCCTGAATTAGTGTAGCTATTTTTGGAACACTGAGCTAAAGTGGGTTAAATGTATTCTATTGTTATTGTAGCCGAAAAACGATATGCTGTTTCTGCTGGATGGCCTTCAAGAATATCGAGGTCTTCTGTCGACATTTCCCGATACGCTGATGCTGCATAAGGTAAAAAAAGTGTTACTTACTGACATAAAGCCTCAGTATTACTTTCTTTCTTTTTAACATTTGTTAGTTATCATCTTGTGTTATTTTTATCCAGTTTTTCGTGGCACTGAATTGTCTATAGTTTGATGATGTGCCGTTAAAAAAACTATTCCCTCACTCTTAACATTTTTGATGAAAGTTGGGCTTAGGAAATGATTGTGGTCGCTGAATTGTTGTTAAAATGACCGAGTAAACTGCAGCGATTGTAGCTTCTTGAGGTTTCTGACGTTCATGATACTTGTTCAATAATAGTATATAAGACAATATAATGCAAGCCTTTAAGTGTGACATTCAAATATCATATCCTGAGGTTGGATGTGCCACTTATAAGCTGTGGTTTTTTCTTTCTTTCTTTGTTTCTTTCTTTTTTTCTTCTTTTTTCGACGCCTAATCTCTGAGGTCACTGAACGGATCTCAACCAAACTTGGACACATATTCACTTATTAATGCTATATGAAAAATTGGTCCGAACTCCTCCCGGGCATTAGCCCATGGGGGGCAAAAAACCGCTTTTCGGCGCCAACTCTGAACTTTGACTGAACATATCTCTGCAACGGTACATGATATCAACAATCGGAAAGAAACTACAGGGATTCCCCTACATGCCGCCAAAATTTGGTGAACTTTGGTCCAGAAATGGTTTAGAATGGTTGGCAAGTTTTTGCCCATCCCCTAAATTTTCGCATTGGGATACACTGCCAGCCTTACCGCATGGACGTTATATAACAGACAGCAGGCAAACTTTGGCACGTGTTATGTAGTGGCACGAGCTTACAGTCTAGAACATCAGATTGCTGGGTGGCCTCACGCTGGGCTTTGCCATGTATTTAGTTCATGAAGGTTTTCTTCTGAAACATGGAGAAAGTAAACCAGTGAGGAGCTGACCCTGAAAACAAAGGTGGTCGTGGTAAGCCAAACTCAGCCTTCTACCCTCCGTGGGACGGTAAAATGAGTACCAGCCAAAGGGCGGTGATGTTCTGCGGCTGCGGAGTAAAGGCGGGCATGGTGTAATTTGCAGGTAAAACTGTGTGATCCATGTCTGAGCGCATTTGAGGCACTTTGCGTAATAATGCGCTATACAAATCGACATATACTTTACTTTACTTTGTTGATGTGCAGACAGCCGTGGCGAAGGTGCAGGAGATGACGACAAAAGCTCAGGAGAACGCCGGCGGAAAAATGACGGAGTCGGACCTGCTGTCGATGCACAGTCGAGCCGACGTCGTCACGTACGCCGTGCTTGCCGAGGTCCAACACTTTGAGCAGTACCGCATCGGCAACTTCCGCGACTACATGACGCGGTACCTTCAGGGACAGATCGAATTCTACCGGACGGCAAGTAGCTCTCGGTCCTTTCAGTTAACTTGTGTATCATTCCCACTGTTTTCATGTATAGCTGCCCTCTGTGGTCCCTGGGCTGTAAGTAAGTGGGTAAGTGTCTAAGTAAGTAAGTAGGTGACAAATTTATGAAGTGCCGAAATCAGAATAGGCGCTCTCTGTTTCCAGGCCGGAGGTCGTTGAAGGCGACCAAACCTGGCTTTAGTTTTTGGGTTTATTTTGTGTTGTAGTATATTTTTTTGGTTACGGATGCATGTTTGCTCTGTTGTGTTTGTTTTAGTTTTTCAGTACTTAGCCAAGAGATTGGCTGGGAAGAACGTCTCCGAAATGACCTATTTCGTGTCTGGTGGGACGTAAAACCTTAACTCAGTCAATCATGTCAAGCTGCGGAGGCGACTTCATAGAAATAAGCAGTTTGCGTATACACAGTGGTCCAAAAAAAGTTCCAGTTTATTTTTGACTAACTCCCACATTTCTTGGTTGATTTGTACACGCGGTGTACAAGTGAAAACAGTAAAGAATACTTAACTCGGTCGGTTGAAGGGTTTGCCACAGTTTGTTGCAGTGAAACAGTGCTGTAGATTCTTTAGCAGGGATACTGTTACTAGCATTACTGACTATAATTTGTGTACAGATTACGGAGAGGCTGGAAGACACTCTGCGTCAATATGATTCGAGGGCACTCAGTGACGGTGGTCGTTACAACTGACTTGAAGCATTGGATTTGTTCGTCGACTGTATTTCAGCACCGTTATGTGTTTACCGTATTTCTATCAACAGACATAAACTGCAGATATATCTTAATTTGTTCGTTCCACTTGCATCATATTCAATTAACTATAACCGTCATGTAACTGACCTACTTTCTGGCACTGCTATTGGCTGATGTGTCGTGTGACTAACCGTTGTCGTGACGACGACGCTGAATGACTGTAAAACTAACTCAGCAGGTTATTTTACTTACTTACTGCTAATTTGACATTGGAAAATAAGACGTTTTATGTACACGTGCTATTTCTTGTGTTATTGTTTTAAAGTGATTATTTTTCGGTCGACTCTTCGACAGAGTCGACCTAATAAAGCCGGTCTCAAATGTCCATCCGTCCGTCCACAAAAAGTTACTTCGATTTAAATGAAATTTGGCACGATGCACGATGGTATGACCCGATCCAAGGTCAAGGTCACGAGCCCTTCAAAGTTGGAAATCCGGCCATTTTCAACAGCTATCTCCTCCACCATTTACCATTGGAGCTGGCAACGGACCATGGATTCTTAAGCTAGGGCACAATGTCTGAATTTGATTGGGCTGGATTTTTGATATTCGGTCTAGTTTTTGTGTCACGTGACTTTGAAGTTGGCACAGACGTCAGTTGCGAAGAGTCGACCATCAGTCCCCATACGGGGCTAATTTCTTCCAATGGTTTTGTCATTCAGATAGAAAACATTTCGTTGTGTTATTTCCAGCGTTGAATTGCTTGCGTGAGAGTGTTGATTCAGCTGTGCATTCCTTAACTTGATGTATTCTACTGTAGCCGTACATTTATTATTATTATTACTGTTATTATAAAAAGTTGTTGTCAGAGCACTAAATGCACCGTATACAATTTACCGCACTTTACTGTGACTGTCACAAACAGGTACGAATATTTGAACAGACTGTTATGTAAGCTACCGAGTGGCATAGACTTAACTTTGTAGAAGTTTCAAATCATACGGAGTGCTGTAATTGTTGGTTGCCGAGTTGATTTTGCTGCTGAAGAGTGGAGTGATTTTTTAAAAATTTTTTTGTACTATTTTTGGTTTTAGGCCAGAAATTGTCTATATTGTGTGGATGTAAGTGCCGTCATCAGAGTTACCAGGCTTACAACACAACAGGTCCCAACCAGCACAGAGCTGTTGGAGGAAGGAGTATTCTAATGTACAGCTAGTCTCTATGGTGTCATCCAAAATTGTGTCATGCCTGAGCCCAGAAGATATACGAATTGCGTTATCTTTTTCAGTTACTTTGTTAAGTGATTCCTATATGCTAAGCCGACTGCGTATTGTACAAGAGCAGTTAATTCTGCTTTTTGCAGATTGAACCAATATTATACGTATATTATAATAGCATCATAATAGCCACAAGGTCTCTTAGGGTGTTACAGTAGTAAAAAAGATTGGTTGGTTGGTTGGTTGGTTGGTTGTGAGATTAACGTTCCGTTTCAACACAGAAATAGGCTATATCAGGGACAAGGACTTGGGTGGAGATTTAGTTCCACCAGGTTAAGGATGGCCAACGATACAATAACCTTTCGACCTCGTTGCCTTTTTGTTCAGCGATGACCTAAAATGGCAAAAGATAGGGGAGGCTTATTTAAGTATTTAAGTTATTATGTTAGCGCCTACTACAGAGTGGAAACTAACCAACCACCACAAGACCAATTTATAAGTTCAGTGTGGTATCTTCTGGCAACGAGGTCGGGAGGTTACTGTATTGTTGGCCATCCTTAAACTGGCGGAACTGAATATCCACCCAAGACCTTGTCCCCGATATAGCCTATTTGTGTGGTGAAACGGGACGTAATCTCCCAACCAACCCACCAGCTCACTTGTCATACTTGTCATTTTGGACATGAATGGTTCATTGAATGCACTGATCTCGAACGGTGTTATTGTAATTGTCGCATTAATTTTAGTCCCCTTGGTCTGCTTAGATTTCCGTTGTCAGGTCGTATTTCTTTCTCACGCATTCCTAGATTTCCACTGCCGTGTTTAAATGTTTCATTGTTTTCATTTGATGACTGTAATTTTATTTTTCTCTTTGAGAAGCTTCTAATCTAAACTGTATGTTTTATAACCAGTTCTGTTGTCAATGATATCAGTTGTTGACGTTCTGTTTTATTTACTTCTGTATCATTCTTGCAAAAATTGTGTACTGTTACGCTGGTTGCATTTAGCTGGAAGCATAATGTAACAGTCTGGCGTCCGTCCGTCCGTCTGTCCCATCTTTTTTCTAACCTTAATAGAGCACGAGGCACATATTCAACATGAATCACCAGAGGGCAGCACGCAACGCAGCCAGCGTCCATTTTGGCCCGACTGTAAGAAGGACTGACATACTTATTGTTATACGTTAGTTAAGAGAGAGCTTTTGTCGTCATTCTGGAGCTGATTCAGAGGCTCAGATTATGGACAGTTGTCGTTTATGACGCTTTTATCACCTACAAGGTGATCCAAAAAAACTCTGGAAAAGTTGCCACCAAACTTTTGTCCATAACTTTGCAGGATGCGGATCGATTTTCAAGACTACTTTTGCGTTGAGACCCAGCGGTAAATTTGCTGTGAAGTTCTCATTGAAACATGTCGCTGCCCTACCGCGTGAAATGCTGAACACCATTTTTGATTGGATTGTCGATGGTTTTTTTTTACACCACCCCGTATGTGGGCCACAGTGGAAACGGAGCCCCAATTAAAAGGTACATGGGAACAGGTAACATAGTGGATATCACAAATATTGTATTTTAATTGCTGTTGATAGAAAGGTTAAAATTGTAATGATTAGTGAATTTCTAGCACTTCACCAAAGTAACTATAGATGCCTATTACACAGTAGATATATGTGTGTCAGTGTATTATTATTTCTGATACCTTCAGGATATAAATAAAAAAGATTAAAACGGTTATTTGTAATAGTGCACTTTAGTGTGTCTGGTATTATATAATATAGTTGTTTATTTTTGAGAGTGCCTTCTTTACTGTTTGTATCTCGTTTCATGTTCACGTTATGTTGTATTTTATGACTAGCAACCGCAGTATTTCCTAACTGCCTTTGTTGTCATCACTTAAGAACGTCTCTGAAATTGCCCGTTTTGAGTCGGGACGTACAGTTCGACCTTAGCTCAGTCAATCAAGTAAGTAAATAAGTAAGTAAATCTTTATTATGACTCATCAAACGTGAGCAGTCGGTGTTTCATAAAGCCTTCATTGGTTGGACACCGCTCGTTGTACAAAAAGACGTCGATGGGCTGAGATTCTTGCTTTCACCCAACCGACAATGTCAAAGCGTTGAAGAAAACTCCCTAAGTCGCTGACCCGCAACCAGTGACCTGGCTTCACCCCCCCCATCCCCTCCAACAGACAACATCTGTGATTGTCTGGAGAGTAAGAGGGGAGATTATTTGATCAGCTCTGCTGTTGTGCATCATAATTGTGCACATCATATGCACACCTATATAATGAGTAGTTCGTACACGGTCGACTGGATCGGGCTTTGATCTTGCTTGGCTTAGCTGTCTTCCGAGCGCCTCTGCGTCTTCGGTGTACTTGGTGCTATATGTAGAAAAAAATTGGTTACATCCTTTTCTTTGCCTTTTAGTGTGCTGAGCCTGTGGGATTTGCCCTTGACCTGGAAGACTATCATCCTTCAGTGCTATTACACTGTTGGTTGGGTCATCTGACCTGTAAAATCGTCTCCGAAATGACCTATAATGTGTCGAGTGGAACGTTAAACCCTACAATACCATACCACCACCGGAGTCCTTTCGTAAGGAATTAAAAACGGGGCCTTTAGGCCAGATCTCCGACGCCACATACGTTGGACATGGACAAAAACGGGTCGGCTGTACAACGGAAGGCAGAAAACGCGTGTGTTTTAGCTTTATAACATTTTTTTGTGTTATGCCAAGAACACGCCAAGGCTGCACGAAAATAAAACAGTTTTTGCCATACGGTCAGTCCAAAAATGCTACCGTTGTTCGCATCTTATTTGCAAATAGCTTCGTACATTTTCGTCGTGAGCTTCAGCTCGGTTGCTGAAACTGGTTTTATGTTGATATCGATAGAAATGTTGATTGTCTGTAATCCTTAGTTAACATAGTATTTCACATACACACACGCGCGCGCACATTTCCTGTTATTTGTAATTACCCACGCCGGCTGTATAGCCGCCGGCGTGGGTAGAGCGTTCAGTCGCGTCTGTCTGTTTGTCTGTTTGTTCGCGCTCTTAACAGGAAAACTGCTTGAGCTGTCAACACCAAATTGGTACACATATACTCTATAGCAGTCGCTCGGCATGCATTGACTCAGAGGTCAAAAGGTCAAGGTCACATGGTTACGAAAACCGTAACGGTCGCATCTTTGCTAGTGACCATGTCCCGTATTCCGCATACCAATATGCCGCTGGGCTACCTGCGGCCGTTGCCGGCTTGGGTCTGCATGTCGATACGACTGCCTATGTTTTCTAGTTCTTGTAAATTTTGCTTCTAAAACAACAGGGTTTATGGAAACGGTCTGACATTTTTGTTGGCGGTCAGGGAAATGGAAAATTTGCACTTTACCTAAGCACAAATTTTACATACATGTAGCTGAATTTGTTTGCGATACCCTTGTCCTAAACGCTGTCCCAGTCGACAAAAGTTACCATTAATGTATTTTTTGCAGCGAATATTTCCCGACATAGTCATGGGACTGGCGGGAGATGTCGTTTTTGAATTTCAGTTGGAACCCTGAATAAGATGTGAACCTTTTTACGGTTTGTCGGCACTGTTTTGTATTTTACTGTATTATATGCGTAATCCATTCAAGTGTACTCTGTACCTTTTAAGTTCATAATTTTCTGAACGACATTGTAAGTGCGTGCATTATTTTTACTGAGTAGCTCTCAGTTTGTGATTATTGATCACAGTTAAGCATGTTGCTGTTTGCGAGTTTATGGAACTTACCTACAACCCACTACTCATTTATCGACCTTGAAAGGGTGAAAGGCTGAGTTGGCCTAGTTGGCTGACCTCCAGTTGCGGCCACTAACATGCTACACAGTGCCATGGCTAATACAGTATACAGATGCAATACAGAAACATAGAAATACTAAAAACATGCTAGAATTTAAAAAAACAAAACAAAAACATGCCAAGGTTCAAATGAACACTAACAAACGTATGAATGACACACTGAATTAAAAGTGACATCAGTCTTTCCATATTCCATATTCCGAGCTAAGTCAGATGTACTAAGTTAAAAAACAACATCAATCTTTCCCTGTTCTGAACCTACTCAAATCAGTTCTCCTCAAAAGGCTTCTGAAACATGTTAGTGAAGAGAAGTCAGTAGGTGTAGCAGGCGTTCTACCACTGTGTCACGCAACCAACCTATGAAGCTGTGTACGTGCAGACATAGAGTATATACGTTTCGTGAAGTATGCTGCAGCGACGGGGTCATTACGCAAGCACCTGCGCGACAACGATGTGTCGGCAAATTGTTTCTCGTTACAATGACCATCTGTTACGTCGGTTAGGTCCACTCCACACAAGCAGCGCAGCGCACCTGCATACTTGCCGTCGTTTCGCTGTAGTCACGTGACAGCCAGTGCTTTCTCGCGAAAAGATGGCGCAGTTTTGGTGTCGGGGCGACCAAAAAACAGGACCGGACAATGACAAGAGGGCATGTTTCGTGAAAATGAATTTAAGAATTGAATTTAAGACCGCCGTGCCTCACTTATTACGCTCGCCGCGTCCATAGCGTAATGTAACGGTTTGGCGCGTCCGTCCGTCCGTCTGTCTGTCCCGTCGGCGTACACGCCGTGACTCACGAGGGAGCAGCATGCTTCGTGGCCAGCGTACTTTTCAGGCCGACAATCACGAGCACCGACATTTTATGTATATATATATAT
>Ga0209780_1004980_pt1 | contig 10388 bp, 6 predicted proteins | sample WorMetexBAHAMAS2_FD_187384 | JGI IMG/M metagenome (GOLD analysis project Ga0209780, IMG submission 187384) | Marine gutless worms symbiont microbial communities from Max Planck institute for Marine Microbiology, Germany - Inanidrilus exumae... | ecosystem: Host-associated > Annelida > Digestive... | reverse complement strand
GGGGGTGAGTTTCAGTGGTTGAGTCGTCTGTGATAATAATGACAATAAACTGAATGAATATTTAATGCTTATATGACAGCAACTATTTACATTCTATTTGTCTGTGGCCGAATAATAGCTCTAATTTTCTTACTCAGCCAAATTGTAATATCCTGGGCCTATTCTGTACAGCCCTAGTTTTGAGCTGAATCATCGTCTTTGATGTAAGTCACCCTTAAGAAAAGTGATGCCAGTGAAGAGTGTTGAACTTCACTGACAGGTAGAAGTCAACTTCATGCTGTACATTTTAACAGTAGTGATACCGACAAGGCCTTGCATACACGTACAAAAATGGAAGCAGGTGATATGTTCTCTCGAAATGCTGCGGAAAAAAGCCACTGTACAACATCGTCCAACAGGACAAACAGTCTACTTGTGCATGCTGGTATCACAGTGTCTGCATAGTCTGTATCTTTGCTGTGCCGTATCAGTGTGACTCATGTAAGTAAGTAAATTCCCATTCATAGTAAATTCCTGTCATACGCCACCTGAGTGTGATTTATGCTGCTTGACTGAGTCAGTGATTAACATCGGTTGTTTTTGGTGATGTTTGTTTGCAGTGAGTAATGGCTGAAGAGCTGCACGTGGTAGTGAAGTACGACTACAAAGCAGCCGATGAAAGGGAGCTTGATATTCGGAAAAATGAGAAACTGATGGTGGTGGATAGGACTGGAAACTGGTGGAAAGTGCAGAACCAGCTCGGTCGATCCGGATATGTGCCGTCGAATTACCTTAAAACATGGAAGCCGTCGATTTTCAGCAGTCTTAAGAAGATCATACGAAAGCCTTCGCGTGGTGAAGCAGACAGTCTACCAGCGTCGTATTCGTCGGCATACCAGAACGGTAGCGACGGAACGCTGGAAGGACAGGTTGGTGAAATGACGCTCTGTGATACATTTACGGCGATCGTCCGGTATGCGTATGAGGCACAGAAATCAGACGAGCTTTCGCTGACACGTGGCGATACTGTTGTCGTTCGTGAAAAGTCGAGCGATGGTTGGTGGCGAGGCCGATCCGTCACTACGGGACTTTTTGGCTGGTTTCCTTCGAATTATGTCGAAGTTCGTACAGGTGACACTGTCGCCTCGAATGCGTCATCGCCACGGCTAGATGACAGCGGACACCGCCGTCGACGTCCCATTGCCGCAGTACGCCAGGCAGTGGCGCTGTTTAAATTTGACGCAACGAATGACGATGAGCTGAGTTTTGAAGAAAATGAACGGCTTGACATCTTGGACAGTTTAGTGCCGACCGAAGCCGGGTGGCTCCGTGCGCAGAATGCCCGCGGAAACGTTGGACTTATTCCGCAGGAATTTGTGCGTATCGCGAGCGCCGATGACAGTGAATCTGTGCAGTGCGGGGCCGTCACAAACACGGTGTCTGGCGGATCTCTGTCAAACAGTAGTACCGGGCAGGGCTCACTAGGTGCCGAGCGGTCATCCAGCGGTATCAGCCTGTCAGGTACATCTCGCAATGGTTCGGCTCCGTTTGCTGGACGGGAGTGGTATTTCGGCAGCATCACCAGGGCAGATTGTGAAGATATGATGAATCAGTTTGCTGACGGTGGCGACTTCCTTATACGGGAAAGTGAAACAAACGTAAGTACGATAGAAAGTGCTGTATGTGTTACAAGTGTTTGTAATTACATTATTACCATATTGTCAAAAACATTGCAGCAGAGTTATTATTAACAATTTGATCACTTTGTCATGTGCCCCGTGTTGGCCCAGGGCGATCCTTCTTCCCCCCTTATCCATTCACTTCCAGACTTCCCCCACTTTCTACTCTTTCTCTTAGTATTTTTTACTTTTTTCTTTTTCCCTTTCTTACTTGCTTTATATGTTTTCTTGCTTTTCCATCCCTTCCCATTCTGTCATAATAGTACCACTGCATTTCCAGGCCGGATGTCAGTTGTCACAGGAGGCAACTAAACCTGGATTTGGTTTTAAGGTCAACTCTTCAACAGAGTCGACCTAATAAAGCCGGTCTCAGATATTCGTCTGTGAATCCGTCCAACCATTCGTCTGTATGTCTGTCCGTCCACAAAACATTCCTTCGATTTTAATGACATTTGGCTTGTAGGTGGAGGTCGATGAATGAGGCATGACAGTATGCAGTATGACCCGATCCAAGGTCAATTCAAGGTCATGAGCCCTTCAAAGTTGGAAATCCTGCCATTTTGAAAAGATATCTCCTCCGCCATTTACAAAGGGAGCTGACAACTGACCACAGATTCTTAAACTAGGGCACAATATCTAAATTTGATCGGCCCGGATTTTTAGGACGACTCCTCCGAGTCGACCTAATACAGTGGGTATAAACTATAAAATGTCCGCCCGTCCGTCCCGTCCAGTCTGTACGTCGTCCGTCCGTCAGTCCGTCCACAAGAAGTTTCTTTGATTTTAATGAAATTTGGTATGTAGGTACAGGTCGATGAGTGATGCATGACAGTATGCAGTATGACCTGATCCAAGGTCAAGGTCACCAGCCCTCTAGAATCGGAAATTTGGCCATTTTCAAAGGCAACTCCTCCCCCATTTATAATGGGGGCTGGCAAATGACGACAGATTTTTAAATTAGGGCACGGCACGGCCCCCATGGTGACGCCCCAGCTGGTAAGTGATGTGAAATAATTAGCAAACTGTGCCTATAACGAAAAGTTAGGTGCAGTTCTGCAAACAGCACCTATCATTGTGCTGGGAAAAACGTCCAGGGAACAAAACGTCCTTAATTCTCGTATTGTAGCATAACGTTAACTCCCTAGCAGCACTTTCTTCATTGCTGTTATTACTTATCTTTCTTGGCTGAAATCTATACGGCTGAACACCTGTTCCTCTAGCGACGTCTTCTTCGCTGGATGAAGATACTCTAGGCCTACCTGACGACGCCATCAACAGTCTGCCTGACTACAACACCAGTGACGTCACACCATATATAGACGAAGAAAAATGGCAGTGCCCGTGCCAGTCTCATTTAAAATTTGATTAAAATCTACACTGTTAAATGACATCTTAAGAAATCGCCATTCCTTCAGAATGTATTACTAAACAGATTAAGCATTCTATAACGTTTTTATTAACAGAGTGAAGTGCCCCTTTAATCAATGCACATTATAGCACACACTTGTAAGCAGCCGCCGCAAACAATAATTTGTATGGCTGGCTACGCCTTAGCGGGAAAATGGCTTCAGCTGGCGCGGCTTAGAAATTTATACGGCGGCTTACAGCTTGGAGAAACTACGGTGGCGGCTTTGGGGTCTATGTCTGGATATACGGCCTTCCCCGAAGACGAACGTGGTATTTGTATTCCGCTATTCCTTTCAGACGATTGCTTCTGGAACAGGTGGAAGAGAAGGACCCAAGGCGAACTGGCTGACCCAGGCCCACATGGAAGAACGTCTGTTAAATGGAAGTAGTAGTAAATTAGTAGTTAACTTAGGACGCTTGTATTGCTGCTGTGCTCTAGGTTGGTGATTACACACTCACAATGAAGACGCCGCATCGCAACAAGCATTTCCGCATCATTGCCGACTGCTCGGGAACGTACCGCATCGGACCACAGCTGTTCCATTCTCTCGACGACCTGGTAGAGCATTACACGAAGCATGCCATCTATCGGCTCGGCAGCGAGAAGCTGTTTCTAATCAAGCCATTTGTCCGGCGTCAGCCGCCACGCGACGACAGCGACGCAGTCGGCAGCATCGGAAATGACGACGTTGCGGCTCCGCCACGTAACAATGCCTACGATATGTAGTAGCCTCCATGTGGCGACGGCTGAGAAATTTCCCAGTGTCAGCGGGAAAACCGAGACCAGTGGGTTTTCCGCATTTTTTCAGCTCACTGCACTCTATTTTGACTTTTGTCACCGTCGTTGTTATGCAAAGTGCCGGAGATGGCAATATTAGTTTGTCATAGCCCGGCATGAATTTCAGATCCTGAAATGTACGTGGGGTTAGACACATGCAAATTTCAGTATCACCAAAGAAGCTGATATTCTCAGCTACTGGTTGCACCATTTTGTGCAGTGCAAAGTGCTACAGGAAAATGGTTGAAGTTCTGGTCCATCACCACTCGCAAAATTAGTTTGTGGCACGGAAGCATTGATAGAGTATGCACTTTTGCAGTAGGAGGGTACCAGCAAATTATTACCGTTACTTCTTTTCAAACTACAAATTCGTTGTCATATGCATACTGTTGTAACCTGTTCTGTTGTGCTGTGGATTATGAAATTTGAAATAGAAATAACAGTGTTCTGTGAATTTTGTGTATGTTTATATTGTTTGTATGTGTGCCTAACTGTTACACGATAATTGTAGTCTGCTGTACTGCCAAACCTTCCCACGTTGCCATAGTACCTGATCACCAGTTCTAGTTTGCCATTAATTTGTTATTAATTCTCCTATTTTGCATAATATGCAGTGTCAGTAATAGTATGGCCACTGTTGTATAAATGAAATGTCGACTTTATGAATTGCTTCACATAAGATTTCACCAAATAACAATGTACGTCAGTAAGAAGAATAAACTCCTATTTTTAAACTAAATATTTAAACATTGCATGATGATTGTGTCAAATTCTTCCAGTTTTAAAAATGAAACTGGGAATATATTTTAGTTCAAGCTAGGTTTCATCCTACCTGTTGGTGAAATTTATTAACAGTGCAAGACGTGCGGTTGTTATCTTGTCATGTCCGGATTGTTTCTTTTCAGAAGTAGTGCATTGTTTGAATATTCAACAGTCACCAGCATATTCTATGGATGTTAACTCTTTGTTGGACTGTAGCATCTGGCGTGTGTGGATAGCCATTTCTGCGGTTGTGTGGGTGGTCTCTGTGAATATGTGAACATAACCGTGCATGTGTGTGTTAAGAAAAGGTTTAGTCTATGCCGGTATGTACAAACTCGGCAGGCATTGATCCAAGAGGCAACTAGTTAATTGTTTGTTGTAGGACATCTGTAATATAATCACCACTTCCGTTTTAACAGATGACCATGTGCTAGCTATCCCTCGGTTTTTTCTGCACTGGTTCCAGAAGAGAACTCTCGTCTCAGATTTCTTACGGGCGGGATGTCTTTCCTGTTACCTCCACCAACCGCATCAGTCTCAGTGATGCATGACGGTATGCAGTATGACCCGATCCAAGGTCAAGGTCACGAGCCCACGAAAGTCGGAAATTCGGCCATTTTCAAGGGCTATCTCCTCCCCCATTTGTAATGGGGGCTGGAAAATGACCACGGATTCTTAAATTAGGGCACTAAAGCTTATCGGGGCCGGATTTTTGATTTTTGTCCTAGTTTTTGTGTCACGTGACTTTGAAGTTGGCAGTAAGTAGGAGTCGACTGTCTGTCCCGTGCAGCCACCCCAAGAGCGAGGCAAGGCAGATGGAGACTGTGGCCTGAAAAATAGAAATATGAGAAAAACAGAAAGTACTAGAGACGTAAAACCAGTAAATTGTACAATAATAATGTCTGCCGCCTACAACAGTTGAGACAGAGAACTCATTTACAATATGCACTAAATGCACTACAGATCCCTGAAATGTAACTAGCTCATGTGCTTCTAGCAAGATTGGGGCTGAAATTTCGAGAACGTGCTGAGGCCGAGCCAAAAACAACGAGGCCCAGGCACTAGGTTCGAGACAGAGGGCTGCTGAGGCAGAGCCTAGACCACGACAAGCAAAAAGATACCTGTAGGCTGCTTGTGGTGAAGCAGCTGCCTTGAGGACTACAACTCATGAAAGCACACAAACTGGACGTGTGCTAGAATCGATAAGTGAAATGGAATACGACCAGTCCCTAACTAGTCGTGAGTGACACTTAGATACATTTCCACTCGGCCATGACACGTAACATTTTGTCGTAAGCAAAAAGTTTTGTTCTGTATATCGTGTTCTGATTGCACCGACAGTTGCTGCTCTGTCGCAGCGGTACCCAACTCACCAGTGCTAATTGTAAATAGTTGTTGAAGCCCGAATTGTGTTCTCTTGCAGTGGAACATAGCAGTCGTGTGACAGTTGTTGCAACAAAGCAATGCCTGTGTGCGTGGTAGTAGCTAACCGCCTGCATATATGTTTTCTATTGAGAACGTGTAGAGAAAAATTGTGTAGATTCTTAATGATGTTCTGCCGTAGCAGATAGGCAGAAATGTCTCCGTGTTTGCTGTGTCTAGGAACAAGTGATAGACTTCAGCTGTTGAATATGCATTAGCATTACTTAATTGGTCACATTATACTAGACATGCATCGCTACTGCTGGTGTCTCTCAGAAATAAGTAATGACTTAGGAACATGAAACCATTTATCGGCTACATGGTACCTCTACCATAGTTCATTGCAAATGATGTTACATAATAAACTTTATTTGTATAGTAGCTGTTGTGTGCAGTATATATGTGATGCTGACAATGTGTGTCAGAAAGCGCCACAGTTTGTTTGGCCCAATTTCTGACACATGTCTTTGGCATAAACGTCCCGCCACCGAATGTTCTATGCAAATAGTGTTGTGCTGTCGTTTAATCAAATGTTATTGCATTTTCCTTACTCATACCAAGATGTACCTGTCTGTAAGGTACATTGTGTGTTATTACAACAACATTGTGGACCGATTGTAGGCTGTAGCTAATAATTCTGTATGAGGTTCTTAAAATGCACTATAATCTAAATTGTGTTGAAAGTGCCATTTTGGTTGCCAGGCTTCCCATATTTTACAGGTGCTCCCATATTTCAGTCCTAATCTCCCGTCTTCCGGTCAGACCTCACCCGGGAGATGAATCCTCTTGCAGATTCTATGCAATAGATTTGCTTCTTGTTAAGACAGGACATTCGTATCACACCTTTTAATGAGTGCTGTACTCATCTCTAAAGCACTCAGGGATGGCACGTGTTAACGAGGAATCATACAGCTTTACGTGCCACACACATGCTTATCCACGAATGGAATGAGCCATCCTGCCTTTAATCCCCAGTCGCAGCACATAGCCGCACTCTGGCCTGTACCCAGTTCCCATCCCACAGAGGGTAGGAGGCTGAGTAGGCCTGTGTGGCTGGTTATGTACCGAGGTGGTATGCCCGCCCGAAGACGGTCACCCATCTCAGCACTAATAACCTGACAGTGCGGTGGCTGGGGATGGAACGCATGAACATTGAGTCACAAGTCCAACGCCCGAACCGCTAGACTACTGATACCACTAGACTATGTCGCGTTAGCCAATGATTACGTGTAATCAAAAATCTCCCATGTTTTGACCAGAGAAATCTGGCAAACCTAGTGCCGTTAAACCCTAGTCAACGCTAACAGAGGATGAGGAAGGGGTGTGCATGCATGCATGGGAAAATGATTAATGAATGACGACTAATGTCATTAACCACAAACAATGGTGACAGTATTGATACATAAAGAAACATGAAAGACGATTACTCCTGTGCACGCAATTGATATGTACAGCGATGGTAGAAAATCTAATTGGATTCATCATGTAGCAATATGCTGACGATTATTATCCTCATTGGATGTTTTAGCAGAAACTAGACAGCACTCGGTGGAGTGTATGCCTCCGCTACAGTACGGTGTAGGCGAAATCCTATGCCTCTGTTTTGTGTTGTGTCTTTTTTATTTATTGCACTGTGGTATGGTCGTGGCACTTCCAAATGTCACCATGAATGGTTTTCTTAACTTCACTTTCAATTTTCACATCAGTGTCCACTGGGCTATCTACTAACCCTAGCCACCTGCCCTGACCGTGACCTTCCAGAATTTAATTAACTTCTCTCTGGTCAATAATCGGCATTGTCCATATTTCACGAAGACAGACAGACAGACAAACGGGGCTAAATACACAACCCTCGGCAAAAGTGGCAGAGTTAAATATTTGTCATGTACAAACGAACGATTGATGCACTGTGAAACACGATGTTTGCTGCTTTATGTATACACTATGCAGTGATGTTCGGTATCGGTTGATGACACATAGCTAGTTTTGTCTTCAATTTGCTATATGTTTTCAGCTTGGAGATGAATCTCATCTTTAATTCTATTCTGTTCTATTAATGTATATGGCTGCCTCGACATTACGTTGTAAGCATGTAGCATTGCATTGAAGACAACCAAGGCAGTGAACTGGTATAGCAATCCCAGTTACATTTTTTAGACTTTTGTTTATTAAATGCAGAACTTTATTAACTATTAAGTGATGTCAGAAGCTAATTTAATACACTGTACTGTTGTTTGCCCCGTGTGGGTCCTGGGGCTGTAAGTGTCTAAGTAAGTAAGTAAGTGACAAATTTACGAATTGCCGAAACCAGAATAGGCCCTCTCTGTTTACAGGCCGGATGTCGTAGGAGGCGACTAAACCTGGCTTTAGTTCTTTTGGTTAATTTTATGTTGGAGTATATTTTGTTACGGATGCATGTTTGCTTTTGTTGTGTTTGTTTCAGTTTTTCAGTACTGGGGCGAACGTCTCTGAAATGATCTATTTTTTGTCGATTGGAACGTAAAACCACAATCAATCAATCAATGTACTGTGGTGTGTGCCATCTGATGGTATGTAATGCAGGATGAAGGACATTGGGAGGTAGCTTTGCTATACTACAGAACAGAACTAGACTACGCACTAATATCATTGTGTGCCTCTGTCAGTTTTGTTATTTTTTGGCCGAGCGAAACTTTTGAGTGTAGTGTTGTTTATATGTCATCATGGCTTGCAGAGATTTAGATTCTGATTCTGTCGCTTTTGTGATGACGCTCATCGTACATGTTGAATGATTTCTGTATGTACGTGGTAGAACACACACAAATTGCTGGCCACTTTAGTGATTCAGGTAGCACAGTCGGTATGTGTGCGTCCGGCGAAATGACCTTTGACCTAGATATTGGACACGCTTGTTCATGGCAAATGTAGGTCAAATAGCGGTCAAGGTCATATGTTAAACTTCACGGTTGTGGGCGGAAAAACTGTTGTTCAGGTGTTTGGTGCAACCTCAAATGACAGCTTTCGAAAGTTTAGTTTGTGTAGTGTGCTTCGGCAGTGAGCGGCTACAGCTGAGTAGCTTAGCGTAAGAAAGTTCTGCAGTTTGACGTACTCGACACAGTATTGTCCATCTGATAGCCAGTCTTGTGTCCACTACTCATGACACAAGCATTTGCACGACTTGTTTATAAAGTCGAGACAAGTTGTCGAAACACTCGGAGCTTAACGCGTTCGTCTCACGTTGCCTATTAGCAGATGCAGCGTTACAGTATTTGGTACTTTGCTGCATTACGGCAACTTTGGAATGATGTTGCTTATCAGGTCCTCATCTCGACATGTAATATTATATTTCAGTTTTCGCCTCCTGTTCTAGATTTACTTGAAAGACAACCTTTGTTGATAATAATTACAAAAGGGTTTTTACAGGCAACGTGCTTTTATTGCCCAGCAAGCAGCGTCAGAGCACTGAAGGAAGCCATTTTACACATGAGATATATCCAAATCAAATACATTTCTTCCAGTAGGATGTTATGTTGTCATGTGTAATGTAATTGATATCGGTAAAGAGTAAGAGTTTATTCACTTGTAGGTGGTCGTTCCATCTCTAAAATGTGGTTTACGATACGATACGATATATTTATGTGCGCTCAAAAGCTGACGAAATGAACAGCTGAGTCTAGCGCATGGCACAGAAACAAAAAATAAGGAAAACTAAAAACAAAACCGTTTATGCTGTATTATTATTATTATTACTGATGTACTCATTAGATTGACGCTATCATGAAAATGTTGCAGGGACATTTAACATGGTCTAAACATGTTAATGTCTTTAGTGGAAATGTGCCACAGATGATGTTCTTGTCAGTCACACGGCTACAGAACTACATTTAGTTGCTGTATCGTTAGTTCGTATATTCGAATATTACGAAAGAGTTCGTTGTTGTATGATCAAATGGATTTTCCGTATGTGGAATATTTCGTTACTGAGCTTCGTTAGCAGTCTGACCAGTTACCAGTTCATATTGTTTTGCCAGTAGTCAGTACCACGTGGAATGCCGTGTAGACTGCTTCAGTTAACTCATTGTGTTTTCACACATTTTTGCTGAGTGTTCCCAAAGTAGCTACAATGATTCAGGGATATGACGCCAGGCTGGCTAACAGACCATTTTAGTTTTTGACATTCAGGCACTCTGGAACTCAAGGTTGAGTGCCAGAGTGCCCGAAAGTCAAAAAATAAAAGTGGTCGGTTAGCCTGCCTGGCGTCGAATCCCTTAGTAAATGTTGCCATTTTGGAACTCTGGGCAAAAATGGGTTAACAGACTTTGTTTTTACTGACCTTTTTGTGGTCCAGGTACTGTATGTAGTTAGTCTGGTCTGTGTGTGTG
>Ga0209780_1004979_pt1 | contig 10389 bp, 6 predicted proteins | sample WorMetexBAHAMAS2_FD_187384 | JGI IMG/M metagenome (GOLD analysis project Ga0209780, IMG submission 187384) | Marine gutless worms symbiont microbial communities from Max Planck institute for Marine Microbiology, Germany - Inanidrilus exumae... | ecosystem: Host-associated > Annelida > Digestive... | reverse complement strand
CAGTACTTGGCTAGCTATCGTCTAATTGGTTAAACGAAGTAGGTTCTCTTTTTTAGTATTTTGAAGTACGTACGTGCCATATCGTCGTAAAAAGTTGACGTTTGCTATCTCATCTCCTGATGAGTTTTTGTTCTATTTGTTGCACTTGTTGCGAATAAAGCTATATATTAGTAGCCTGTACTTTCACCAAATTTGGTGGGGGTTGGTTAAACAGTGACGGAGATCGACAAGCTAGATTATACGAGGTGGTGGTAAAATTTTGCGATTTTTGACATAATATCACGCTATATATCGGTACCAGTCCAAGATAGCCCTCTCATTGCTGCGGATGACTGTTAGAAATCACATGTAGCCTGATAATGGTGACATTGCAAATGACCTTGAGTGACCCATAACCACCCCAAGTAGCCATTTAGTAAATTTTGAGGGCCCTGTCCTTTTTACAACTCACTTTCTCCGACGTCCGTCAACCGCCGGCGTTCCTGTTCAGTAAGCCAATTGTATAAGTAAGTAAGTAAGTAGTGAGCATTCATGTTTGTTGTTCATAGGCCTACATCGAATTGCCACGGTCAAAACTGCACATGACGGACGATCTTCAGGCTGGGAATTGACACCTTAATTGCCAACATTTTAATTAACTGAAAACTGATACATACACATTCAAAAGTCAAGTTCACGTCGCTCAGTAGTGAAATACTACATTTGTATTTCATGAAAGTGTGCGACCCTTTTACATCTAATTCGCCACTAGTGCCGAGATGCAGCATTTGTGAGCTTAACGCTTACTGCACGTGGTACACAATTTGTTTGGAGCAGTGGCACTTCTAGCACCCAAAAAGTGTGGGACTATTTTGGGGCCAACATAAACGTGGAGGCAAAGACTCAAGGTGTATGTAAGGAACAGTTTCACTGTAGCTAATTTACACTCGTGGAGCAACTATCCCGTAGTATATGGTATATAGACTCTAGTGTATGAAAAGTGGGGGCCACCTGAGGGCAAGCTCAAATTCTGGAGGCATGGCGGCAATTCTGGGGGTATGGCCCCAATTCCCCCAGTTGAAACGCCGCTGGTTGGGAGCAGGAGCAGCGGACAAGCAACAAGAGCAAGAACCCTGCATTAATAGCTCACTGCTTTTGCTTCGTGAACACGTTTGATCTAGCCAGCCTACGTTGTGTGACTGTGCTGTAGCGTCCACTGGCTCGCTATATTCCATCGGCAGCGCCAGTTCAATGTGACGTGTGCTCTGTCGCGAGAAGCAAACTGCCTTATTGACGAACAGAAGACACATCGCCAACCGCCAACACACTACTGCCAACTTGCTGACATTGGTTGACAATGCCACTGACATCCAGGGGCGGCGCCACTATTTTGAAGGTGGGGTACAATTTCCGCTCGCAAAAAAATTTGACCCCCGCCTCTTTCTTACCTGGGGGACATGAAACAGAACATTGCATATATTTCATTATTGCCATTATGACGTCTAAACGCTTACCTGCACCATCACCAAAGGAAATTACATAACAGTGGCTTGTGTGACTATTGTACATGGTGAGACTGAAGCTGTAGCCTGTAGGACACTTTTTTAATAAACTGCACAGGAAACCCAGTTGCTAGAAATACAAAAGATGCCTGCACAAAATTGCAACTTGATCACAGTATAACTTCTGTACAAAATTATATTTTTTGTTACATGCGTTGGCCCCCACCTTTGTAAGGGGGGATATCGTCCCCCAGCTCCCATGGTGGCACCGCCCATGCTGACATTCACTGTGCAGTGTGTTGCAGCACACGTTACACATGCCGACTTGATTTAAAGGCTTTGAACATAAATACCGCATTTCAAAGAAATTCATAATGTTCACGTGCATTAAGTTATACTGTAAAACCCTTTAATTTGGCTGCCCTTATAAGTTGGTGATTTTGCATGCACAATTATTTTGGCGCCTTTTATTTTGCCGAATTCAAGCCACACAATTCCAACACAAGTAATGCCAATTAACGTTGGTACAGTATCAATGTTCATGCCCTTTAATTTCACAGCTTTGTTAAGCTCGCGAAATAAAGGGTTTTACAGTATTAAAAATCGTTATTGATAAACCATAGTTGTCCCGTCCCCACTTGTTAACTAATTTCACAGAATCCCACTTGATGGTTTTTAACACCGCTTCGTCTTCTTTCTTTGATAACATGCCTCAGTTGTAACAATCAATTCAACACAGACTGGTTACATCAGACCTCGCTTCATCAAAACAACTCCACTATACATTCATGATATCTCATCAACAAAGACATCTGCTTACACCAGGGCGCGCCAGGTTATTTTGTTTTGGCTACGACGTACATCCAGTAGACTAAGCTGTCTATGCAATGCCAGCTTTTAAACCTACGTTATAGGGGGCCTACATCACTTTTGTTATATCACTGCTGCATAGGCTTAACTTGGGTTATTCCAATCACCTACAGCAGACGCCTGCACAGATTTTGATGTAAAGTATGTCAAAAGACACGGTTCCACACAATGATGTGCCTTTTGGGGTCATGAAACCAAAATTTAACAACCCTTGATCATCACCATTGCCCCACAAAAGTTGTTTGACTAGGTAAATTGGAGTTGTGGATTTTAAATATGCAACTGTTTTGACCCCTATTTACAGTTCCCGTAATTTGGCACATGCGCACCGTCATAAGGCCTCTAACACACAGCAATAAACTATTTTGGCAGATAACACACACATTGGGGTTAGGGATTTCAAATATGTGGGAAATATTTGTCCACTACAAATTAGTCACGTGATATGGCGCATGCGCATTGGCTCCCAAATACACTGTCCATAGTAACCAATGGACGACGTCATAACTCATAACTCAAAAACAGATAGGCACAGGACTTTCACTTGGTGGAGGGGTTGACCACATGACCCGCAGTGAGTTGATTGGTTGGTTAGGAGATCAACTTCCCCTTTCAGCACTAAAATAGGCTACATCGGTAACAAGGTCTTGGAGATTTAGTTCCACCAGGTTAACGATGGCCAACGATATAGTAACTTCCCAACCTCGTTGCCTTTTTTTGTTCAGCGAAGACCTTAATTGGGATAGGATAGGGGAGGTTCATTTTAGTTATTATGCTAGCACCTACAACAGGGTAGAAACTAACCAAATACCACAAGACCTATTTATCAGTTCAATGTGATATCTTGTGTAATTGCTGTTCTTCAGTTCCTGTAACATATCAGTGTCTAACGACTCTTGTTGTATAATATCTTTTCTGTGTTGGTCTGGCTTTGGAATGCTTCTCTTAGGAAAAAATCCAAAAGGAGCATCCAGGGGACCTCCCACCCACACAACCCCTGCAGTAAGTAACAAATGTCCAAGGTTAAGAGGTCAAAAGTCAAGGTCACGAGGTCATGTAACATATTAGCAGCAAAAACGCTGTAACTCGACAACGGATGCTAAAACTCGGGGGGAAATTATCATCATAGGAAGCACAAAGTATGACACTTTCAAAATTAGTAGATCAAACAGACTGAAGTAGAAATATGGTGGACTTTCAGCTTATCCAATAAAAAAACAACTGATAACGTCCTCAAAGTGTGGAAATATGGCTGTCTATAAAGAAATCGGGACAGGGTATCAAATGGTGGTTTCAGAATTTTCACTGGAAGCTCATACGTTGCGTGTCTGTGCAGTGAAGATATAGCTATAAATTGTCCTCAGTGCTACCAAATCCTCAAAATTGGAAGTCCTTAGTATGAAATTGGCGGCACTAAGAACGATCGCGGTAACAGATTTAGGGACTCATTCACAGCTTACGTGATATGGTGCATGCAGACATCTCCATGGCTTCAACATAGGGCCGTACACTATTTTGGTGAACAAATAGATCTATTTTGATCATAGAGCCATGTAAGTTACAGGGATTTCAAATATGTTGGAAATATTTACCTTCACACAGCTCACATGGTACACTAAAAGTATGCTAGTGACAGGTAATGAAAAGGTTGTGCAATTATCTGCTGATTGAGTACATATCCACATCTTATAGAACATCATGTCATCTGATTGAATGGCTGTATGAATTCAGACCGACAGTCAGCAAGTGAACCCTTTCTGCGCATGCTCAAAGAAAATGTGGCAGAATACCAAAATATTTCATTGCCACAACTTCATCGTTTGCATAGGCAACCTACCGCACACAAACTTATTAGCAGATGAGAGTTAATTTAACAAAAAATTGTATACATACATTAGCCCTACATGACCATTCTGAGATGCCATTACGTCATTATTTATTACATGTACTTTATTCTAGTGATGTGCAGATTAGATGAGCAAAATTTAGAGAGCTAAATTAATAAAACAGCAAATATTACTAGACCGCATTGCCTGCATGCAGACACACAGACCATGCTACATCTGTCGCATGTGATGTAACCTAAAACTGTAGCCTGAAATAAAAAGAAAACAATGCAACAATGATACAATCTTTCAAATCTACCGAAAAAATATCTGATAAAAGCATTTACAAACCACATTTAACCATTTTGCATATCGAGGGTTAGGTGCACAAAGGTTCTATCTCAATCTACTTCCGGTTTTCGGTGTTTTACACCATTCGACAGATCTCTACGAGCCCAACAAGCCTTGCATACATACATACATACATACATACATATAACATCCGCTGTTTCAGTGCCCAAAGGTTCTCTCTCGCTGCTAAAGGTCACAAGGTTCTATCAGTAAATGTGGGGCCTACACTGTGCCATGTTTGACAAGCACAAAGTTTCTATCTACACATTTTTGCCAGAATTCCCATAGTTTAGACTCGTTTCCTGAAAATTCTGGATTATTTTGAGAGAGAACCTTTGTGCAGAGAACCCTCCATATGTTCACAGCTGTGCAGTATCAGTTTAAAATCAATGCAGTATTGTAATAGAAATAAATGTTGCACAGTCTGGATAAATGAAATTAGGCTTCATTATTGATATCATAGTATGCAGCGACCAGTCACTTTCCAGGTTTATGAGAGTTAATGACAGCACTAAGTTGTTGTCTCATCTGATCCAGACTAAGCAGCGCTGCCGCTGCAGTGCCTGAGTCCAGGTTGCTTAGCTCTGAGACATCTTGAACGGCAATACTCTACAAAGCAAACCATACAACGAAGATATTGCTCATACATCATAAAAATATAAATTTGCAGACGACATATTTGGCCAATAATATCCCCCTCAAAGAGTGGTTGAGTATTATGCACTTCAACTTTTCTGGTAGTGAAATACGGCCGAAGTTCGCCATGGAGGTCAACGTACGGGAAATGCTCAGCTGCTGCTGCTGTTTATGGCTGACAACAGCAGAGATGAAGTCACACTGTCACACAAAGGATCACTTGATGTTCTAGGTGTATTAATGGTGAGACTTGGCCGCCAGCACCCCTATGACAGATGACTGTGGCTGATAGAAGACCAGTGGGACTATCACATGTGACAATATAAACTGCTGTGGTCCACGGTCGTCGTGCGCGGGTATTCCGTATCTGCCATCTCTCACTCCCTCCATCAGCAAACTCCCCTTTTGATGCCGAGCATGGTCGTGCCTAATCAACCAGACGACCATGACCATGACAGTTCAGCAATAAATGACCTGCTAATTTCAGCGCAGAGTTAATGTAACTACCCCGCAATTGGCATCTTTTCTGTGTTGGTCTGGCGCCATGAAAGTTTGGGGTGCGTATTATACATGTGAACTTCAATTTTCCTTTCAAATTATGGCCTAAAGCTGGCCTGTATATTAATGCATAAGTGCACATTACACCAGAGATTTTACGGTAAAACATAAATCATAAGCTAAGGTGACCATAATCTGGGCACTGCAATCAAGAACGAGAGCCAAAAGTGCGAATCGTAGGGTGCAAGCGCCACAGGCGCAAGCCGTCGGGGGTCTGACTTGAGGGTCTTGGGGAATGTTGTGAGCTCCCCCAGCAGGGTCTGGGGCATAACTCCGGCCGCCAGCGATTTCTTCGTATATACAGATAAAATCTGAGCTAATACTAACTCAGTCCAATCCGTTTTTTCAAGGACTATCCCAACTCTGTCCAGCAGTAGTAATAGTGCGATATTGGCAAGCATCGGATAAGAACCTGAGACTTGTTGACAGGCAGCATAATGGTGCTGTTACTGTTACTGTTCATCAGCGGACTTCCATCCATTGACATCACCACCTCACCCGGTTTCGGTGCACGCTTCGTCACCACTCCAGTCTGATAAAGACTGTCAACCAGATGACAGTGTACTACAGATTAAGCGATGACCAAGTTAACGTAAAATAATACAATGACATCTGAGTGCTGATACAGTTCACCAGCAGCTTCCATCAACTGACACCATCAAGTATCCACCATCCATTTCACTTGACATGCACACCAAAAAACATATCAACAATACTTGAAAGCATTCATTCCACGTGACAATGATATACTAATGTACTAGTTTGAACAACAGAACGTAAACAGTGTCTATTTCGAATCTTTAAACAAACCGTCCGGGATGTTGCAATATCGTAATTTTAGCTCTGTCTGGAAACTTTATCCCAAACTGTCGTCATTATTAAAATTTATTTTTCATGTAGCTGCCATTTTTATATTTGAATAAGTGCAAAAAATGCAAGTAAGAACTAATTTGAGCTTCAATCAAACTCTGCGATGTAACAAGCAACACAGCTTTGACAGTTTTTCAGAGCTGCAATATTATGAGGTTGGTTAGAATTTAATGGTGCTTTTAACACAATCTATGTCATATCATGCCTTTAAAGTAACAATTTATCATGAAAACTTGTATTTCAATAAATGTAGGGTTTGAAGAGTAGATAAAATGTGTAGTGTGCATGCATAAACAAAATGTAATGTTAATTCATTACCATTAGCAACAACTGCCCTTGTGGACGAGTGGTTGACACACTCGGCCGCCATGTGCAGTAGAGCGAGATATGCTCAGTGGCCGGGGTTCGACTCAGCCTGGGCATGTCCGCCTACCAAATAATTATTTCTGGTAATTCCTATGCACATGATGTTCAGGGAGTTAATCCCTGGCAGGTAAGAGGGTTCGACGGTGTCCTCAAACTGTGACCGTTGCTGATGCCTTGATTAGCAGCGTCAAGGTATCAGCCGCGTTGACGTGAGAGCTGAAGCAGATAGATGTGACTAAGTCTACTTGCTGACGCTGCAGAAGTGTCAATCAAATGGTTGGGCGCTGAACGGAAGACCGGTGGGGCTGGCACCGAATAAGTGCCAGTCCGGGCCAGGTGCTGAACGGTGGACCGGTCGGGGCTGTCCCTGAACAAGTGCTAGTCCGGGCTTAGTCAGACGGTAGGCCACGCCTAGAGGGAGCACGTTTAGAAATACATGACAAGCTGTTCAAGCCTACTTTCCCTCCTTCACCCTACATAGCGCTCACACCACACACACCTATCAACTCCCCTCCTCTGCCTGGGCTGGCACATTGGACTGATTCAAAAGGTCTCAGTGCTGGGGTGCAGAGTAGGCTGGACCCCTGCCCGCAAAGAACAAACGAACGACCATCAGCGACAGAATGTCTGGTAACAAATGCAGCTGCCTACAAGATCACACACACACACACCGTGGGTCAAACTTTGGCGTGATGAGTGGAGTCATCATTGACGTTGTTGAACGGGTTCTGTTTGCTGGCGTCTCGAGCGTGGTCGCCTCTCCTGTCTGCTGACGTGACCTCCTGTCAGCCACAGACATTCACGCATGGTTAACATGGTACAAGTTGGAAGATATATAATTATTTTTTGTCCCATGACACCGTTGACTAGAAGACTTATGCACTGTCAGTCATAAACGTTTAGTCCTACAGTGTACATACATGTATTAATAGCCGCATATCCTGGATTTATCAAAACTGTCCTGAGTTTACATTACAGAAGAGTGTAAGGCGTGATATTATTATCTGTCAGGTTTGTTAGCACTGAGACATCGAACACGGGCGTCCTGGTGTCACCTAACCCTCCCTCACCATCGGGAGTGGTTAACAATAAAACTGGTTGCTCCATGCTTTTGCTATTGATCACACATCAGCAGGCATAGCGTAAGGACTTCAATAACAACTGCATCGGTAGCATGGACACGGTGACAACTGAAAGGAAAATTGGACAGGCCGTGGCAATGTGGCCGCTCCAGTCGAGTAGAGATGAAGGATTACCGACTTCTCGCCCAATAAGTTGACCAACTGTTAGGCCGACATTTAGTGGAAGTCAGCGTGTCAATAACTGGCTTGCACGGCCCAGGACAATGTTTGTTCATCATCACTCATCAGTTGTCTTGGCTCTCGTCAGGCTCATTAACTCTGCTCTCCCACAAACTGATGTCGCCAGTGTAGTGGAACCGACACCCATCAAACTAAAACGGCAGAAGGGAGAGTGAACTCGATTAGCAGCCCTGCAGCAAGATGCAGCCGCCGATAAGTGAAATGACTTTCATAAGTAACTGTTGGCGCCCACTGACATCATTTCGGCCATCAACGTACTGGAATGGTGGCACAACAATGAATCAGTGTATCTGGCAACGGCTACTGTGTCGCCCACTGCTAGTGAGGCCGCAACTTCGCGAGTGCACAATAACGGGTAGGTACTTGGTCCAAATTGAGTGGCTGATTGAGACCTGGAAATGAGATTTCCTGGGAATTAACATCCTCATTTCAGCATAATTGGTAAATGCTTTTTTACAGCCTGGATGTCCATCCGGTGACCCAGTCAACAGCGTCAAACCACTGAAGGGAACTCAAAACACTAAACCATCCTCATCCTTGAGTGATCCATCGACTTATGTGGGAAGTGATGTTGTGCTACTCTTACAAGGTTCAGACACCCAGGCACATAACCAGAAAAAACCCTGTGGGACTTTTTGGATAAACCCACTTTAAAAACCGGCAAAAAACCAGACCCAAAATTAAATCAAATTTTGAAGTCTTATGCCACAATAATAAAAAAATATTTTACTAGGTTGACAGATGTAAACGTATAAGTAAGTTAGCAGTAAATAAATAAATTTTCTGTCAGCAACAGGCTACAGCAGCTGTCACAGTTACAGTAATGCCATAAGCTCAGTAAGCTGCGAGTAATTCACTGAATAGAGTTAGATCAGTTAACAACTGAGTCATAAAGTGTTTTGTTATGCTCCTATATTCTGTGTTTTTGTGTGCTTTTAGTTTCTTAAACTTTTTATCTCTTTTTTAGATTTTATAGTGTACAGAATTGTGTTTTTAGTGTGATGCACTGATTTGTCATGTATTGCTATATTGTGTGTTCTGCTGCCACTTGGCATAATAAATAATTATATTATATAACATGCTATAACTGTATTCTATAATTAACACAATTCAGTAAACAAATTACCATAAACAACAAAACTTGCAATCAAAAGTGCAGTTAATTACATCCTGTTAAGGCTGTCCCCAATTGGTGCAACCCATTTGTCCATGGGAAAAACCAAATAAACCTGTTGCTCAATAAAACCAAAAAAACCCAGCCGAGTTCGGCTTTTTAAAAAAAAAACGTTTTTTGAAACTCTGTACTTTTATGCTGGCTCTATGTTGCCACTCTCCAGCTGCTGAAACACAGACTAGAACCAGAAGGGCTCAGTAGAGCGCATACCTCCCCCACCGACCTTGACCTTCCAAAATTTAATCACCTCGCCCCCTGTGGACAAGGGTATGACTGACCAAGTTTGGTGACAATCAGACTTGAATTGCTGAAAGGAAGTTGTTCACACACATACCTATAAGTATACCTATACATCAACCTACATACCGATACCAGCAAAAAAACAACCTCCCATCACCTTCGATGGGGGGTAATTAACTTAATACAATTTATCACAAAAATACACATACAAAGTGCCACGCAGTCCATCCACACAGGTGACGTTCTTGCTTTTATCACGTGACCAGTGTAATTTTAAACAGATAAAAGTACAACCATAGCCAGTAGTCATACTATAAAGTAGTAACTGAATTACTGACCCTCGGCGCACTGTTGGTGGCGCATTAGCCTTTTTTCGTCGAGGCTACAAAATTCATGCCAGACCACTGTTTAAACAAATGTAATAATTGACCGTTATGATAACGATGACAAATTTTAAAAACTAATGAAAAACCAGTTACAGTACTCAAATAATCTCTGTGCAGATTTGCTGATAGACTTTTGTTCACTTCTTTTAATATAGCTTAGCAGCTAATACTCCAATGATTATAACACTAAAGATTTTTCATTGACATTAGCATTAACACTATACTAGAGCCTTGTGCATCTAATATTAAATACTTTTTGTGTTAATCTGATCACCACCAGATTTTGCATTTGCATTCCAATGTTGCCTG
>Ga0209780_1004978_pt1 | contig 10389 bp, 9 predicted proteins | sample WorMetexBAHAMAS2_FD_187384 | JGI IMG/M metagenome (GOLD analysis project Ga0209780, IMG submission 187384) | Marine gutless worms symbiont microbial communities from Max Planck institute for Marine Microbiology, Germany - Inanidrilus exumae... | ecosystem: Host-associated > Annelida > Digestive... | reverse complement strand
ACATAAAATTTTCTGCTCTTCACATACTAGATGAATACAACATACTTGGCAAAGCCGATGAAATCCTCGTGGTTGGTGTTCATGTATGAAAGCTGGATTTCAACGAGCAGAATCAGCTGTTCCTTTGCAATCTGCTCACGTTCTCTTATACGAGTGTTGACGATTCTTTCTGTCTCCTCGCGCAGCAGTGGAAAACGAGCCATCTACACTCAATGAAAACATACACTCAACTATTGACTGGATGAAAACTAAAACAGACAAATAAAGAAACAAAACTACATATAACTTAAAAAAGACCATGAAATCTGTTTTTTTTCTGAATTTGCAGAAGTTTCACAAATTTATTGTTGGTTTTGCTGTTTACATTAGAAACAGGAAAGCACAGCAAAGATGGGTGGCAACATTTTCAAATGTACAAACCCAAACAACACAATACAGTCATATTTCACACTTGCACACAGTGATCGACAAACATTAATGTACAATCAGTGAACTTGGCACAGCTTTGCTCACAACGACAAAAAAAACAGATTTAGAACGATACCTTTTCCGTACAGGTGCGTACAACATTTGTCAACTCAGTCACCACCATATCAACACTAGCCAATGATGGCTCCTTCAACTTATCAATCTGCTTCTTCACGATCGTCTCAAATGCCATATCAGGTGTGAACATGCCAGTGCTACACACAACGTTTCACAGAATGCAGCAATAAACATCACTTTCTCAACGTGACGTCCAAAACTAGCAATCAGAATAAAATTTAAGCTATCTGTGTTGAAACTGTCATCAAATCCTAACCCACTTGCACCTTTGCATCTCAACACATTGGTGTTATATGATTACCTTCATTTTGATGGCCACGTTCCAGGTAAACTGGTTTCCTTCCCTTTGGTTTTATTCCCTCACTTGTTCTATCTAGAAGATAAAACTATGGGGATAAGCAGCACAGGTTTGTTATGTGCTGGATGCCCCCATTTTGTCACTGAACCACAGCAGCAAAGCACGGAAGCAAACTGTACAGTGCTAGGCAAACGTTTTATTTTAATGATTGTTACTGATCAGCCAATCCATCATCAATATCAGTCTCCAAACACAATGACTGAACTCATTAGGGACCACAAGCCTTTAAAATTAACTTGAAAATTAGTGACGATTAGCTGATGATTTAACAACTGCTGAAAGTATTGCCAATCTATACCAATTCAATACGCAGACAGCAAAACCATTTAACAACTGAGGCTAAATTACAAATTGCCATCTGATGACATTTCATATTTATCTATGATATGATAAAAAACAAGTTGTTGCCCCAACGGGACGTAACCATACTGGCCCGCTGTGCAGTGTCGGCCTCCCGAATGCCCATGCGCCCGGCCCACCAGCAGTGTTACCAATGACAGACGATGATGACAGACAATAACAACCGTTACTAGCCTGGCCCCCTACACTATGTGTAGGTGGGCCAGTAATAACTAAGAACAGTTTAATGATACAGTGCAAAGAAAATAAAGGGATGATAGAACAACAGTGTCATTATAGCAGCAATCAAAGCAGACACCGTGCCATCATTGGTAGAATTAATTGTACACTATTGGCATAACCAGCTATGTGCAAAGTTTACCGGATTCCATGGATATTCTTGATGGCGTAAGTGATTTCACGACGGAGTTCTTTCTCGTCAAATTCAATCTGATAAAACAAAAGCCAGTGACATTCATAACTAAAATGCAACAAATTTCATTCACACTAGATATGCTTTCAATAACACACATGGCACATAACTGTAAAGAGACAGCATCTCTTCCCTATCTGTCCAATCAACGTTGCAGCCAAGACCATATTTCTTTATTTTTTCTGTTCTATTTTTAATGATTTTGCTGTTACTGTCCTTTAAATATAACTACTCCACAAATCCTTGGCTCTGATTTAATACTGTCCTCCTTTCCAACTGGTCATTTTTGCACATGCGGACTTTGCAAGGAAACTTATTACTTTCAAATTCAATTCATGGCTCAGTTTTCCACAAGTTTTTAAGGTGATAGAAATTTACATTTAACCATACATTAAATTACTTTCGTCCAGCTGTTCCAGAAGAGAAACTCTGGAGATAAGTGGCACGAGATTTCTACGGATCAGATACCGTTATTGTCATCCAAGCAACACTGTCAACATACTCAAGAAAATTCAAAGCATTGACCTCACCAGGGAGACCTGCCCATGTGGCCAAGTGGTCAGCGCACTCGGCCGCCACGTGCAGTAGAGCGTGACGTGCTCAGTGGCCGAGATTCGCGCCTAAGCCCAAGCGCATCTGCCTAGCGAAGAATTATTTCTAATAATTCCTATGCACACGATGAACAGGGAGTTAATCCCAGGCAAATAAGAGGGTTTGACGGTGTCCTCTATAAACCGTGACAGTTGCTGGTGCCTTGATTAGCAGCGTCAATGTGTCAGCCGCACTGACGTAAGAGCCGAAGCAGACAGGTGTGGCTAAGTCCCCTTGCTAGGCGCTGAAGAAGTGTCAGTCAGGTGGCCAGGCGCTGAATAAATGCCAGCCTGGGCTTAGCCAGTCAGTAGGCCACGCCTAGAGGGGGCGTGCTCACAAGCTTACAAACTAATATAAAGGTCTCAGCGGTGGGGTCCAGAGTAGACTGGACTCCTGTCCGCAAAGAACGAATGAACGAATGACCTCACCAGGAAAAATCCCGCACTGTCTTCCTCCTTTCTTTATCCCTCATCAGACCCTGACCAAAGAGGCACTGCTTCCTCTGTGACGCTGGCATAATAGCAATCATCAGAGACAACATTTCAGCAACATAACCACATGAACTATACCTTGACCAGCTCAAACGGAAAACGCTCGTGGAAAATTCGATTGATTTTGGCACCACCGGAGAGTTCTTTGGTACTGATTTCTGACCCTGCTCCTTCAATACTCTTCTCTAGGTCTTGTCCAAACGTAGTGATCATTCTATCACAACACACATTTACTAGCCATAACTGTCCACACATCAAAAAATAACAAAACACCACTGCAATATTCACCATTCAGACATTAAAGCACTGTGCCATATATGACCCTGTAATCTATGGGACTATGCAGCATTGTGTTGCGTGGTGGCGCTGCAGTAGGACGTTGGACTTGCAATTTACAGATCGCGGGTTCAATTCCCAGCTGGTCCGCTTTCACGTAACAGAAATCGAGTACCTGCTTCGGCTGGGGGTAAAGGCGGGATTCACACCATTGCCGGGTGGCAGGTAACACTGTGTAATCCCATATAGCATGTGAGTTTCCCGTCAGCGGTGAGAATAATTCGTTGCTAACTGCTAAACACCGTTTACTTTACTTTACTTACTTTACTGACATCACAGAGCTTACGTAAAGGAACAAACAGCCTTTCCATATGGAGTCCGTCTGTAAATGAAGAAACAATGAGACCATATCACTTGTTAGGGTTAGTGCCTTGCGTTCCCTTCATTGCTTTGACACTGAGGGTTAAGTAGTAGGAAGGACATTTGGCCTGCAAAAATACCTTATTCCACTAATCCTCACAGGTTCTATTCTGGAACAGGTGGAGGAAGAGGATCCAAGAAAGAACCAGCTGATCCAGGTTCACCAGGAAGAACAGCTGTTAAATGGAAGCAGGAGTAGCAGTACATACAGTACCATCATGCACTGGTATGGTTAAATTCTTAGCACCGGTGTTTTCACAGCTCTGATCAAGTGACTGAACTAATACGAAGCAAAACTAAAACTGTTCAGCAACAACAACAAATCACCAAACAAAACCAGATGATTAGCATAGTGACTGCTGCTTTTTTGCGCCATGCACAAATATTCTTACTTACTTACTTATTATCCAACAAGAACAAAGCAGTGCATAGTATAGAAGACACAGGTTACTGACTGCATCATGGCCTTGGTCTTGCGGGTCGGGTCATCAGGTCGGAAGTTCTTATACTCGTCAACTTCCTTCTCCATGGCCAGCAGCTGTGACTGCAGCTTGTTGCGGAAGCTGGGAAGAGTGTTGCGGATGTGATTCGTCAGCTGCTGGTTCAGTGTGCGCTGGAGGTATGGAGTTCCCATTCTGTCTGCCATATGACTGTTCCATTCACACACACACAGTTACAGTCCTACATTGCACATTGTCGTTCATCCCCTTTATTCTGCTCTTCATCATTCATCTCCAGTTACAAATCAGAATAAGACTAGTAAGCTTTAAAAGAGAGCTCAAACCTCAACAACGCTTGAAAGAAATTCCTGCATTCAGAATAAAAACTAGTTAGGTCATCTATAATGACGTGCTACGTTCATATACATCCACAGTTAAGTTATAAGATCTGGCAATTGTTAATACGTTTGATAAAACAGGCAAGCCTAGTGGGACCTATGACCTAGATCATTTGAAGGTCATTGCAATTTGCATATGCCAACATAACTTGGGACGGGCAGAGAATTTTAGGGTAACCAAATGTGACTGTCCCCTATCACTGGGGACAATCAGATTTGGTTGCCCTAAAATTCTCTGCCTGTCCGATGTTGATGGCATGAGTTGAGCGCTGGGTGAAATGACATTAGTATTGTTTTGCCAAGTTATGTTGGCATATGCAAATCCGGTCAGCTCACCTACGATTATAAACTGCTAGTTAATTAATAAATGTAACTCACCGATAACCAGGGTGACTCAGAAAAAATTTGCGTTCAGCTGCCATTGCTTGTCTGATGTCCTTTTTACCCTCGATGTCTTTCTGGCTCCGATTAACAACTCCAATGTAACCTACACATTTCATCAACAATGTGAGAAATTACTCCATGGCTACGAGTTACTCCACAGGTAAAATACATACATTGAACAATCTTCTACATTCTACACATGTGAGAAACACTGTACAGAGTAACAGATGCACACCTCGACGGAGCGGCAGAAGCCGGTTCTCCAGTACATCTCGAGCATCAGTTCCGTCATCCATCAAGTCCAGTTTGGTAATGACACCAATGGTTCGGAGTCCTGCAAATGGGCAGAAATTCTCGTTTGTTACAATATTACAATATGGTCAACTTATCGTCAAATGTTGCAACACGACACATAACAAACTGCCCACTGCAGAACAGAAGCAAAATAACAGAAGCAATACGATAAATGTATGTCTGAGAAACGTTGGCACTCATTATTTCAAACTAGACATCAACCTTAACAAAACTATGCTGACAACTTGAGACACAATGGAAGGAAGTCTGCGCCAGGATTGCTTGCATGTATCTAAATCCAGATGGCCTTCGTGATGCCAAGCAGGGAAATTACTGCGTGGACCTCATTGTCTCTTTACTAGGGAGAGTTAGCGCTCCTTTAACATTGGTTCTTCAGTGACAGTACTTAGTAGCTTCTGTTACTACATCAAAAATTGCCACGTTGTTTGGCCATTCATTCCATATCAGCTGCCATCAATAGTTTGTTAGTGTTGTATGAAACTGGTTCTACTCTATATACATCAAGTTTAACCCGGTAAGCTTATTATAACGACACCAAAGTGGATTTCTTCACTGGCATTATGACTCCCATCATCATGGATGACCATTCACACTGTCATCTACCTTGTGGGTCCACTTCCTTTGCAATCTTCAGAGCGTCGGAGTTGGCAAGGTCAGAGTTTGCAGGTGTGATGGCAAGTATAAGACAATTTTCTTTGCTAATGAAATCCATCAGCATTGTCCGAATCTGGATCTCGATGTCCGGGGGCTGGTCACCAACCGGCACTTTGGTCATGCCCGGCAGATCAATCATCGTCAAGTTCAATACTGAACAACAACAATTAAATGGTAAAGTATACATAACAAAACCAACCAAACACATTTCTAGTGATGTGACGATTGTGGTTTTCCTCTCGATTTCATTTCGATTAGATTTTTATAAAGAATGCGATGTGAATTCAATTTTGATTTTTTCGCCAAAATATTCGGAGATGCAGATATAAAATCCTCTGCACTCAGCGTGATCGGATTCGTGGAGATATAAATTCCTCCACACTCGGTGCGATCAAACTTGCAGGTGTGTAAAACCCATTCTGTGACCTTCTGCACCGATTGCCAGTCCCTAGGGCAATACGGTATCGGAATCAGTCACACTTGCTCAAGAAAATCCTGATATCGATTCCTTTCCATTTTCCTTAAAAATCACAATTTTTGTCTCGATCTCGATAATCATCACATCATCATACATTTCATAACAAAGCAGTGGTTTTTGCAATCAAGTGGAGATGATCAACAGCAATCAGGAGAAACACGTGATCGCGTGTCGTGCAGTTATTGGGAATTTCACGTCACTTACTGACGATTGAATGATCCCTTTAACAGCTACACCACACCAGAGTGCCAGTGCTTTTCAATGAGCCAGACAACCCCCAAAATTGCTCCTTCCCATGGAGGATCTCAACCCCATCTAATAAATGGTTCCTTGGGCCCACGCAAGTTAGCCCCTCCAAACCACATCTCGATTGGTTCAACAGCTTTCGCAAAGCTCACAAATGTGATCAACAGACAGACAAACACACAGACCAAGCTACTCCATCTGTAGCAATAACTAAGCCACTTCAATGCAGCAATTCTTCACTGCAATGCAGCCTAAAAACTGCTTTTGTTCAAGAGTTCCTTGATGATTAAGGGCCAGCTGCACCAAACTCAGATAACTTTTAACTGCAGGTTAGGTTATCTCATCTGCCAACTTAACAAGTAATTCTGTGTTGTGCAAACACCAATTACCAACTGACCTAGGATCATTTAACCCTGTGTTAAATTTAACTGAAGGTCAAGTTCCAGTTAAATCACATGTTAAAAATAAAAACTGCCATATGAAAATGGCTGGTATTTCCCCATCCTTCTCCATTTCCGATTTCCGTGTACCTGGGTTAGCCAGCGAGCCCTTGGTTTTATTCCATCAGTTCTGCACGAGAATTTCTGGAGGATGAGTGGCACATGTTTTATGGGGTGAATGCCTGATTTGTATTTGCTCAATGATTAGTATTGCACTCAATCACATCCTTGCAACTCGGCAGATCCAGCAACAATACTGCTCATGAGAACTGATGTTTTCTGCTCATTTTTGACCGTCAATGTCTGTCAATCTCACATACAAACTGGTCAACAATACTTATGCTATCACATGTTTTAACAGTCGGGGCAACTGTCCGTAACCAATCACTGAGAAGCTTCAGCAATTTTTACTCATACCAGGTAGATGTAGTGCCACACTTATTAACAGTTGAGAACTCATATATTTCAGAGTATTATCACACACCATGTGGAGAGTAAACACGTAGATTGATTGGAACATTTGAAATGCCTTTATTTGGACACATTCGCTCAGTATCATCCTCAATCTCTTTGCGAACAAGGTCAAAGTCTGTGAAAATTCGCCCTTTGCAGTGTAGAAATTCTGCATACTCTAAAACAGCAACAATGTGCAAAACAATCAGTTCAAAACTCATAACATCTCAACACGTACGAATACATATGTACTACATGACGTAGTTTTATGCATGGTTTTAGACACACAGCTTTATGTTAATTATCTAGATTTTATCTATACTGTTTCTGTTCTTTTCCCTGTCATGTTTCTACTGTAATTCCCCTGTGATGCATAAACAAGAAACACTTATTTGTACCTTGGTCCCATAAGCAATGCTGTTCGCTGTAAATTTCTGTGTTACCAATGAGTCAATTAACTTTTCTTGGTTCTGCAACTGATTTCTAATTTTTGTACAGTTGCATGTGGTCGTCATCAACCATCGACATGATAAAAATGCTAGTACATGCATTTATCAGCAGCTACCTAGGTTACTGTAACATTTACTGTACGGCATAAACGATGGCTTGCGGAAGAAGCTGCAGGCAGCTCAGAATGCTGCAGCTTGTGTTACGACGTAGACCAGGTAGTCTGACCATATCAGCTGATCCTGCGTGAACTTCACTGGTTGCCTGTCCATAAGTGCATCATTTACAAACTGAAGATAATGGTTTTCAAGTGCCTGCATAAAATGGCGCCTCCATGACTCGCTGACGACTGTGTGCCTGTCACCTTAACTCGAGATCCGGCGACATCTCCAGTCTGTTGAGTCCGGTTACCTCGCTGTCACTCGATCTAACACCACAATTGGCAGTAGAAGCTTTGCAGCCACCAGTGCCAAAGTATGGAACAGTTTTCCGGCTGACCTACAACTTCACTCGCAATCACTACAGACATTTGGACAGAAGCTAAAGTATTACTTGTTGGTGAGCCATGAGAGAGACCTGCTCTCGTGGCCGAGTGGCTAACGCACTCGGCCACCATGTGCAGTAGAGCGTGACGCGCTCAGTGACCGGGGTTCGACTCGGCCCGGGCACGTCTGCCTACCAAAGAATTATTTCTAATAATTCCTACGTACATGATGAACAAGGAGATAATCCCGTGCAGGAAAAAAGAGGGTTCGACGGTGTCCTCTATAAACTGTGACCGTTGCAGGCAACATAATCTAGCAGTGTCAAGTTTGCCTGCCACGCCGACGTGAGTCGAAGCTAATAGACTTGGCTGGCCGCTGGTTGGCGTAATACACAGCGCCAGTCAGGGCTAAGCCAGACAGTAGACCACGTCTAGAAGGGGCGCGCTATAGAAATACCCGACAAGCTGCTCACTCCTACTCAATCCCTCCTTCACCCTACATTCGCTAACATACACCGCACACACCTACCAATTCCCTTCCTCTCCCTGGGCAAGCGCACTGGACCGCTATATGGTCTCAGCGCTGGGGTCCAGAGTAGGCTGGACCCCTGCCCACAAAGAACGAACAAACGAACGAGCCATGAGAGCATCTGAGGACTTAAGGTTGTGATATAACTCTACACATTATTATTACTATTATAATTATTATTTGAATGCACTGTAGTTCATACTGCTATCCTGTCATTATTTCTTTCATCTCTTTCTCTGACAAACAAACATAACCATAAATATCAGAAAAACCTTGCTTGGCATAGAAAAGCTGCAAGACAAGTGGGCGTCTTGTAACGATGCCTGAACCACGAGGCAAGAAGTCCCTGCAACAGCAAATCAGTCAAAGCAGTAAGTATTGAAAAATAGCAAGAAATAAAAACACTTAGTTTTGACTTAATAATTACTAGATTCATGTGCTTTCATTGCAAATAAGCCTATGAGTTTGATTAACATAACACAACTAATGTTCTGACTGGTTCACAGACAGCACAAGACAAGATGGCTACAAATCAAAGATGGCAGTTCTCAGTTTATCTAAAACTCTTTAGCACAAAATGTCACTGCTAAATGACACAGGGTTACGGTTATGTTTAGGGTTCATGCCATGGGATGTCACATGTATCACTAGAGTGCGACTAAAAACTGATCTGGAAACTCTGTTACTCATACAGACTTGGCAAACCAAATAAATTCATGACTTAAGCAAAACAAAACACCAATTACATCACATAAGATCACACAGATGAAGGGTAACATTCAAACAACTATTTCACAGTGGTCCGTTTAACTGCAGTGTTTTATTACTGCTGGCATTTCGTTGCTGCTCGGCTGCTCTTTCTTCCCTTATGGTACAAAGAAGAGTGGGCGGGAATAACTGTTTTGCGACTGCTCAGTATGTCGATACCAGAGCTACTTATCAAACTAATGATGATGCCAGAGCAGTTTTATTCACACTTGTGTATATCATTATTTGCTTGTTCATGGCATAAAGTTGTTTAATGGGGCATGTGCACACTATGAAGGGATTTCACTGAGAACACACGCAGAGTTAACAACAGTTGGACAATCATTATATTCGACCATTTGGTGTAAGTGCATGGCAAAGCCAAAAACTAAAGTCAGTCTGAGCATATATGTAAAATCGGACTTTGGGTCAGTGCACAGACATTCGGGTAATAATACCTTTGGGTGACAGAAGTCTGAATAACGTTAGGGTAATTAGTTTATGACTGGGGTTAGTAGGGCTAGGATCAGGGCCTGTGTTGTCGTCAGTAAACACACTAGAACAGTGTGTCATTGCAATCAACCAGTGGCTGTCAGCCAACCGGCTGAAACTCAACACCGAAAAGACCTAGCTGATGTGGGCCGACACCAGGTATACCATCGCAAGTTTCCTGCGCCTTCATGATCCCACTCTGACGCTTGTATTGAGCACTGTGAACGCTGCCGACGCAGTGCATGTGCTTGGTGTCCTTTTTACACCGGACCTTGCACTCGAGAAGCACGTAACAACAGTCAGCGCCAAGTGTTTTTTTAACTGCGACAACTGCGTCAGGTGAGATGTTCGCTCGACCGCGAGAGTGCAGCTACACTAGTCCATGCACTCGTACCAGTCGGATAGATTAGGCCAACGCACTGCTCGCA
>Ga0209780_1004977_pt1 | contig 10391 bp, 6 predicted proteins | sample WorMetexBAHAMAS2_FD_187384 | JGI IMG/M metagenome (GOLD analysis project Ga0209780, IMG submission 187384) | Marine gutless worms symbiont microbial communities from Max Planck institute for Marine Microbiology, Germany - Inanidrilus exumae... | ecosystem: Host-associated > Annelida > Digestive... | reverse complement strand
TTCCCCTCTCAAAGAAGTAGAGCCCCTTAAGCCAGCTAGGGGTATGGGGAGCGCTGTCAGCTCCCCCAGTGGGGTCCGGGGCAGAGCCCCGGCCGAAAACGAATTTGGTGTAGTTTAGAGCTGTCAGAAAGCCACTGGTGGCAATCATTTGAGTATTCTGAAGTGCATGCTTCACAGTAAATCGATAAAAATTTTCCAAAAAGTGGGACGACTCGAACGGCAAAATTAACATGCAAGCCTTTCCACTTTTAAAAGTGGGACAGCTCTAGCCGCCCCAAGGAGGTACGTTCCGACGCCTATGATAAGAAGTCATATGTGGCAGTGGTTGACGCCAATACCATTGGCCCTAAGTGATGATTGACCTTGAAGGTCACTTTTGCCATTTGAAACCTTAGTAACTCCCATACGTCAGGAAATATAACATGTAGCTATGATGTATTTACACATGAATTAAATAGTGCCCATAGCTTGTAGCCTCAACTGTCTTATGGAAACTGAAGTCTGAAGGTCACGGGCAATCACTTGCATTGTGTAATATTATAGAAACGATGTAATTCGAACACTTCTGGCAACTCTGCCTTGTGTGTCAGAAACTCAGAAATCGGGACAAAGAAAGAATTTGTTGACTGTCTCTCCGTGCCTTCGTTAGTATATCTGTTGTCTGCTATTGTTCGTTAGGTTATTGTGAATTGGTAGTAATGGAAATGGTGTCATTAATTACGTTTATGAGCTGAATATGTCTCTGTGTTGGCTGTATATTTGTTACTGGTGATATGCAGATGTCTAGAATGCTTTGTTGAACTGTTGCCGCTGTACATGTTTCATTTTGTTGTTTGATGCTGAAATAGAGCAGCTTTAGTCAACAGTTCTGTACTTTTAACGTCAGATTTGAGCATTTGTAATGATCACCAAATATTTGCATATTTATTTACTTACTTATACCGACTTACATAAGACTCATCTTTTAGTATTACACAACACACAACTGTGGCACATGGTAACTGTTGAGTTGACATGCTGTAACATATTGACCACCAGGTAAATCTGTTCATATTCTGTAGGTCAGGGATTATACATAGGTTGACAGTGACATAATTTCTTCATTCCTATCTATGCCAGTTGTTCTGCCCACGATTGCTGTAGGGTAAGGAAATGTAAACATTTTGCAGCACTTACATGATTCAGATCGCCGATTACTGATTCAATTTTATTTCAATAACGTGACATATCTTCACCAGTTAACTTTGCACAGTACGACATCATGCCCTCACGGACCATAGATTAATGCGATGTCATGACCCTATGTATAAATAGTTTTGTTGTAAAACAAGTTTATGCAGTAATTTGGAATGCCGTTGTGAGAAGTATGACACTAGTACAAGAGGACTAGAAAGAGAATATAAGTTACTTACGTGAAATTAGCACTGACTAGAGAGCGCTGAGTTGAGGTCGAACCATGCAATGCAGCGTTTTTATCCGTTCACGTATATGTATGAACCCTATGAACCATGAAAAGTTTCGGTCCGCACGTTTTTGAGAAATCCGGAAGACAGACAGACATACAGACGCGGCAGCTTTATATACAGGGTGGGCCAAAAAAGTGATACCTCTCGTACAATGTAATGTAATGTACGAGAGGTATCACTTTTTTGGCCCACCCTGTATATAGATAACCATGCTACCGATGGTATAGCGCCGGCGGTGCTATAACATCTGTGATTGGATTTTTGGATTGTCTGCCACAATCTGACGAGCACTTAAAACATATTTTTTAGCATTGCTTTTAGTTCTAATCTCTCATTGACATTTAGTAAAGCACACAGTCTATCTGTTTTTTATGTATGACTGGGCACTAGATCTTTTGTATTACATGGTATTGTACGATACGATACAGTAGATTTACGTGCGCTCAAAAGCTGACGAGATAATAATAATAATAATAATAATGGCCAGCTTAATCTAGCGCACGGCCCAGTTAACGAAAAATAATGAAAAATAAAAATCAAAAACCGAGTAGCTCAGAAGAAACGGTGCAGGCAAAAGTCCGTGGAGGCAGTTCGGGAGGAAGAAGTGAAACTAAGCGGGGTAGGATTTGTGAAAGAGGTAGGTTTAAAGCCGGAAGTGAAAGAGAGATGGAGTTAGATGTACAAAGTGGCGAATCAGAAGAGGAAGAAGTGATGGGTGAAGGAATAGGTGAGCAGGAGATGGAGGAACTGATGCCAGAATGAGGTTTACGAAGAGACAAAGGGAGCTGATTCCAGAGACAAGGTGAAGCATAACGGAAGGAGCCATCAGTTATTTTTAGAGATGATGATGAAGGTGGCCGAGCAAGAGTAACGACGGATGAAGAGCGAGTGCTGCGAGGGCGTTGAGTGGAGATGAGCTTATGAAGGTATGCAGGTTGGGTAGTTGTGAGAACTTTGTAGGTAAGTGAGAGGAGCTTGTATTCGATGCGTTCAGTGATGCAGAGCCAGTGAAGGGAACGTAGGATTTTGTAGTCTATCCTATTCAATCAATCAAAGTATTTTAGAGTGGCCTAAGTGGCACTGCCACTGCAAGGCCCACTGTACTGCTGAGCTTAAAGGGGCAATGCTTCTTTTTACTTATTTTTTTTGTGTTTATTTTTAGCGTACCAAACTAGGAAGTGTGTGTTTGTAAACAGAAAGGAAATGTGTGGAAAAATTTTAGTTTGAGAAAGTTGTCGTCATAGTTGTCGCACTGCTTTAATTATGGCGACAAAAGAAGCGTTTGAACGCGCGTGGTTTGCCCAGTTTTTATCTGCTGCCGACAGCTCGAAACCTCCTCTCCCATCGCTGTCGTGCTGGGATTCGGCTGGCAATCTGCGATCCGACCAAGCGTTACGTGACGAACTAGACAGATGTGGACAGCGGATTGCTGAACTCAGACAAAACTTACGTGCCGAGGAGTTCGTCGAGCTCTTCTGTCAGCAAGCACTGAAGTGTCGCCATGGCAGTGGGACGCGAGCTGTCGCCAAACGCTCAGTGTCACTTCCAATTCGCTCCGCATCTTCGGAAACTGCGGTTCATATTGAAGACATATATTCTGAGCCTGTAGACGCAGGCCCTCCACGGCCCCCACGCCTCATGCAGAGTAACAGTGAGGATCTTTACTCAGAGCCAGTTGATGCAAAACGTCTGCAACGAATTCCATCCATACCTGAACCAGTGTATTCCGTACCAGTCCAGCCGAAGATCGTCAGTCCATCACAGACTGTGCTGCAGAAGCAGCGCCGTGTATATGAAGAAATTGATGATGTTCGAGCTGAGAAGGCTGATGCTGATGACAATTCATCGGACGACGAGAGTGTTGCAAATCTGGTAGCAATCCGACAGTCAGTGAGTAGGTTGAGTCAATGGTGTGTTGATGGCGATGCAGCTCGGAAAAAACTAGAGATGCAGGCTAAGCGTCTGAGCTCACGATTTAGCACCTACGCTGCCCCTGTGACTGGTTCTGGTTTGAAAAACAGTGGCTTGGATTCTGTGCCAGAATGCTTGTTTTCGCCAACAACACCTTCCGGTACAGTTTTAACTGCTGTATAGACAGTCAGTGATATTGACAGCAGTGGCAGTGCGAGGGGGGTGTGAGGTGGTGCGGTCTAACCTGGCAGCCACCTTCAGGGGGCGGCACTTTGACCAGGCTGAGTAATTTATTCAATGCTAATTATAATATCCTTGTACACGATCAACCCAAATGGATAGTTGCTTATTCGCACGATGCGGCTTTTTGATCATAACAAGTCGATCAACATTCTGTCATGTTTGTCTATTTCTTCGAATACATTTAATACTTACTTCCATCAAATACAGTTGCAAGAAATTCACACATCTGGAGAATCACAGATTCACGATGTTCATTACTTACTGACTTTTTTGAACACGAAGTAGTTTCTTTTGTATGACATCATTGGCGATAAGTCAGTTGTGACTGTATCGTCATGCAGTTGTCAAATTTTCTTCAGCCAGCAAACAAACGATGAAACACCTTGCCTTGTTCTGTTGTCCAATTTGTTGTGCCAGTTTTCAGAGTTCACCTTAAAACTTCATCCGCCATGCTGAGGGAGCGGGGGTGGCCAACAAGCAGCTAGCACCACCTCAGCAGAAAGCATGCACCGCCACTGACTGACAGTGCAAGTAGATAGCAAAACAACAGCAGCAAACTAGCTACACAGTTAAATACTACTACAACACTTGTAACAACAAATTCTTCTCACACAGGTATCAGTAGCAGTACTAATACAAGTACTAATATCACAAGTGCAGGTATTGGTATCTGCATAACCTGATCTTTGTTCAGCTTCCTTATGTTTCGCCTCATCTGTTGTTTGTCTGGCCTAAAGTATGGACTGGCCAGGTCTGGATCTGGATAGATAAATAGCAACGTCCACCAGAGAATATAGCGCTACTGAGAAATGTAATTTCTCATTAATGGACTGCTGTAAGCATTAGGATTTCCATTTGTCCATCCGTCCGCCCCCCCCCCCCATCGTAAGCTACGCTCCTGGCCAATCATATTCAACAACTGCAGATTACAGAATGTAGATTCTGCCGTGGCTTATTCCTCTGAATAAGCACAATAAATCCTCATATATTACACCATTGCTGAGAATCCATAACTCAGAAAGGGCCAAAAAACATATAAGGTTGGAGTTTGGCTTAGTGTCATAAATAATACTGTGGGTTGGGATAAGCCAGGCCTAGTCATGCTGTGGGTTAGATAATGTGTTGGACATTAGGGAAGCATTAAAATTTTCTGGGCCAGTCCGGGCTGGGCCATGTTTTAGGCTGGATCTGTTGTTATACTTGCTTAACGATGTACGTCTTCCTCATTACATGTGATGAATTACTACTCTTGGTTACATCACCTTGTCTGTGGAATCAACTTCCTGCTTCATTTTGTTATGGAGTTAGAACAGTCTACGAACAAACGGATCGGACCAGTTCACTAATTTTACATCACCTGGATCGGCCGATTCAGTACTTGATCCAGTAGTGACGAACGGCAACACAATGAGCCATTCAGATGGACCATCCAAGGAGACTCTGCCGCCCAGCAACTGTTACCAACAATTAAAACGTTGCTATGTGGCTGACGCTGCCATCAGTGGTTACCGTTAATGCCTTAATCCTCCCCCATTATGTCCACATCCTACGCACAACGCTCACACCCGAGACCCGAAGAAGTCAGCCGACTTGGCCCAGTATGGACAATGGTGCTGTCGGCCGCAACGTCCGCCAAGTAGAAACAGCTATCACTTTAATGCAGTTCGTGCAGGATGCGGATACAGGACACGTATAGTGATTAGTAAGTCTGTGTATCTCTCTGTCTGTCTCTCTGCGAGGATATCTCCGCAACTACACGGGCGATCTGTACCAAATTGTTGGTGCATGTTGCCTACGGTCGTGGTTCGATCTTCCTCCGGCGAAGGGGGCGAAGTCTGCTACCTACGGTTGCCTTTTTGATATTTTTTAATACGGTTCCCTGCAGTAAACTCAGTGGGCCGTGCATTATTATGCATTCACTGTTTACAGTCTTGGAATGATTATAGATCGTCAGTGGATTTTAAAGTTTTTAATGCTGGAAGATTGATGTATGTGATGCTGTTTATTTCGCTTGTGTCATTGTGTATGTGTCATTGTTACTGCCACGTGATACTGCTGTGGCTGTTAATGTAATGGAATATATTGTATGACTGATTTATGCAGCACCAATGGACTTACTTGGTGGAAGTGTTGGAATGAATGTTGAGCCTGATTGGACTGTGGCATCAGGTCTTCTGGTCATCAGCAGTCCCAGAGAACAGGTGAACCATTCTTCTGTTTCACCTTTTTGGACTCTGCTCAAAAAATCTTAATTCGCTTTCTAGAGCATTCTTTTAATATTGGGTCACTTTATCTATTGCTAAAACCAAAGTCTCAGACTATTTCAGGCCGAATATAAACGTAAAATATAAAATGAAGCTAATATTTGGTCTTAGATTAAAGTCTGTCACCAACTTGCTGCTAAGACCTAAGTTAAGAAGACCAAAGTTAAAAACGAGAGTTTGGTCTTAGACCAGACTTAATCTCAGCAGTCTGTTCTCTGTCACATAAGTAATGTCTTTATTGTCGAGCCAAAATGTATGCTAGTGGAGTTGCATGCTGTTCCTTGACGAGTCACCATGCCAGTGGGACATACAGATGGACGCCATACTGTTACGTTACACTTTCCACTAGATGCGGCCAGCATAACAGTCATATTGCAATTAGATAGGTAATTATCGTAGTCGTATTTGACTATAGTGCTGTGAAGCAGTGGCACCAGGTAATTTTGCACGAGGTTGTAAGTTATTACTGGTGTGGTGTTAGTAATGCAGTGTGCAGTATGTGTAAATGGAAATCTGAGACACACATTATTACACTTATTTCACAACGATATGAAAATGGAACCTAATAAACCAATGCAGAAAGCAAAACCTTAAAAATTAGTGCATTGAAATGACTATCGAACAGAATCACGTCAAAATACTGTATTGAAACACAAAATGTAGTGGACCAAAATGTAGCCGAGACAACAACTACTCTAGTTGTATAAAGAGTGATCAGCTGTGGTCCAAGTGTGGACGTGTCCAATGTTTTGTTACGTGTGTAATGTATGCAGTGGTTTAGAGCTGTTACCACAGGGTGGGACAGTTTACGTAACAAAGGAAAACAATGTTTTTATATGAGAAAGAAAGTAAATCACTATTCTGACTGGAAGTAAAAATTTTACTATTTCTGTACATGCACGACGAGAAAGCGCTCAAAAACGCAAGAAAATGCATCTTAGTCGATATTTGGGTATCCAAATTGAATGTTGGTGTCAGAAGTTTGAATTGAAGGTCACAAGTAGCCAATTCTGCACACACGCAGTGAAAGTATGGCCAATATATATACATTGCAGACATATTCACGCAACACGCTGCATTGTGCCCATCATGTAATAAACAAAGGGAGATGCTCAATGTGATAAATTGGCGATAGTTTTTTGTCAGCATTAGCAACGATCGACATGCTTTAGCAAACAAGCAGAAAAGTTGGCTCAGTTCACAGTTTGGGACAAAGTTCTAGAGGGAATCTATATATAATAATTTATTGGTGAATCTGGCCACAGGCGTGGCTTACGTAGATGGACGGACGGGCGAGGGTCGGGAGGCAGGTGTGGGTGCAGGCGGTGGGCGCTGACAGACGAGGGCGAAGTGAGAGGGGGCGGTACGGTGCGTGGCTTATGGCAGGCGGCCAAGCCACAATCGAGCGTAGCAAGATTGTGGCTTGTTATCCTTATTTTTGGAGACACATTGCTGTAATAATAACGTAATTTAGTTGCGTTTGTCATTTTAACTAAACGTTTTGTCGTTTAGAAGCCGAGCGTTGATGCCATATTTCCTTCAAGCAATATGCAAGACATGCGACGATGGATTGTTATGACTCTGTTGGACAGCGAGCGTTCGTTTGTCGTGACGCTGAGTACTCTGCTACAGGTCTGCTGGATGCTGTTCAATTTGTAGTGATTCTGATTTAGCATTGCTGCTGCATACCATAATCATGATATTGGGCTGTTTATGCTCTCTCCACCACCTCAGAATCACTGCGCGCATCAAATACAAGCTCCTCTCACTTACCTGTAAAGTTCTTACGACCACCCAGCCCAGTAAAAACGGCTGAACCAATCGAGATGTCGTTTGGGTGGGTGACTCGGGGGAGCAAGGAACCATGTATTAGATTGGGCTCAGAATCCCCAAGGGGAAGGGGCATTTTTAGGGGTTGTCCAGCCCATTGTTTTCGTATCACTCACTCTTGCCCAACGCAGACAGATCACGCTGCTTGTGACATCTGTTGCAATAGGCTGCATCTATGCAATGCATGCAATGTGGCCTAATAATAATAATAATAATAGTTCCAGTGGCAAAGTTTGTGATGCTGTCTTCATGATAAAGTTATAGAGAGAGTTCACCAGGTTTATTTGATGAATGCAGACTGAACACCAGGTGGCTGCCAACCCTCAGACCAAGTTATCTAACGTGGGCTGTGAGTCCACCACTAGGCTGCTGCCAACCACATCATCATCACCATTTATTAGCCCAGCCAGCATCGTGATGCCACCGGCGGGCTTATGTTTTACTGATGTTACTTTATTTTTAAATGTCGCCCCGGTCATTCAACAACAGATGGACGGATAGCAACGCGGATTGTTGCGTTAACACCGTCGATTAAAATTTACTACGGCTAAGAATTTGGTGAACTTCGCTTAAGGGACGTTGCCATGGCAACCAATTTTGTGGCGCAAATCCTCGAAAATGGATACGTCCGTCTTTATTTTGTGCACTGGCATTCAACAACGGTTGGGAAGATCACAAAACCTATACCCATATGAAGTCCCCCGACGAACCCTCTACATCTTGTAAAAATTTTGTGAACTTTAATGCAGTAAATCCACGAGATTTTGTTATGCATTGCAAGGGGTGATGGGTGCACATGCGCTAAAATGTCCTGTCTGCTGGTTTTCACAAGGTCATTCGCTTGAGGCAATGGCATAGCCAGTCTGTAAGTAAGAAATGCACAGCCGCATTTGCGCATGCCGGGCGGGCTACACGTTGGGCTTTGCCTCATTTTTTACTTTCTTTACTCAGCCCAAAAGCTGATGCTCATTTTACCATCCCATGTAGGGTGGCAGGCTGAGTCGACCTAATATTCCACTCCTTTCACGCTATTAAAAAGAGACTTATAGCATGTCATTTTTAGTAAGTAAGATGATTTACTATTTTAATATCATGCAGCAGGATTGTTAGATCAGATGCTAATAGTTTATGATGACTTCGGACTGTGGTACCTATGGACGGCTTTCAGGGACCTTTAATGTGGGTCTGATGTGGGTCAGGGCATCAGTTGATGCTTCCACAGATGCCATTTCTCCATCCTCTGTGATGTAATACCTTCAGTGAGTTTGTTGTTTCTGCTGTAGCTGAAGCCGACTGTGCTTGATCTGATGGCTTCGGTGGCGGTGACTGATGTTGAAGCGACGTTCGATAACATCTCCAAACTCTACGATGCTCACCATCAGTTTGTGACCGAACTTGGCCAGACCGTTTCTGACTGGTCACCGCAGACGTCCGTCGGTGCTCATCTCAGAACTCTTGTGAGGGTTTTTTCGTGTGGAATTTATTGTTTTTGTGGTGTTGATTATGCCTCGTTGGTTTATGTTCTTCCATTCTCAGCCAAGTACGGTTTCCAAGGCTGTAATGAGTAGCCCTGATTCATTTGTTGATTCTGGCACTGCATAAGTGTTTACTTACTTACTTTGTTACTTACTTCCTTACTTATTTACTTCTTCAGGTCCATTCCATTTCCAAGCCGGAGATCGTAAGAGGCGACCAAACCTGACTTTAGTTTTTTGTGTGTTTATATTGTGTTATAGTGTATTTGTCATTGATGCATGTTTGCTTTTATCGTGTTAGATCTAGTTTTTTAGTTCTAAACCAGGAGATTGGCTGGGAAGAATCTTCCCAGAATGACCTATTTTGTGTCGGGTGGGATATTAAACAGTTAACTCAATCAGTCAATTAATTCCATTGTCAGATAGCCAACATATGGACATTTTGCTGTTATCCCCACAAGAATGAACCTGTCGGTGGGTGCTTACCTCTTCTTAATATTCTTCACTTCTGTTATGAATGTTACTCATTAATGGATGTTCAAAGATTCTGTTCGGAAAAAGCCAACGAGATACCAGCTCACCCACGTTAGCTGGAAAACGGTTGTTAAATGGAGATTGTGTTGATGTTGTGGCTGTTGTAAGGTCATGTTTCTCAGAGTTATATTTACTTATGTAATAACATGTTGCAGCTATTTACCCACGGCTGCATAGTCGCCGGCATGGGTAGTCACTTCTGTCTGTCTGTTTTCCATGCTGTAACAGGAAAACGGCATGAGCTATCAACACCAAACTTGGTACACGTATACTCTATTGCAGTCGCTCGGCATGCAGGGAGCCAGAGGTCAAAAGGTCAAAGGTCACGGTCACACGGTTACAAAAACCGTCAAAAAACGTCACTTTTGCTATGTCTGTTTGTCCACGCTTTAAAGGGAAAATGGCTCGAGCTATTAACACCAAAGTTGGTACACATATACTCTATAGCAGTCGCTCGGCATGCATCGACCCAGAAGTCAAAAGGTCAAAGGACAAGGTCACACAGTACAAAAACCGTCATGGCGCACGGTTGCTAGTTGTGGCTGTCCCATAACCCTGTGCTGTGCTACCTGCGGCTGTGGCCGGCGTGGGTCTGCATGTCGATACGACTGCCGCTGTGGCCGGCGTGGGTCTGCATGTCGATACGACTGCCGCTGTGGCCGGCGTGG
>Ga0209780_1004976_pt1 | contig 10393 bp, 6 predicted proteins | sample WorMetexBAHAMAS2_FD_187384 | JGI IMG/M metagenome (GOLD analysis project Ga0209780, IMG submission 187384) | Marine gutless worms symbiont microbial communities from Max Planck institute for Marine Microbiology, Germany - Inanidrilus exumae... | ecosystem: Host-associated > Annelida > Digestive... | reverse complement strand
AAATTTTAAAAATCCAACATGGCGGCATCCGCCATCTTGAAAATTCGAAAAATCGCGGTATCTCGGCCGCGGTTCGAGCGATTTCGACAAAATTTGGCATAGTGATGCAGTTCCACCCGCTTGACCGTTCTGACCGTTGAAAAATTGAAATTTTGAAAATCCAAGCTAAAATTTGGTATGTGAATTGATATGCATAGGAGTTTAACATAGATGAACACCTGACTGAGCAGCATTGACAGCCGGTGTTCCTATTCAGTAAGCCAAGTGTGAGCATTCATGTTTATTGTTCATACATCGAATTGTCACGGTCAAAACTGCACAAGACGGGCGATCTTCAGGTTGGGAATTGACACGTTACTTGCCAACATTCTAGTTGGCTATAAGTTGAGGAATAGTTGTCCGATTTAAATCATTTTTGACACCAAAATTCCCCACATAATTCGACATCGCACGAGAGCTTAGTTGTCCACCTCACCTAACTAATGTGTCTACACTACCTTGTAAAACTTATCGCACGAGTTTTGTCGCAAACACGCCTTGTTTTGTAACAAAAAGTTACGTTCCATAATTCATTAAATGTGAAAACGTTCACTAACACACACAGGAAATGTCGATTTGCTGATGTTATTTTGTTCGGTGTCACTGTTTGCAGTAAGTTTTACACAAAATGCGTTATAACGCTTCACAACGGCTGCATGTGATTGAAAGAGTCAAAGAACACTGAAAACAGTCACGGCAAATGTTATAAGCAACACTGGTAAAGAATGTGTAATGTATATCAGTAAACACGACGGAAACAGTTGTTGACTGTTGAAAACTGTTGTTTCAACAGTTAGTGAAAATTTGATGTATGGAAAAGTATGTAGTGTACGGCGACAAAACTCGTGCGATAGGTTTTACAAGGTAGTGTAGACACATTAGTTAGGTAAGGTGGACAATTAAGCTCTCATGCGACGTCAAATTATGTGAGGAATTTTTGTGTCAAAAAATATTAAAATCAGACAACTATTCCTCAACTTATAGCCAATAATATGAGTGGATGTTTTTTTTTCTGAAACACGGTGTATAGTTGTGAACATGCTCGGAACTGCAAACTGCCAGTGCACTTCGACTCAGTTCGGTTCGATGGTGTCAACGGCGATTTGCATGCGCTAACAGGATGCCGGTAATCGGGTAAAGCCCCGTCCACACCAGCAACAATGTCGAGGCAACATTCGACATTGTCGAAAGAATCGTTCAACTTGTAGCATTCGATAATGTTGCTTGCACATTGTTGCTGGTGTTGACGGGGCTTAATCGAAACTCATTGGGACCATAGCAATTATAAAAACTCGCAGGCCATGTCAAATTCAGTAAATTTCATCACAATCTCTAAAAATACGATATTACGATAGCAGAGCTTCATACGTCGGCCGAATGCGTGCAGCCACAGGACGACGGCAAAAACGCCGACGAAGATGGATGTATATATAGGGCTGTAACGTCGGCGTTCAAAGAAGCAAAAATGTCCCGGTTTCCGGCAAAAGGTCGACTCGGCAGTATAGTGGAGTTCCTGGCATCGGCTCGCGCTACACGCCGCGTCTTGCTCGGAACTGTCAGTGTAGTCTCGGTAGACGACAATTCAACGACAGCAACGAGCTGCATTATGCGAGTGTCGTGATGTCAGTGGAGAAAAAAATACCTCCGCCCTGTTCTCCACTGAAATGATAACACCGATTCGACCTAGCCAAGCGAAGTAATTACTGTCACGTTACCGCTGAATGGCCGAATGCCAGGAATGCCAAGGCCTCGAGACCTGTATCACGTCATCTCTGTTCCATCACCGGTACCCGACCGATAGTCAAGAACTGTCTGTCAAGAGACAATCCTTCGCAAAGTACGGTCACCTTTACTAGGTCCAGGTCACTGTTAGTGGTAACCGGACTACCTTCACGGACTACTGCCCTCACCGTTTCTTCTGAGCTACTCGGTTTTTGTTTTTAGTTTTTCTTTATTTTTTTCGTTTCTGTGCCGTGCGCTAGATATCATTAAGCTAGCCATCTCGTCCGCTTTCGAGCGCACATAAATCTACTGTATCGTATCTATCGTATCCTATGCGGGCGATTCTGCAGAATAGAGGTCCCAGATTTATACTCCATGGAATTCCATGGAAGACTTTCCATGGAACGACACTGCTTTGACTTGCTACAACTTCGATGTACATCAACCGATTTTGACAATTTTTGGCAGAAATGTTGCTAAGAAAGTAGGCAGTCAACCGGTACTTTATTTTCCCACCTCAGCTAACTAGTGCTTCTGCACTACTTGAAAACAGAAAGCCGAACACTGCGTCTTTTCACTTAAACGCTGAGAGTTGTTTTGCCAGCACACACAGAAAAGACATTCACAGTAGGCCTATCACTTGGACGTGACTTGGTCACAACTAAACCACCGTTCATTCACTCAAGAATCGGCTGTATGCACCAAATAAAATCTAGGGACTGGAGTACAGCATGCCATACCCTCTGTTACCACACACTCATCGTTTACCAAGTCTGTCGTGACGTTACATTAAGAATCATTAACACATTCCAACAGCTTGTCACATATTCACGAACAGTGCGTGGTCTTAAAACAGAAGTTATATACTGTGTACCATAAAAGGAAGCCATTACACTCTTACCCGTAACTTCGATATATATGCTGAACAATTTTTACCGCGCGACGCTATGCTAGCGCGGTATATGCTGTGGTCATGTGTCTGTCCTTCCTTCTGCCACAAGCCGATATTCTACCAAAATGGCTAAACACATGACTATGGAAACAACACCAGCGAAACTACGATGGGGACCCTAACAAGGGCAATAAACACAGGTGGAGTGGGTTAAATCGGCGATTTTCCACCAATATATATCGCTATATCTCAGAAACGGTACAAGATAGGGACATAGTTACAATGGAAATGGTTCAAAAGACTTAGTTACAGTAAAGGAATGGTAGGAAATCAATAACATCATATGTAGCATCAGCTTAAGTGACCTCGAAGGTTGGTTGCGTGGCACAACGGTAGTACGTCGGTCTTTGACCGGCGAACTTTTCCTGTCCTACGCACGACCTGTAGCTGACGGGTGACCACTTATGTTGGTAAACCGTCCGCTATAGGTCAACCAACCAGGCCAACTTAGCCTTTCATCCCTTTGGGGTCGATAGATGAGTAATAAGCTGTAACTGGATGTCTCTTACCTCAGTTAGGGGTGGCGCCATCTGGTAAACGCTTACGTAGGAAAGGCAGGCATGGTGTATTTGCAGGTAAAACTGTGTGATCCATGCCTGAGCGCTTTCAAATGTAAATAGTAGCCTATATAAAAGGCGCTATTTAAATACTATTCCTTTCCTTTTCGTTTCCTTTGCTGTTTGAAACCTTTCTATCTCCCATGCCTCGGCGAATATAACATGTTTTGCATCGAACTCAACTGACGTATAAAATCTGTTTTGCACTAGACAAAATTCGGTCACGCAACGAGAGAGAAAGCGCCAGTTGAACGCAGCCAGTGCCACGTCGTCATCGGTAGCATAGCATCAGCCTCTGAATCATTGTATACAGCTGCGTAATCACGGCGCCGCTGGGATGCGGACGCTTCCAGTCATCGAAACGAGATTATGAAGGGACGCCGCTCGCTCGGTCGGTACTCTTTGATCATCGCTGTAGATCGGCTGTTGCATTAGGTTCTGCTGTCCGCAGCAGCTTTTATCTCTCCGACGCTGTCGCTGGAACATCCTCCGTGAATTTGCCGCGCGAAGCCGAAAATAGCGACTTTGAACTGGGCCCGCGCGACAACGAACTGTCGAGTTAATTTTTACGGTCCCACAAAGTCATTACCAACATTCGTATAAATTCGTTCCGTCTGGCGCTCAGTATTGACCACGTTAGTGGTCCAGGTAAAGCAATCCGTCCGATGTGTGTGTGTCTGTGTGTCCAGACAATAGTTTTTGAACTTGAATAAAAAGTGGTAAATCAATAAAATCATATGTGGAGCAAGGCAAGTCGAGTACCAGCTGCATCGTATTCCGAAGGCGCTGACAGGCCAAGCCACGGAACCAGCCATGGGCACCAGAACGGCGGATTTGACGCAAGTTTACATTACTCACGATGATTGGAATATGAAAGTATTAGTTTATTGACTTTGTAATTGATTCAAATTATAGCAGTTTACGTGTTCATTTGCTGTCAAAGCTTTTGTTGTGGTATTTGGCGACAATAATGCTTAACCATTAGGCCTACACCAATCAGTGTCCTGTCCTGTGTAGCCAGCGTAATAGGATGAAGCTGGTTCTCGAACATCCTTGATGTCGAGTAACAGCAACACCGATAAACTTGAGTGACCTTCAAGGTTATTCGGTTATTACAAGCCTTTTTGAATAAAATTTTTCGTACAGTTGTGCAGCACTGTTGACAGGATTTGTTTTCAACTGACACAGCGCGTCGCGCGGTCCCTCTGCGATGGCTGACCTTCTTGTTAGTGGTAGAGATGCGTCACGTCACGTTCAACGCGTCTGGCGGAAAGCGTAATGTAACGGTCTGGCGTCCGTCCGTCCGTCCATCGGTCCGGTCTGCTCATACTCAACGTAACTCACCAGGAGGCAGCACGCGACGCGGCCAGCGTACATTTCCGTCCGAGTATTACGAGGACGGTCATACTTGTTACTGGCCAGTATTGTTTTGCTTGCTGGCGTCTGTCGTCTGTCGTCTGTAACGCTGCCGGCGGGCGGGCCTGCTGCAGGGAGCGTGGGTGACACTGCACGGCGGGCCAGTACAGTTACATCCCGTTGGGTCGACGCCTTGTTAAACAGGCGACGACGGTCGATTCGTACGTTGAACCGCTGGAGAGTATTCGTACTTGGCTGCTCGACAATATGCCGTCTGCTCGGCTTCGTCGTTCCATCCAAACCCACGAACAAAATATGGTTGTCCGACAACGACATTGCTGCCAAACGACGACGCCGGCGTATTGAGCTGCAGCAGCGAGAAAAACTGGCCCCGACGTCGATCGACCACAATACGGACGTCCGTGTCGCAACGCAAATCGGCTTTTCATCGGGTCGCGAAGAACCTAGGCCTACAACCACCACCGCTGTGTTCTTGTCCGCTGGCTGGCACACTCTGTCGTTGGCGATGAAATAGCCTACCGCGCGCGAACTACTTCACACGCACGATCGTAACGCCGCAATGACAGACGACGAAAACCGCGATCTCTGCAACAATTTTAGGAGGCACCGAATGCATTCAGTGCATAAGATGCGGGCTATTGCTTCAGACAGAGTAGCGTGGTCAGCCGTCTGTCTGTTCGTCACGTTCGCGAGCTCTGCAATAATGTCTCAACCGATCGAAATGCCGTTTGGGGACTGATTCATGTGGGTTCAAGGAACAGCGTCGTATTAGAAGGGGGTCAAAATCGGACGAATCCATACTTCGATTCGGCCTAATAATTAAAACAGAGTGTGTGAACTATGTTCTTTGATTATCATATCAGTACTGTACGTGTGCAGCCTCATATTAGCTCCTTGACAGTTTGCCTTTCGCGTATTTTTTTTCATGGCGATACTGCAGGACAGAGGTTCCAGATTTTATACTGCATGGTATTCCATGGAAAAATTTCCGTAGATTTCATGAAAATTCCACGGAAGATTTTACATGGAATTCCACGTGGGCAAAAACGTAAAAACTCCATGCGGATCCGTCGTGTTCTGTGGTAATTCTATGAATTATTCCACATGGAATTCCATACAGTTTCATAGTTTTTGAAGTTTTGTCCTCGTGGAATTTACATGAAAAATTTTCCATGGAAAGTTTTCCATGGAATTCTATGGATTAAGCCTATAAAGCTGGGACCTCTATTCCGCAGGATCGGATCGCCCTTTTTATACTTTATATGCTTCGTCTGTCATTTTTATGGCTGTGCAGAGAATGCTCATTCATTTATTCATTCATTCATGTAAAGATGTACCCGCAACATAAAGGGCCGTTCACATTGCCGCAGGTGAACTGAACTGAACTACTTCGGAACATGTTCAGAACTGCGAACTGCCAGTTCAGTTCATGTTGAGTCACGACTACGATGTGAACAGGCCTTTATTCTACCAATTCATCATCACTCTGGCGGTAAATCCGCCGCATGAGACGCCCGCACTGTACTGAAATAATTCCGCTACGCTCACCTGGCTGTCTTACCTGTCATCTACCCGACTCCAACTCCTAATTACCTATGCTGTTAACAAGGACTCTACCGTCGACGAAGAGTGCAAACAGAAATCATCGAATACGACCACAATAATGTTCCCTGAAAGTTAATTTGCATACGGTAACTCCGCAATACTTCAGTGTTTTATAACTCTGTACTCCACGAGTGTCACTAAAATATAAGGTAGGCCAAAAAGTGGGGACGCTGCGTTTGACTGTCCATATCTTTAAAAATAGAACTTAACGCCATGAATCACGGCTTGTACGACAGTAGGTACAAGCGATTGTATAAGTCAATGGCCAAATCAATCAATCAATCAATTAATCGACAATTTGCTATAGCGCCCCTCATCCGACGTTCAGGGGCACCTCACTATAGAATAAGCTAAGATAAAATACACACTAGCTAAGAATAAAACTTAGAAAATAAAAACGTTTTAAGACAATTGCAAAACGAGCTGTAAGTAAGTAGGTGAACATCGAAGTTCAGTCGGTAAGGAGTTTCACGCAGTGGGTCCAGCAACAGACAATCAACTGTCAATCAAACGTTTGTGCGTTCGTGGTACAACGTATAGTCCTGATGCGACGCAGATCACAGTCGATCATTAGAACGGACTTGACGCAGTTCTAGATCCACAATCTAAAATCTGAAAAAAAATTCAGATGGCTAAACAGAAATTTCGGCTGATATCCGGACTAGCCGAATTAACGCGCGAAACCAAAATTACGGCTGAAATGCGGCTGGTAGCAAACACTTTCGGCTGAAATACGGCTGAGCCACATTTTTAAGTACAAAAAGTAATAAAAACATGTTACTTAATCCATAACTACAAAGACTTTTTTTATGAAGCTGAGCAGTGTAATACTGTGTAATGCATAAAGTTAGTAGAACGTACTGATTAACGTGGCAAAAGCTAGGTAAAGTAGCTTCTAGGACACGATATGCCAAACAAAGTACCGTAGTCAGTCAACGCAGTTCAAGTTGTTCAGAAGCATTTCAGCAAGGTCACACTCACAGAGAAAAACTTCGATTTTTATTCGGATATCCGATTTTTTTCGGCGGATTTACGGCGGCAAAAATTCGGCGGCGGATTCGGCTAGCCGAATTTTTTTCGGCTGATATTCGGCGGACAAAAATTCGGCGGCTAATTCGGATATTCGGCGGCGGCTTGGGGGTCTACGCAGTTCAGCCAGATAATCAGTAATGTAAAAGGGCGAATTTTGACTCCCCATATTTCCGAAACCGCTGAACCAGTTTTTAGAAACGTGACATTAAGAACTAGGCCTATTCATAAAGACTACCCTACGCAAAATTTGATATCGACTTCACGACATGAGTGGTCTGGCAAATGACCACAGATTCTTAAAGAAACCTTACTGTGACAAACTGGGTATTTACCCAGTTTGTCACAGTAAGGTTTCTCTCTTTGTATTTCTTTTTTACTTCGTTGTTTCTTCACGGTCACTTTTCCTTAGGCTTAGGCCTATACAAAATACGAAGTATTCATTAGCGTGCTGATTTATTAGGTCGACTCCTCCGAGTCGACCTAATAAAGTGGGTTTCAAATGTCCGTCCGCCCGTCCGTACGTCCGTCCGTCCACAAAAAGTTTCTTCCATTTCAATGAAATTCGGTGTGTAGGTAGAGGTCGATGAATGATGCATGACGATATGCAGTATGATCCGATCCAAGGTCAAGGTCACGAGCCCTTGGAAGTCGGAAATTCGGCCATTTTCAACGGCTATCTCATCCCCCATTTATAATGGGGGCTGAAAAATGACCACAGATTCTTAAATTAGGACACAATAACTAAAGCTTATCGGGGCCGGATTTTTTATTTTTGTCCTAGTTTTTGTGTCACGTGACTTTGAAGTTGGCAGTAAGTAGGAGTCGACCGTCAGTCCTGTATATACGGGGCTAATTTATTATTAATAGTACCACTGCTAGTCGCACTGCGAAATCCAGACGTGTTGACAAATTTTATGCACTGCAGATGACGTCAAGGACGCAGCCTCCAGGGCCCAGCCCGCTCGTTGGTCAGTGCTGTTAACGTGATTTCCTATCGATTCATTTTCGCCAAATTACTGTCGGAAAACGTCCACAGCCGCCGGAACATTTCGACGGCACCAGAAGACGATCAACGAGCAGGCATCCAGACGGACGGACGAGAGAACTGGCGACGAGGCAGCGGGAGGGAAACAGGAAAAGAAATATGGCGGCAACGCGGATATGTCAAATAGGAATTCGGATAAAAAGCCCTCCACCAGGAATGTATCCAACTGCCGCCAAGCCTGTGTAAAAATTCGTCTAAGAATGTTTGTACTTGCAAATGTACTTAAATGTAGTCTAAACGTTGTAATCAAGATGAATCGTGGACACTGTGAGCGTCAAAATTGGATTATTATTATTATTATTATTGCTGCATTGGTGTGGCTCACAGAGGTCAAGCTCAAGCTTCAATCCCATTGCAACTCTCACCGCCTCATCGTCTCTAGTTTCAAGCCACATGAAGCGATAGGAAGGGCAAACAACCAATCTCCACATAATATAGGTACCGGTTTTATACCTCTTGAAATCGACGGAAGCAAAAAAAGAATTTTCGACGGATCAGACCCCATGTGGAATATTCCATGGAATTTCCACGGAGTATCCACGGCGTTTTCATATCTTTTGGCCCTTACCACGGAAAACGTCGTGTTCCATGGTAATTACGTGGGGGTATTTCACACGGAATCCCATGGAATATCCATGGAAAATTTCATAGATTCCATGGAATTCCATGTGGTATAAAACCGGGACCTCTGTTCCGAGAGATCACCAAAATCTCTATCGCTTACCGACGCAGCTCCATACTGAATACTTAGGCGGGCTTACGACCGACGTCGAGCGGGCTTTCGTCCGGCGGGTTTTTGTCCGGCTGCGGTTTAGTGTCGTCACTTCATCATCGTGTGTGGTCGTCGTTGTCGAGTCGGCAATCCATCCATTACGCGACGCTACATTATTAAGTCAGTGGCGCGTGCGCATGCGCGGACAGATCCTATATTCATGATCGCACCTGCTCCGGCCACGCGCGACAGCAGCTTTCGGCGCCGTTTTAGTCCGGCGAGACACGCGAGGCGATTGCGACTTGTACGAGCACGAAACAGCCTCTTGTTGACGACCGCGTGCTTTCATCGCAAGGGAATTTTGAAACAGTCTCAACGTGCGGAGAAAAGAAACACTGGGTGACGCAAAAATCCGGCCAATTGGCACTGTGAGTCGAACAAGGTGCCCGTAACTTCGCCAAATGCTGACCAGTTTTAGGTCGCATCATCATCATCATCATCATAATTTGAAAGTGGCCTAAATAATAAAGTTATTGCTAGGTCCACTAAGGTGTCGAAGACGAATACATAGTTTATAGGTTAAGTGACAATGTGACAGTATGATCGCGAGAACAGAAATGTCTTGAGGCGCTGTCTGAAGACCGCAAGTGACGGCGCAGCTGTGACGTGAGCCGGCAGGTCGTTCCATACCGCGGCGCCGGAAGAGCTCTGTGAATGTGTGACTGCCGACTGTGGATCGACGAATGATCGGTACGTGCAAGCGATCAGAGCCGGCACGCAGTGCATAGATGCTACTGCTACAGATGTCGCACGTAGCGAGGTCTGTGTGTCTGTCTGCCCCTGTGAGTCTGGTCAGACGAAGTGAGCTGTGCAAAAACGGCTAAACCGATCGGCATCTCGATCGGTTTTGCTGTTTTTGCACAGCTCACTCGATCGAGATGCCGTTTTGGGGACATACGCATGTGGGTCCAAGGTCCAGATACCCATCCGGGAGAGGGCACTTTAGAGGGGAACATATGCCGGTCATTGTAACATACCTACGCATGTGTGCATTGCGCATGGTTCGCCTGCCGCAGCGGGCGAATGTGCGTTCGGTGCCCAGCGCACGCGGAGGACGAATGCATTCGCCACCGCGAGGGGGACAAGATGGCGATGCGGTCTTTTGCTGAATTACTTTGGACATTTGTCTGAATTTTTTCATCGACAGACGACATTTCAGAAATGAAATGACCTATTTTGTGTCGCGTGGGACATAAAACCTTTACTCAATCATCGAGAGACTCCGTAGTAAACGTATAACAAAGTCATCGTTAAAGATCGCGCCACATCTTAAACACGTCACTATTTATTAT
>Ga0209780_1004975_pt1 | contig 10393 bp, 5 predicted proteins | sample WorMetexBAHAMAS2_FD_187384 | JGI IMG/M metagenome (GOLD analysis project Ga0209780, IMG submission 187384) | Marine gutless worms symbiont microbial communities from Max Planck institute for Marine Microbiology, Germany - Inanidrilus exumae... | ecosystem: Host-associated > Annelida > Digestive... | reverse complement strand
TTTGTTTTTTGGTCAGGTAAATAACGCACGCTTTCACCGATTTCCCGTCGGACAATTTTCACGAATTTTGCACACAACAACGTCGATCGGTGTCGCGATGTAAACTTCCCGAACAGAATTGTGAAAATTTTATCATAATGGGTCGTTTTTCCAAAAAAACGCAAAAATGTCTCGAAATGTTCCAATTCTGGCGATTTCAGGCCGCCAGAACTCCGCAATGATAACAGATCGCCGCATACTCACGGCCAAAATAAATCTCTACGGTATGTCTAGTTTCTATTTTTATCATTGGAATCAACTCAAACTCATTCCCCTGCCCTCCACACTCCGAACCGGAACGTAAGTACCCCCAAGAGTTTCGCTTTTGCTTTAGGAGTTCTGGCGACTTCAGGCCGCCAGAACTCCGCAATGATAACAGATCGCCGGAAACTCGCGGTCAAAATACGTGTCTAGTTTCCATTTTCATTGTTGGAATCAATTCAAAGTCATTTCCCTGCCCTCCACACTCCGTACCGAGGAACGTAAGGATAATCAAAAGTTTCGCTTTTGATTATCGGATGCATATTACGCACTATGCGATATATTTGTAATCACCAGGTGGCGCCATTAACTATATGCATAAAGCAAATGGGAGCTATTAGGCCTATTTCGTTTACAATTAAAAACAGTAACTGTGCAAAAAATAACTTTGATTACCGATAATTTGTAATGACTAAAGATTTACACCATCTCATCATATGTGCCAATTAGTTGCGTAAGACTACGATCACCTTCCATTACGTTAAGGAAGTATGTAGTTAAGGGTCCAGGGCAGCTCACTGAGACGAGTTTTTAGCGAACGTGAACTCACGACTCTATGTCTTGCAACTTTACATCCTTGCTGCTAACACGTTCGCTATATGCTATCGCCGTTCCGTCTGTCTGTCTGTTGTCTGTATGTCTGTACTGTAACGTTCGTGCAACCTAATCAGCCGGCTGAAATTTTCAGCAATTTTTCTTCGCCGTTTGGTACCTTAGCCATCCATTGACATTCACTGACAATTTTACGGAGATCGGGGGATTTAAACGCAAGAGGGGTAGCGAAATATAGCGATTTTTGACATTTGGAATGCTATAACTCCGAAACGGTGCAAGATAGGAAGTAAGTTAGTATTAATCACTAATAGGAAGTCGTATATGGGCTTTCGATTGATACCAAAATTGGTGACCTTGAATGACCTTGAACGGCGAAATGGCCATTTTTGCGTTATTGTTACCGCATTCGGTAATTTCAAGGGCGTACTGCGTAAAAGTGGTTGACAAAGCCATAACTATGGACATTTTACGATTACTATGTCTAGTAGTAAACGTCTGCAGAGAGACCGCGCGACGCCCACAGTATAAATTCCTAGCAGATTCATAAATGCAAGACTTACTGCGCAGTACTTGCCTAGCTATCGTATTGATAAGAACTCGTATATGAGCTTTCAATTGGTACCAATATCGGTGACCTTAAATGACCTTGAATTGCGAAATGGCCCTTATTTTGCGTCATTTTACCGAATATGGTAATGGCCCTTATTTTGCATTATTTCACCAAATTCGTGTACGATGTCGTCGTAAAACAATTGTTAGGCTTACCTCGGTTTCAAAGTCTACTTCTGATAGTTTATGACCATATTAATACGATCTGCGATTATTTTGGCTAAACTCTGATAACTGGGTTTGATGGGCGTAGGTGCATAGATGATTGGGTGCACTGCATATATTACCACTGACGCTTAGTTATAGTAGAAATTAGGAACTCAGTTTAATAATGGGCGTAGGTACTGGCCTCTACATGTACGATGTCTTCAGCACAGGTGACAGTTCTGGATGTGAACTGTGTGCCTGTATTCTGAAATCACTTGCAAAAGCTGCATGGTGTTTATGGCGCGTTTCGACGGTGTTCACACATTCGGCTATAACTCCGCCGGAAGTGAAGCGATTTGGATGAAAAATGTGGCACACTCGTAGTATATTGTTAATTGCCGCTGGTCTTGACAAGGGACACATTGCCATCACCTGTCGAATTACATTGAACTATCTGTCTACAGCGGCGATGTGCCTAATGTCACATTACTTTCACCACTTGTTATTTTTGGATGCCCACATAGACAGTCGCACAGATAGCCAAGCGCTTCGAGCCGAGTACTGTATTGTGTTCATTCAACACAATACAGCCATCTAGTTTGAAATTATAACTGATCATATAAGTTGACTTTAAAAAAAATAAAATTTAGTAGATTTTGGCTGGGTGTATGATTGAAGATGTTTTTAAAGCCAGTAAAAGAATAGTATTGATGTTGTATTTGACCATATGAAGTACATTCAGTTAGTATGTGTTTGACAGAGAGAAGTAGATTACAGTTTGTACATTTGTACAATCTCATTCTGATCCTATCCCCACTTGGCTTCTACAGGAATGCACATCTGTTCTTGTCCCTACAATCACCAACATTGTCAACTTCTCTCTCACCTCTGGTCGGTTTCACCCAATTCTCAAATATCTGTCATTTCTCCACTGCTTAAGAAGTGTACGTTAGACAAAGATCAGCTCTCTAACTATTGCCCAATCTATAACCTTTCTGTCATATCTAAAATAACAAAATGTGTTGTTAAATCCCGTCTCACTGATCACCTCATTTCCAACAATTACTTAATCCTCACCAGTCTGCCTACTGTAAACATCATTCCACTAAAACTGCGCTGCTGTACATTCGTGGTCATCTCGTCAATGCAATAGGATCATAGAAAGTATCATGCCTTTGCCTTCTTGATCTCTCTGCTGCCTTTGACACAGTTACAGTTACAGACAGTAAGATACTCTACAGCTGAAAGCTGACCAGTACTGTACAGAGATACAAACGGATTAACATGTGAAAAATATACAAGCAAATAAAGTCACAAATCGTAAAACATTGTAAACAAATAAGTTTTCAGTTTTTTTCTGTAGAGCGGACGTCGTATGGGAGTTGATTCCACATCTTGGGAGCGGCAACTCGGAAACCAAGCACGTACACCAGTCGCTAGCTTCACTTACACCGACCTACCTGACTACTGACATTCATCTCGTCTCCGAGTATGGTCGTCGCCCTCTGCGCTCATCTACTGATAGTGATAGGACACGAACAGTTCCACGAACCCACAACAGATTTGGTGATAGAAGCTTTGCTGTTGCAGGGCCTCATTTGTGGAACAGTTTGCCGATAAGTCTGCGCCAGATCTCTAGCTTCGGACAGTTTAGGCGATATCTTAAAAATCATTTATTTGAGATTTGAGAAATCACAGCGCAGTGTGACGTATGATTTTCTGCGCTATATAAATATTCTTACTTACTTACTTACGTATAGACTGTCGGTAGCTGCAGATCGCAAAACTGGATGACGAGATGACATGGATGGTGGCGACGGGTTGAAGAAGGTCGGTGATATATGCAGGTGCCTTGCCGACAACAGCGTGGTGTACCAGTAAGCAAAGCTTATACTGGACAGTGCAAATCGGTTGCCGCTTGAGTGACATGGTCATATGGTCACAGACCATTGACAAGCCTGACTGCAACATTGATAACGCGCTGATATGGTGCGACTGACGAATAATGTAGTCCAGCAAACAGCGCGTAGCCGTAGTCAGGCTGCATGAACACCAACGCAGCAACCAAGTTGGCGGTCACGTCACGACCAAGTAGGCGGCGAGCGAGACGTCGTAGCTGAAAGAAACATGCTTGTGCTGTCTTTATGACGTGGACGTCTAGATGCACTCCGAGGTTTCACACCGAGTCGACCGGCTGAACGTTGACGTTTCTAATTACGACGTTTTTATCAGACACCATAAGTCGTCGTAATGACGCTGATGATCCAAACCACATGATTTCAGTTTTGTTCGTGTTCAGTTGGAGTCACCTGGAGGCACAGAAGTCAACAACGTCTTTAAGACAGTTCTGAAGCCGTGGTGCCAAAGTTTGTGCGTTGTGTCGGCCGACAGCCAGATGTGCTTGTGTGTCATCCGTGTATCCATAATGTTGAATGCCATGCTGTGAGAAAATACTGTCAATCTCTTCTATATACGCTATGAAAGTCTTAGGTCTCAGAACCGAGCCTTGAGGCACTCCACAGACCAGTGAGATGACACTCGATGCACCAACATTGGTATGAATAACGTATGATTTGTCTGTCTTTGGAACCAATAATAATAATAATAATAAACGTACTTGTATAGTGCCATAGGGTTGTAACTTCAGAGGCGCAAGCGACTGCAGCATTTGTTATAGCAAACCGACACTCAACAATGTCCAGCAAAACCTAGTTGTCAATAGTATCGAATGCAGCGGACAAACCAAAGACGGCAAGAGCGCCGACATGACCATCGTCCACGATGACAACCAGATCGTTATGTATTTTCACCAAGGCTGTCTCGGTTGAATGAAATCTGCGGTAGGCTGACTAAACAGGCGAAAAGAGACCATTAGTGTTGGCATGATCAGTAACTCTGGAATCGATGACACGTTCAAGCAATTTGGAAATGAAGCTGAGGTTGGATATTGGTCTGAAAGAGCTCAAATCGGATGGGTCCATGGTGGTCTTTTTCAGTAGAGGACGCACAATAGCCGACTTATGAACTGTAGGGAATTTACAATGATCAATGGAGGCGTTGACTTGCACATCAGGACAATGACAGGTGATAACGTGTTGCTGACACTCTTCAGTAGCCATGTTGGCAGTGGGTCTAAGAGACACTGTTTGGCAGGCGCTTTCCTGATCATAGTCGTTATCTCATTCACTTTGACTGCTGTGAAGTTCGATAATGGGTCACTGACTAGTCTGCTGTCAATGATCGGCTGGTCAAAGTCAGACGTCAATAAGCGGACCCGATCGATCTTGTCACAGAAGTAGTTGGCGAATTCGTCGGGTGAATGCAGCATACTGGTCGCTATGGGTTGGGACAGCAGACATCTTAGATGAGACCACAGTGTCTTAGTATTGCCATTGCTGTTGGATATCTTCCTGGACCAGTATTCGACAAACTTCCACTTGTACAACTCCCGCTGACGTTTGAACTGGGAGCACCAGGCCTCTAGCGATGCGGGATCTTGAGAATGTCTGTATGCTCTCTCCAGCCCGCGTGTACGTAACTTGGTGACGTCGGCTGGTCGAGAGCAGCCAACTTGGACAGCAGCGTGGAGTGTCGGAGGGTGCCAAATGCCTTGGAAAAGTCCAAGAAGATGACAATGACAAATGGCCTGTGACAGACAGATAGATGGATTAACAAACACAAAGCAATAGCATTTACTCTGCTAGCATAGGGTCACACTGTAAAAAAGCTAATGCTAATCTCCAGTAGATCTTCACGTTGATCTCTTTCAGTTGCGGACTATACATCAAAACAGCCAACAACAGCACGATGGAAATGAAATAAATAAACTGAGACTAACCTGGGTACACCACTGGTGGTGGTCGGTATCCCATCACAGCAGGTGGAGGTCCATGAAACCCACCTGGCATAGCCAGAGGTACATCTTTCGACTGGAGTAGCATGCGTGTAGTTGGATGTTCGGGCAGCTGCGGCCGCCGTGGGTCAGCCAAATATGTGTTGAAATAAACAACCTGCAGCAGATGACATGTGAAATAACGCATCATTACCACTCACACAGCATAAGTTACTTCGACTTGGAATACTTATTATAGGCTTGAAGCGCCTATCATGAAAATACTCTATGGGGAAGAGGACGGCCTTCACACGTTTGCCTATAACGCCGCCGAAAGTAAACCGATTTGGATAAAATCTGGAACAATGTGATCCAAATGTTGGGGGCTGGCCCTGACAGATTTTGGGCGCGATTCGCACAGTAGCAACAGTTTAAGAGGCAGCCAAAAGTGTTTTTTCCTGTGAGGTACATAACGTACAATTTCACTGACAGCCCGTCAGACAAATTTTACATTTGAACACAACAACGTCGATCAGTGTCCCTATAAAAACTTTCTGGACAGAATTGTGAAAATTTTACCACAAGGGGCCGTTTTTCAAAAAACAAAAACCAAAAAAATTCCTCACAAAATTTCAAAGTCTTGCGACTTCAGGCCGTCATAACTAACTCAGGCTATAACTCCACTGAAAGTGAACAGATATGAATGAAATCTGGAATACTGTGAGCCAAATGTTGGGGCTGGCCCTAACAGATTTTGGGTGCAATCCGTGCAGTAGTGACAGTTTAAGAGGCAGCCGAAATTTTGTTTAATGTTTTTTTCTCTGAGGTAAATAACTCACGATTTCGCCGATTTCCTGTCGGAAAATTTTATGATATTTGAATACAACAACATCGATTGGTGTCCCAGTGAAAACTTTCTAAACAGAATTTTGAAAATTTTACCATAAGGGGTCTTTTTCCAAAAATGCAAAAATTGCTCACAAAATTTCTAGATCTTGCGACTTCAGGCCGTCATAACTCCACAATAATTACAGATGCCGAAAATTTACTACCAAATGATCTCTCTGTCTAGTTTCCATTTTTACCATTAGAATCAATTCAGTCTTTCCCCTGGGTTGTACGCTTCATACGAGAAAGGCACCTACCTACCAAACGTTTCGACATCGTTCAGCGCCCGTTCAGATAGGATAATCATTGACGGTCACCGTGGCCTGATTACGTCGACATGTCACTCACGACCAGGTCATCCAATAAAATATTGCAAAACTGGGTCATGACCCAATTTCGCATTATTTTATTGGATGACCTGGCCATGACCTGATTAAGTAAATTTAAGCAAAATCGGTGCCCCGTAGCAAAATTCATATTGCAGTGCATATTCCTGCACCGATTATGAGCATTTCTGAAATAAAGATGTGAATCGATGTGTGGTGAGTTTTGGTGAGGGACATACGGTTTGGGCACTAATCGCTATAAGCACAAAAAAAAATTTCGGCGATCGCTGCCGTCGACGTCCTGCTGAGTCACAACGCAAAAGTAAACAAACCGATGTGGGCGTGGCAGCTGTGCGACGTTGCATCAGTAAATAAGTAAACAGTTGTGTCACCTGTCGAGTACACCGGTGGGAAACGCTCTCTTTGAGCCTATATTGCGGTGTGTCTTCAGATACACTGCAACCAGTCTAGTTTGAAATGAATTTATGTCGTTTAAGAAACCATAAACCATTGATATTTTACATCAGAAAAATTTATTTCAGTTACTATTCAGTTCTGGACAGATCAATTTCAATTTTATTCCAGTTTCAGTTCTCAGTCATATAATAATTTTACTTCCACTTCGAGTTCAGTTCTCAAGCCTGCAATCGTACACAGCAACTTCATTCCCTAGGTGGCGCCACCCAGTGAACTCGACCAAACAACATTGTCTGACATCCGACTGGTGCCGTCATCTGGCGAACTCCATGAAATGTGTGGTTTTGAGATGTGAGTCGACAGACAGACAGACAAACCAACATACAGACATGTGGATCGCAACACTTCGTCCATTTACTGGGGTAAAGTAAAAATATTATTTACAATTTCGCAGTCAGTTTGCCGGAGCGTGGCACTTCGGTTGGTCCACAACAACGGTTCAAACCATCACTGGTAGACCGAATGATCGGTCGATGTGGTAGGCACAAAACATCGAAGTATCACACGACCTTCCACAATGTGGCACACTGCAAGGCATTTTGGGCCATTTTCTAGTTTCTACATTTTCTTAACTATTTCTGGTTGCCCAAGTCTAATTTCGGTGTGACAGCAGGCACCAGAAATAAAACTCAAGTCTACGTTCTCCTACAAGGACTAGTAAATCTAGCCTTCCGACGTCCTTTATTGGCATTTTCTCGCTATTGCGCGCTTTCTCAGTCCAAGATGGCAGCTAAAACCACTTACGGTTACATCTATGACAAAACATTTAGACTTGTCACACGTGGTTTCCCATTATGGTGCATTTTGCGGCATTTCGGGCCATTTTCTGCAATTTTATAAGCACTTCCCAGTTTCTAATGCTACTTCTGATCTGACAACTGAAACTGGAAATGAATCGCTCATTTACACCGTTTACTCGAGATAAAGGCGGGATTCTCACCTCTGTCGGGTAGCAGGTAACACTGTATGATCCCATATGGCATTATGGCATGTGAGTTTCTCGTAGCGGTGTGGCAGAGTTTCTGCAAACTGCTATACACTTACATTACTTTTTACTTTACTTTTATATAGACTATAGATTCTGGCCTTCTGATGCAATTTACGGGCATTTTCACCTCATTTCGCCGTTTCCAAGTCCAAAATCGCCAATGAAACTACTTTCAGTTCCGGTTATCACATATTCAGACTTTTCACACTCGGTTTCCTAATAGAAAGTGAATCTGTAGATGTGTATCTGCAAGCCTAAGGGCATATCTCTTAAACGGTTCCATTAAAATGTGATTTTCGACGTGAAAATGCTAAGTATGAATGGCACCTTGCAACTAAAAAATTCTTTACGACAAAACACCTTAAATTTCGAACGTGGTGAATTTCGCATGTCTGACATCGACATGTGACAATATGGTGACATGGCGTTTCCTCAAATTGACGGATCTGGCATTTCAAAACTGATCCAGATATACCAATGGAATCTACCAGACGCGCAGTGCTCTTGGTGGTGTATTGAACAATGGAAATCGATGTGTAATGACTAGTTTGAGCCACTTAAATATACATGGCAAAATGCAGTACTTTGCGCATATCTGCTATGCGACATGTGAACCTGGCCTCACCTTAGAAAGGTATATATGATGATCTTGAGCCATGACCTTGAAAGTTTCCCCAAATGTTTAGGTCCATAATGTAATGATTTCGCATCGCCCATAGCAATGGAAACTAGATGGAAAGTACTCTGAGAGAGTACAAATCCCCGCGAAAGCATTTTTGTCTCCAACACTTGGCAACACTTGCCACCCTTGCTATTTTGCGGCCTGCTACTTTCAAATTTCCCTACGGAGCTATTTTGTAAACAATCGCCGGTTTACGGAGTTTTATGACCGTTACTTCCACATCCCTCTACCGATCGTAACGAAACACGAACTTGGTCTTCCTTTCCCCTAGGAACCTTTGCATAAAATTTGGTGCAAATCCGTCCACAATTTTTTTTAGTTATCGTGGTCACAGACAGACACAAAGACACACACACACAAACCAACGCCGGTGAAAACATATTCCCTCGCTTTCGCGGGATAACAAAAAGCCTAAAAAAACAGAAATTCCTTTTTTTTTGCCAAAATGGCGCCAAAAACTACTTCCGATTTTGGATTTCACTTCATATTTCTGTTCTTATCCTTGACTTGGTCGAAAATGCCAAAAAATCTTGCAAATTTGTTCGGACACTTTTTTTTACAGATTTGGGGTCAAAGTTTACAAACTCTAAAAATGATGCAAATGAGTTACATGAATAGGAAATAAAGAACTTTTGTGGCATTGTGTGGCCACTGCGACCTCCTACCAGTATGCCAAAATTTACCACTTCCATTTATAAATAAGATGTTACCACATTGTGTGTTTTCTTACTTTTCGGCCCGTTTTTTTGTAGCCTTTTTGAAGTTACCATGTTTGAGAGCCAATATCTCAGAAATGTAATGCGTCAAACTTTCAAATCTGGTAAAGAGTTTGCTGCTTAGTTGACACGTGTGGAAAACTCTGCAATATTTCTCCGCCCTTCGGTACAGAGGCATCGAAGAAATACTCAGCATCTCAAAAATTAAGCCGCGTTTTACTGGCTATGGGGAAAACTTTTCGGGGGCAATAATAATCCCAGCTTGCTACATTCGTAGGGGAGCATAGTAGCTAGTGCGGGGAAAACCGCCGCCGGTCCCTGTTGTATAGTTTTCCCGCTAGGGAGCGTGGCGCCCGGGCTTGTCCATAAATTTCCGAAAATTTTCCCCTCTGCCATGCCCAAATTTGGGGCCAACAAAAACCAAAAAACCAAACAACTGATTTTTACTTGGTTTGATTCATAGGATGTCAATCCCAGGTTATTGCACTCCTAAAGGAATAAACTAAAAAGTTTCCAATTTCCCCGATTTTTACAACAAAAAACCCCAAAATGGGCGTGAATAGGCATTTGCACGCTTAATGCTCAAAATATTATACTAAAACTTGCATATTATCGAAACTACTGCACCGATTCTAACCAAATTTTGCACAGTGACAAAGACCACCAAAATACACTTCGCGGGTGGTCTAAACAGGCGTATAACAAATCCAAGATGGCGGACGGCCGCCATCTTGAAAAATCGAAGAACGGCCATATCTCCAGAACGGCGTGACCGACCTGAACGAAATATGGCACAGTGACGCAAATTGGCACTGCAAAGCATACTGGCAGTTGAAATTTCAAACTTTTGAAAATCTCTTCCCTCCCCTCTCC
>Ga0209780_1004974_pt1 | contig 10393 bp, 7 predicted proteins | sample WorMetexBAHAMAS2_FD_187384 | JGI IMG/M metagenome (GOLD analysis project Ga0209780, IMG submission 187384) | Marine gutless worms symbiont microbial communities from Max Planck institute for Marine Microbiology, Germany - Inanidrilus exumae... | ecosystem: Host-associated > Annelida > Digestive... | reverse complement strand
TGAACATTTAAATTAAATGCTTATTGCCAAGGTGACTACAAGCCATAGTCATGAAGTTAAATGTTGCACTTCACGAAATTTAATGAAAACAGATTTGTAAAGTACTGAAAAAGCAAAGCTGCAGCTCGACTTCTGGTCAAGAGTGGACAGCATGGACATCATAGTTGATATTGCTGGATATGCCAAAATGTCATGCCAGGGACCAGCACTATACACAACAGCGTCTGTTCACCATGTTTCCTATCATAAGCCATTAAAATGCTGCAAAGTGGTTGATCGTTAAGTGTTGAAATGTGTACATTAAATAGCTGAAATTTGATTGAGGCGAATGAATGGATGTCATCAAGTGTTTTTATGCTGTACTGCTTATTGTGTAACTGAACAATGACAGTTTAATCTTACATTAGCATTTCTAGTCATTTCAGGGATAATCATGTCTGCTTGTTACTAATATAGCATTTTTTTATTTTGTATTATGCAGTTTTGACGTAGTCTCTTTCATTGTTACTGTTTACACTGTCAATATATTATGTCAAGATACAATATGAGAGGTGTATACATTGATGCTGTAAAACGTCTTTCTATATGCCCATCTTGCTAATATTTGTAATAGGTGGAAAAATGTTAAAATAGATGATTAGTTTCTGTCGGATTTTTGCAAAACTTCGTTAATATGTTTATAAGCGTAACATCGAGGTAAAATTCGAGAACCAAGCTAAGAGGTGTGGTCAGAATCACATTTTTTGCAGCAGACGAATCTAGGCACTTCTAATTTGGTACAGACTGATTTTGGCAAGTACTAGCCAATGAGTGATAATTTACTCCAAAAGAGGGTGTGGTCAAAGTCACGTGCTTGTCAGAGGGGATGGGTATGTCATGTCCGTTTTGTCGTTTTGTAATTCCGTCATTGAAATTGTTAACAGAAAATTAGCCCCTGTATGGGACTGACGGTCGACTCTTCGGAACGGACGTTTATGCCAATTTCAAAGTCACGCGACATAAAAACTAAGCCGAATATCAAAAATCCGGTCTGACCAAATTTACATATTGTGCCCTAGTTTAAGAATCCGTGGTCAGTTGCCAGCTCCCATTGTAAATGGCGGAGGAGATATTTTTGAAAATGGCCTGATTTCCAACTTTGAAGGGCTCGTGACCTTGACCTTGGATCGGGTCATACTGCATAACATCGTACATCACTCATCGACTTCTACCTACATGCCAAATTTCATTGAAATCGAAGAAACTTTTTGTGGACGTACGCACGGACGTACATTTGAGACCGGCTTTATTAGGTCGACTCTGTTGAAGAGTCTACCTAAAAAGTGACTGTTGGAACTGTGCACAACAAGCAGGCACTGTGGTCAAACTACAGGCGGTTGCCTGAACAACTTGACAACAGACTAGTTGCATTACCAGTGTGTTTATATATCGGTTATTCTGAAAGTTCATGGCCCATATCATCACAGCCAAGTGTTCACTAAATAACAAAGAAGTTATGAAACACAAGATTATATAGACAGCTTGAAATAACGATGAAACGACTGTAATTCATGGCTGTTCAGAGTCAAGTTGACTTCAAACAGACATAATGCATACATGCTCATGTGAGACAAAAAATGTTCACAAAACAAAACACAGCTGTAGTTGTTGTTGGACACTGTCACTCACAGCGACCTGACTAAAAGTCACTAGAATACAGCAGATGACCTGGATAAAGTTAACGGTTGACGAATAACACATGTCAAATACATTACACAGAACATGCATGGCCAACTGCACATCTGTATGGACTCTGCCATTACTCTGACAACAACGTCTCCACCTACAGCTGCTGCTCATCAGACTTGAGATCAGAGTCCGTCTCCTCTTTCTTCTTCTGACTGTCTGGCTTCATAGCCGGGAACAGCAGCACCTCCTGCATGACAAAAACACGTGTGTCAACCATGGTGCTGTCCAGACTAGCAGCGCTGAGGTCAGCAAAGTCAGCAAAATCGTGAAATTGTTGCTGGACAGACAATGACTTCAGCACCGGCAGCAGAAACAGAGGAAAAGTCTTCGCTGAGTGCTAAAAATAGATGTTGTTTGTTTATATTTGTTCTGCAAACTTGCTGAGATGATGAAATGTCTGGTTTTCGACAGTGAGAAAAATGAAAATAATGCACATTGAAGTTATTACATAGCATCACACTGAGTTAATTGATTAGTTAACTTCTTGTCTGCCGACATGTTTGTTTTTGTTTACATCAATCACCGACGGAATGTCTACTTTAAGAACTACTCTGCTTCTGCTGTTTTACATCCAGTGACTTCGCTGCCGCCAGCAAAAAAATTGCTGGCAGTCTGGACATGCCACATGACATTCACTGCCACTTCGAAACTGCTGGTTAAGTGCATCCTGCCTTAAAAATACCTATGCTGTCCTGAAAAGGGACAAGCTGGAGCAACAGAACCAACGGTATATGACAGCTTCACCTGGAAAACAACCTTTGAACTCATTGTGGCTGTTCAATATTCATGTCAATCACAATGTTCTAATACTTATCTTTACATTTGTATGGTATGGATGCTGCACAGCTGACAAATGGAACAACACTGCAGTTGGATAGTGTAAGAAAGAATAAGCAGTACAATAACCAACATTTCGTCTTACATTGTCAGTGTTTTTTCTTTAGTTAGCCTAATATACAAAACCATGTAAACAAAATATGGTTCCCACTAAATTACAAAAATAATTTCACGACTGCTAAATCCACATTTCCCAAACTTCCTTAGCAATCAGTTGTGGCAATACAGCAAGATTATCAGGAATAAACACAGTTCATAGCACAAACATCCTATTTACACAACACTGTGAAAAAATGAAACAAAAGGTTCCAGTTGAAATTATGACATTTCGTGACCCCTCATGACTGTTAAATCCACACAGTGTAGTTATTCACAACTTTCTATGCAATCATTTTATGGCATTAGAGCTAGATAATGTGCAGTAATGTATGCACAGTGCACAGTAGCTGCCATATTTACCACCGACTTTGTATAGACAGACATGTGCATGCCAATTAGCACTAATATTGTTTGCACTACTAACACATCCATTATATCTGTAGATGTGACGTCCACTCTTGACAAGCAATTCTGCAGTCACTGCCCAGCTATGTATGACAATTACAAACCAGATGGCTGTATTGTGTCAAATGTCCGCAATACAGTATTCGGCTCGAAGCGCGCACAGTTGCATCATTTACTGTTTTCTACAGAAGAAATATAATCTTAGCACGTTTAGCACGTTTTGCGATATGCTGTTAGTATCAAACGATTAAAAATGCAACATTTAACTAGAGTTCAAGTCTGAAGAAAACGGTCACCTGCCTATGTTGATAAACAACTGGAAATATGCATACTGACTTCACTTTCTAAAAGAAATTTCATTACCAGTTACCAATTCATTACCAGTTTCAATTTTCTATGGGAATACATGCTTCGGTTGGAACGGAAGCTTAAATGTCCCACTTTGCCTGGTGTCCCAGTTTACCTGAAGTCACTCTATTGCCATTGTATATTTTTATCTATAAACTCTACTTTCAATTACGTTTTTTTATTCCAATGCTGCATATATGTTTGTTATGTGTCAATAAAAACTTCTTACTTACTTAATTGTCTGTGCAGTTCAGTGACCCAGTTTCCCGTTACTTTAATGGATGACCTGGGCATGGCCTGATGACGTCATGGTGCCTGGTCAAAATGGCAAGAAGTTAAATAGCGAAAGTCAAAACAGCGACAATCCCAAATGGTGACAGGATAAGGGGAAAGGGACAATGACACAGAAGTTTGGTCAAAACGCCGACTAAGGACAGCAAAATGCTTAAACTAAATTCATGCTTTGGTCAACTTGGCAACATGATTGGTTAGTTGGGCAACAGTTGCAATGCACGTGAATAATTAACTGTGATTCCTTCAAGGAAGTTTCTACTTACTAGTAGTCCACAAACTACTACTGCACTTCATTTGGGTCGACTGCTGCACGAAAGCAAGCAGCAGACTTCAAAGAAACACTGTGAAACAACAACGACCGTCATCGTTATGAGATGGCATGTCGTGAACCTGCGTCGGACATCGCAGAGAATTTGGGGGATGTTTCTTGTATAGAGTGTGTATAGGCAATTGATTCCAATGGCAAAAATGGAAGCTAGACATCAGGTAGAGGGTTATTTTGGTAGTGAATTTCCGGCGATCTGTAATCAGTGTGGAGTTATCACGGCCCGAAATCGCAAGACGTTAACATTTTAAAAGAAATTTTTGCATTTTTTGGAGAAAACGACCCCTTACAGTAAAATTTTCAAAATTCTGTTCTGAAAGTTTTCACTGCGACACCTATCAATGTGTTGTGTTGAAATTTCTTGAAATATGGCCGATGTAAAATTGTACGATATTGACCTGACAAAAAACAACATTTTGCCTGACTTCCAGCTGTTGCTACTGCGCAGACTGCACCCAAAATCTGCCACGGCCAGGCCCCGACAATGTACTCAGAGTACTCCAGATTTCATCTAAATCGGTTCAATTTTGGTGGAGTTACAGTCAAATGCATGAATACTGCCAAAACGCTCCATAAAGTGAATCCAATATTCGACTGAAGCCTAGCTTCGAGCCGAATAAAAATGATTTATCACTAGTGTTGTTTAATAAGACTCTACCAGCTGACTATCACGTCTTTTCCAGTGTATTCATAACCAACGACAAACTTCAAAGCGTTCTGGGACTATTTTGTGATGTTTTACTACCCAGCAGAACCCTGCAGTAATTAAGACCTGCTGTTGCACAGAGACAGAGAGAAAGCAGTTTGACAGAGATGCCTTGATGTTGTTGCTGTCGGTGAGAAACATTGTCAATCTGTCGACACCAAGGCCCCAGCCTCCAGTAGGCGGCAGTCCGTACTCCAGCGCCGTGCAGAAATTGTCATCGATAAACATTGCCTCGTCATCACCAGCTGCTTTGTCCTGCCAATGTACAATGCACAATATCACACGATGCTGCTACTGTTCCACATCAGTACATCAACGACATCAGTCTTGTCATTCCTCTTCACGTCTCTGCCATTCTAGGCAAAACTTAAACAGATAATCCTGTTATTATAATTATATCGTATTACAGACATATAGTTTCTGTTCAACTGGCCTCATTCCCCAGTTACGTGAGGCTGGGTTTGGATGAGAACTGCTGTTGGACATACATAAGAAGCAGGTTTGTTTGCCCTTGTATCAAATCACACACAATAACCAGGCAAAATCACCAACTAGCATCATCACCAACTGACTGCTAACGGAAAGACACCACACCTGTACCTCAAATACCACAGTCACAATATCGCTTTTTACGAAGATGCCATACAGCACTCAGATCATAGTTCTTTTGCCAGATGTGTCCAGCCCAGCTTTAGTGCATTGCCAGTAATGGCTGGACGAGAGTTAAGACATCGAGCCTCCATAAAATCCAATTTTACAGAAGTTTTTCGTATGCAGACCCCTTTGGAGGACCTAGCCTGACCTGTGCTGACCAGAGAAAATTGGACAGCTAAACCAAGGTTAAGGAAATATATATTTATCATCATCATCATCATCATCATTACACCAATCAATAGACAAAAATCACAATACAATATCACAGTCAAATGTCTTGGGATAAATGCAGCGTAACGTTTTCACAACTGAAGAAAATAACGAATTTTTAAAAAGTCATGCACAACTTTATTTTTGTGACAAAATTCAAAGCCAAATGCTAAGCTAAAATCTTGGAGTCAGAATTTACGAGGCAAAATAACTTGGCAGAGTATTCTGGCAACACTAGTGCAATTCATGCAGATAAATGACAACAGACTAGTTGCATTACCAATTGAGTGTTTACATATCGGTTATTCTGAAAGTTCATGGCCTATGTCATCACAGCCAAGAGTTCACTAAATAACAAAAAAGTTATGAAACACAAGATTATATAGACAGCTTGAAATAATCAAGACAAAAACAGCACACAAGGCGGTGGGCAGACTGTAGTCACATGAATGTTTCTAACACAGTGAAAGAAACAAAAGTGCATACATTTGCCTGCTGAGCAAATCTTTCTCTCTGAACAACTGGATCATTCAACTCAGTGTAGGCATTACAGATTTCTTTCTTGCATACAAACAGTTCAAACCGCTCCGTCAGTCCACTGATTGACCGATGCCTGCATCAACAACTGTCAACAGGTCAATTACATTTTCACAACAATGACACACCAGATTAATGACATTTATTTCAAGACAGTTCGAGGTAGGTTATTCACTTACTATCTATCACCAATATCAGTTTGACATCATTTATTAATTTTTGCCACCAACCATTAACCAATGCACTTCCTTCCTTCAATGGTCCATCTCAAACTGAGTATGTTCTACATCACTGTTATTACTTCACAACAGTGAGGGGTGCAAAAGTATCATGATGAGTATGTCTCTGTGGGTCTCTCTGTCCACGAAGATATCTCTGGAACCACAGGCACGATCTGTGCCAAATTTTTTGTGCATGTTGCCTATAGCAGTGGCTCGGTCCTCCTCCGGGATCATTGTGATACGTTATGTACTTCAGGTTTTGTGAATGAGATCATGTTTCTTTTCAAAAATGGGCCGTATAGCGGTATGAATTTCGCTACGAAGGACCAATTTTGCTTATATTTAATTATTTACCGCAAAGTCGGGCAGAATTCATTTTCTATTATTAAAGGGCAAAATTATGACTATTTTGAAATTACTCGCACACTGAAGTAAAAGAGGAACAGACAAATTTGACGATTAATGGGAAGAATTACCAACATGCACGTTGCATAGCTATTGTTACTATAGTAACAGTGAACATTGATGCAGAAATAAATATACTAGTGACTTTGATGCATGGATGTAGGAAAGCAAAGGTAATTTAGCGTTAATGGGACTTAGGAAGTATATAGATTTAAGGGAAAACAGAACAACTGAGAATTAAAGTGGCCCATCTATCTACAAATACACCAAAGTTAAGATATTCGTGTTAAAAGGTTTGCAATGGCCCGTGGTTATCTGTATAACAAAATATGCATTTATCGCCTTGCAAACCCCCGGAGGGGTGCACAAGTATTGTGATTCGTATGTCTGTGTAATTTCTCTGTCTGTCTCTAAGCGAGAATATCTCCAGAAATGCGCATGCGATCTTTACCAAATTCTTGGTGCATGTTGCCTATGGTTGTGGTTCGATCTTCCTCCGGCAAAGGGGAGGAAGTCTGCTATCTACGATTGCCTTGTCAGTATTATTATTTTACTATTTATCCTGCCAACAGTATTAAAATCCTTCATCACACAATCTACATACTTTTTAGTCACTTCCATCTCAACTAATTACACAATAGCACAGTGATAACAGCCACCACTTACACCATTTGTCAAAACACTTTCACGCACAATCATCACTCGCCGCATTTAAACTAAAGAATGAATAATAACACCTTTTAATAGGTAATAGTAAAATGATTTTAAATGAATGCCAAAGTCTACAACATTTCACAATAAAAAAACTACAAAACATTTCAACAAATAGAACCAGACACTCTAATGAAAATAGCAGAGAATCAATGGAATTGAAATTGACTAACCACTTGGCAAGTGGACTCATGATCTGAGGATGATTAATAATGAACGTCGGGCTGATGCATTTCTCCTCCAGAAATTCACCGACCAACTGCATTGTCAACAAAAACCACTGGCGACTGTTAATTCTGTGACTTACGATTACACAGTAACAACAGTCACTGCAGTAAGGTATTTTGCAACAAGTTACTGCTTCATCAGACTTCTTTCTACAGTTAATCACGACGGGTGGAGGTTTGGCATAGCATTAATAGTGTTGGGCACATCAACAAAGTTACTTTACATTCGGCCTGGTCAGTACTGCGATGGGTGAGCACCTTCGGGTGAGCAAGCCACCTTGGTATGCAATCAGCCAACTCAACCTCCTACCCACAATGGATGAGAAATGAGTACCAGCCAAAGTGCGATGATGCTCTGCAGTTGGGGAGTAAAGGCAGGATGGCATTGTTAAAAACGTGTGGGTGGCAGATAAAACTGTGTCATCCTCATTAACACATGCCATACCTGAGCACCTTAGAGAAGAGTTCATTAAAAGTGCTACGTAAATGTCCTGTAGTTATTTTACTTTGGCCACAACCTTCGGGGATAACAAGATGCTAATCCCGTTACCCAACCAAAAGCATCAACAAATGTATGTCTGTGTATCTCTTCGACTCTTAGCATTATTATACTATTTATCCTGCCAACAGTAATAAAATCATTCACTACACAATCCACATATTTTATATGGATTGTGTATTGAAGTCCAATCGATCCAATCCAGCACATGAATCCCGAGGGAAGCAATGTTGCTCTCCACTCTCCAGCATTAGGACCCACAAACATATATTACACACATTACAAATTAAACTCAGTACACATTACACATACAGCAGCAGTGGCTCAAACTTTCCTCACACGCACACATATACACCCATACATACATACGTACGTATGTGTGTGTGTGTGTGAGGAAAGTTTAAGCCACTGCTGCTGTCTATATGTATACAAATAGGTCGAACAGACCTTGTCCAGCAGGCGTGCAGTGGTACGCGGCGGTGGACACTCCACTCCTCGCTCTGTTGCTAGTCGATCAAAAAATGCGTTTGATTCTGAAATTTTAAGCAAACTATCTATTAGAGCATGTAAGTACGGTAGTGAAAGAACTAAAAGCACTACTGTGAGCCGTTCATTATCACAGGGCTTTACCACTATTTCACCTCAGCATCATTCCTTACCTATCCTAATTCCTAATACATCAAAGAAGTTTTGCATTTAATGCTTCGATAATCAGGCGAGCGCGGAAAAACGGAAATACACTCGTTGCGGAAGTCTTAACAGACTTCCTCAGAGACCTTTGCAAGTCACAAGCTAACAACCTAAATGGCTGTTAAAGACAATGCAGTAATTACATTTGTGCAAACAGATGTGAAACCTACATATCCACTGTCATTTACCACAAGTGTGACTTACGCTATCTGCACTTAAAAACTCCTCATCTGGATGTGACAAGATTACATTTGTAATATTTCTCACCGATAAACGTCAACAGAATACAAGTACAAAAAGCAGATGACACAGAAATGCTAGCAAAGCAGAGCCCATCTAACACAACTTGCCTTCTGTATGAAGTGTTGCAGCGTCCGGCAACTTGACATTCAGTTCCGCTTCCAAACCCTTTATCAAGTCCAGCTTCTTGAACGGTGGAGTGAAATCGGCCTCCCACGCCTCACCCTCCGGACCCTCAGCGTGATATGTGATCTTTGTGCTGCCAGTGATCGTCTTTACCAATCCTTCGTAAGCCACAGCAAGAACGCGGCTAATGCACTTAAATACATAATAATTCTGCCAATGCATTTTACACAGGCTTCTTATCACAAGCCTATCATATGCAGCTTTATAGAAGTCAGTGAGCCACAAGAATGTATCGTCGCCACATAGAACACACTCAGCCACTGAAATAATCACCTTCAAGCTTATGCCATGGCTCACACACACAGACTATGAGTTTCTGTGTAGCATTAGACGTCAGTATATTACAGTAAAATAATACAACACTACAATGGCATACGTATTACGTAAGTTGACAACCAGATGCAGGTACTAGGTAGGAAGCATTTTTGAATCATGTCGCAAAACTGTGACAGTTTGGTAAAAGAAGTCACACACAAGACTAGTTTAGATAGACTGACCACAAAGTAAGGTCTCAGTAAGCTGCATGAGATCGTTGTAGTCGGCGTACGCCATGTAGAACTCACACGTTGTGAACTCTGGGTTGTGTGTCATATCTATGCCTTCATTGCGGAATTGTCGTCCGATCTCATACACGCGATCAATGCCACCAACTATCAGCATCTGATATTGCACACGTAGACAAATATGTACAAATGCGACAACACATACTTGTGTATTTAAATGCATTGTATAAAGTTTATCTTAACCAAGAGTTGTTTTGCTTTTACATTAGTTATATTAAAAACAGGGTTTTGGTTAAAAGAACATCTTATATCTCAAGTGACAGATAAAATGACCAATGCTATTTCAATGCTGATTTTTACCAGCTGTTGTTACAACTAAAGGCAAGCATGATGACCTTTGCTGACTGTAACAGTTACTGGCTATATGCATTCACCAATCGGCGAATCAGAAAGATAACAAGACACCCTTGAATGCGAAATCCACAAATTCCAACATCTGAAGCAGTGTGATACCTTAAGGAAGAGCTCCGGAGCAACTCTCATGTACAGATCCATGTTGAGCTCATTG
>Ga0209780_1004973_pt1 | contig 10394 bp, 7 predicted proteins | sample WorMetexBAHAMAS2_FD_187384 | JGI IMG/M metagenome (GOLD analysis project Ga0209780, IMG submission 187384) | Marine gutless worms symbiont microbial communities from Max Planck institute for Marine Microbiology, Germany - Inanidrilus exumae... | ecosystem: Host-associated > Annelida > Digestive... | reverse complement strand
AATGAACCTACCCGAATTCGTCAAGCACAGAAACCGAGTACTCTTGACTACATATTTACAGACGAGGATGAGCTAATTGTAGGAGTTAACTATCTACCTCCGCTGGGCAAGAGCGACCATGTATGTATAGAATTCCAGTATGTACTTGGTGAAGCTGATTTAGATGAACCAGTTGAGAAACTTAATTATTGGAAAGCAGACTACGACAAAATTAACGAGGCATTAAGTTTAGTTGATTGGTCAGTAGAATTCAAAGGAAAGGATTGCAATGAAATGTGGGAGAATTTCCGTGAAAAGATCAACACCATAGTGTTGCAGTATGTTCCGTTTAAAAAAGTACGAAATACCCAGGAGAAAAGCCCTTGGATGACCAGACTAACTCGTAGGATGATTAAGTAAAGGAACAAAGCATGGAATATCTACCGACAGTTTTCCAGTACTCGTAACTTTAACAGATACAAAAGCTTACGAAATAGAGTTTGTAAGTGAATCAAGCAAGACAAATCAGACTATCAGCGTAATCTGATTGAAAAGTTCAAGGGTCATCCCAAACTGTTTTATGGCTACATGAGGAACGCGACGACTGTCAAAAGCAAAGTTCCTAATATCGCCCAACCGGATGGTACTTTCACCAAAGATAACGGCGAAGCAGCATCTGTACTTTGTGATTACTTTTGCAGTACCTTTGTCCGTGAAGCGGACTCTGATAGCATTGGTATTCCTCAAGACAACGAATTCAACTTATCGGTAACAAGAGATGATGTGTTGAAGTCGCTGTCAAAGCTCAGACCAGACAAGTCTCCAGGACCAGACAATATGCACCCACTGTTTCTAAGAGAAACTGCACAAAAAATTGCTGAACCACTTACTCTGATTTTTCAGAGGTCAGTGAAGGGTGGAATCGTGCCTGACGACTGGAAAAGAGCCAACATCACACCGATCCACAAAAAGGGACCGAAATGCCAAGCTGAGAACTATAGACCTATTTCTTTGACGTCATGTGTCTGTAAAATTCTAGAATCCATTATCAAAGTACAAATGACAGCATACCTGGACAACAAGAAAGTAATATCAGATAGACAACACGGCTTCGTAAGTGGAAGATCCTGTCTCACCAACCTGTTGGAAGTATTTGAGGATTGGACTAAAAGCCTAGACAAAGGATACGGAATTGACGTCATCTATCTGGACTTAAAAAAGCGTTTGACACAGTCCCACATCAGCGCCTTCTTCAGAAACTACAACTTTTTGGATTCGGTGGACACTTACTTCGGTGGATAGAATCCTTCCTAACAGGACGAACAATGCGAGTCGTGGTGAATGGTGCCAGTTCCTCTTGGATGAGGGTGCTTAGTGGAGTACCTCAAGGATCTGTGCTAGGACCACTTCTTTTCCTACTTTTTGTCAATGACCTGCCTGACTGGATAAAAACTAACATTCGCATCTTCGCTGATGACACCAAGATCTGGACTCGAATAACCAGTGTGAAAGACTCTGAAAGTCTTCAGAGCGACCTGGACTCACTCAGTTGCTGGTCAGAAAAGTGGCTCCTGCACCTTAATCCGGAGAAATGCAAAGTGATGCATATAAGACATCCTCATAAAACCTCTTACACCATTAGACAGGATGAGAAGGACTGGTCTCTCCAGGAAATTACCGAGGAGAAAGATCTAGGAGTCATAACTACAGCCAACTTAAAAGTTTCACGGCAGTGTTGCGAAGCAGCATCCAAGGCTAATAGAATCTTAGGTATGGTAAACAGACAATTCAAGAACCTAGACAAGAAAGGTTTCCTTATACTCTACAAAAGATTTGTGAGACCCCATTTGGAATATGCCATCCAGTCATGGTCACCGTACCTAAGAGGAGACATTGACAAGTTAGAGAAAGTCCAGCAAAGAGCTACTAGACTGATAGCAGGATACAAGAAGTTGTCCTATGGAGAAAGGTTACATAGACTGGGCCTGACAACACTCGAACAAAGAAGACTGAGAGGTGATCTGATAGAAACCTACAAAATTGTTACCGGTAAAGAGAAAATCAGCTCTAGCCAATTCTTCACACCATACTCCAGCAACTACAACACAAGAGGCCACTGCTACAAGCTGACCACTACAAGATGTCACTTGGATCTGAGAAAGAATTTCTTCAGTCAGAGAGTCGTACATCACTGGAACGAGCTACCTGACAGTGTGGTCAATGCAAGTACAGTGAATACTTTCAAGAATCGACTGGATCGCGAGTGGGGCAACAAAAGTTCGCAGTGAACTCTTCGCCCGACATCTACAAGTACAAGTACAAGTAAGTACAATTGCAGGGAACAGGAAGTCGTTCCGAAGAGATGTATAAGGAATCGTAGCAAGTTTCTTATATTGTACAGTGTCTAAAAGAGGCAGGCATGCATAGAGGCTTTTGCCTACGCTCGTAAATTCTCTCTACATCTACATACCGCGCTAGCACTGCGTCGCGCAGTAAAAACTAGGTCGCTTTCAGAGGAACACGACTAACTCCCGTTGTAGTGATCAGCCATAGTGTCAGTGAAGTATACAGAGTTCTAAAAGTGTGTGACTGTGATGGGACCATATACTACCAAATTCAGTTGAGAAAACTCGAGAAATCACGCATTATTCAATCATTTTACAAACATCATCAACTCCCGTGACAAAAATAGGTCAACCTAGAATTCTAAACGTTGACCCATTTGTAATAATGTTTGTTTACTTTTGAAGTTACTTGTCGTTTTTGGGAGTTATTAATGTAATTATAAGTAGTTTTGTTAATATATTTTTCGTAGCTAGGCCTTTTTGACCAAGCTACAGTACAATAGGTTATTCCACACGGTCTGCCTAAAAATCGAAATCCACAAAGGCCACAAAATCCACTCAAAATCGACGTTGGCTAAATATCGAAATCCACAAACTGTACGAAATCCACATTGGCAAGGCAGTCAACAAACCAACAGGCAATTGTTACAGTATTGATATAATGTATATTTACGGAGCCCGGTAGAGGACACCGAAAACGAAATTTTTTAAAACTCTAACTACGTAAGAGTTTTAAGTACGTACTTTATAAGAGTTTAAATAAATTCGTTTTCGGTGTCCTCTACCGGGCTCCGTATGTATTCAATAAACGCGCTAGTAAGTCTGTCTGTCACCTGTCTCTACCCGTGTGTTAGAATTCTGCAGTGAAAGAAAGAAGCACATGAATGAGTTACACGTATGGAGCGAGGATTAAAAGGCGACGTGCAGTTTTAAGGCAGTTACGTTTCTTGCAAGTCTGCTCTAGCGGTAGCTCTGCGCACATGCAATGAGAAACAGGCGCCGACGGCCGACTCATCGGTTTCGGGACGTTGTCGCAATGGAGTCGATCGCTTGCGTTCGCGACTTGAAAGTGATGCCGGCGTCGTTTGCCGCTAATTACCACAGCAGCTTGTGGACTTCGTGGATCTCATGCAGGCCTATATGTGTTGTGGATTTCGATGTTTAGGCATATGGATTTTGTACAGGCCTAATTAAGTGGACCACAACACTTAGGCGCCTGTACGACATCCTCATGCCTAAAACTCGAAATTGTGGATTTCGATCTTTAGGCAGGTGGATTTCGTATAGTTAGTGGATTTTGTGGATTTCGATATTTAGCCACGGTCGCACTTGAGTGGATTTCTCGGATTTCGATTTTTAGGCATGGATTTCGATTTTTAGGCAGACCCATTCCACATACGGTATGACTAATTACCACATCGGACCCCATCGGACCACATCGGTCCCAATGGGACCACATCGGACCCCCTGGAACAGTCTAAGGCATTTAGGAACCTGCTACAACAATAAGAACACTTCCAACCAAATCATACCAGCGGAGACTACCTTCCTGTAGCGACGGCGGCGTCAGACAACGCACACCTTTCAATGAGCTCTAGAGCTAAGATCAATGCGCCGCCTCACTGATAACGCTTCCACAGTCTTAGTAATTATGACTAGGATACTTTGGAGACTGTAAACAAAACGCCGCTCTAAAACTTGTAGAGTTAAGTCGAGTTACCAGGCCCATCCGCCGCACGTGCAGACGCCGATGCCCGGAACGGAGGACGTCACTTCACGTGACATTCTGCGTCTGCTGCAACCGCGTGTGCGGCAGACGCATTCACCGCGGGTGACGATGGGTACGTATGAAATCTCTTTGTGTCTATATATCCCATGCGTCAGAAAAAGAAATTTTTTTACCGATCCGGTAGGCCTATGCGTGGTCTATGCAATAAATTTCGCGTCTATATCTCCGATGTGGTAGGCCTCAGTGGCAGAAAAATTATTTATTTCTCCGATGTGGTAGGCCTTCGTGTTGAAAAAACTAATTATTTCTCCATGTGGTAGGCCTATGTTCTTTAATGCGAGTCTATATCTCCGATGTGGTAATTCCTTCGTGTAAAAAAATCAATTATTTCTCCAATGTGGTAGGCCTTTTCGTCAGAAATAGTAATAATTTCTCCGATGTGCCGCCGAACACGCCAGCAGTAGAGTTGGTCGGCACTCTGTCTGTCTTACTTACGGCCGCGGAAGTACCCGGCAATGACATCACAGCTACTTATTTTATTACTTACTTCATTTTATTACTTATTATTACTTTCGGGCAGCCTAGGCCTCGTGTCGTTGTAGGAGCTATCTTGTCTCGGAATGCGAAACTGCGGTCGCTACGCTACGATGGCGGTGCTGTGATCGGAAGTCGACTTATCTCTGACGCGACTTTGGAAGTGTTCTTATTGTTGTGGCAGGTTCCTAGGTGCCTCATAATGTACCAGGAGGGTCCGATGTGGTAATTAGTCACACCCATTCCACATATGGTCTTACTAGTGATGTAAATAGCTTCACCATCACATCAGGCAGTAAGCGGTCAGGCAGCTTACTGGTCGCAGACAGGACGTCAGAGTGGTGGATGGTATCACTGCAGAGTCACTCAACCGTCACTATGCACTCTACATACCAGTAGCCACCATGTGAACTCAGTTTCACACCCGAAAACATCACTCACAGAGTGACGGTTATTCCAAGTCCTTGGCAAACTTCCCCAATCACTGCATGGATGGACAATTTGCTTGCTGTTGGTTGTCAAACAAATTTCACCATTTTTTCGCTACATGAGAACTCAAGAACAAGAGATATTATGTTTTAGGTCAACTCTTCAGAGTTGGCCTAATAAAGCCTGTCTCAAATGTCCGTCCGTCCGTCCGTGCTTACATATGTACGTATGTGCATTACGTACGTACGTCTGTCCACAAAATGTTTCTTCAATTTCAATGAAATTTGGCGTGTAGGTTGAGGTTGATGAGTGATGTACGACGGTATGCAGTACGACCTGATCCAAAGTCAAGTTCAAGGTCATGAGCTGTTCAAAGTTAGAAATTTGGCCATTTTCAACAGCTATCTCCACTGCCTTTTAAAATGGGAGTTAACAACTGACGTCACCATCGTGTTCCTCGACCCCAATTTCCTTTAAGACGTGTGAATTTCGGCAATTCTGCCATATTTTTGCTGCGCATGCGCAAAACGGCCATATTTCCGCTTCCGATTTGACGACGTTTTCAGTTGATTTTTTTTTCATCAGAAAAGCAAATAGTCTGCTATATTTCTACTTCCGGTTTATTTGTTCTACTGACCTAGAAAGCATACCACGTATTGAGCCACCCACGTTGGTCATTTCCACCAAGTTTGAAGTTGATACGACTATCCATCGTCGAGTTACAGCGTTGTTGGTGCAGATACATTACGTGACCTTTGAACTTTTAACCTTGGACAGTGGTCAAACATGGCTGGTTACGTGTTCAACCCCTCCACCAAGTTTGAAGATCCTACGCCTATCTATTCTTGACTTATGAGTTATGACGTCCGCCATAGGCCACTGTTAACAATGCGTTTGGAGCCACTGCGCATGCGCCGTATCACGTGACCTGTGCGTAGGGGGCAAATTTTTCCCAAATATTTGAAATCGCTGACCCCGATTTATCTATTCACCATGCAACCCCCATGGCTCTACGATCAAGGTAAATTGAGTTGTCTGCCAAAATAGTGTACGGCCCTGTGTTAAAGGCGAACGCGATGTCTGCGCATGCGCCAAATCACGTGACCTGTCAGTAGGGGATCGAAAACAGTTACATTTTTGGAATCTCCAACCCCAGTATGCCTCTTCACTACACCACTTTAATGGAGCTACGATGACGATTAAGGGTAGTTTACTTAGTACATGTCCAATGTTAAAGGCGTTTTCGATCGAAAATTTCTAAGTCCCGTCGAAAATGGGCCCCAAAATGGCTGTTTTTGGGGCAAAAAGGGATGTAAAGCTTAACCTTTGGTTTTGCGACCCCCAAAAGGTACATCCATGCGCGGAACCGCGTCTTTTGACGTATTTTGCATCAAAATCCGTGCGGGCGTCTTGGCTGTAGACGGTTTGAAGAACCCCCCAAAAATGAACAAATAGCCGAGTAAACAATTTGATGCGCAAAATCGCGCATGCGCAGAAACGAAACCACTTATCTGATCTAGATGAAATTTTGCGGGACGGTAGATATCCACGACCTAATCACGTATGTAAATTTTGGTGACGATCGCTTAAGGGGTCTATGGGTGGCGTTGGGGGTCAATTTTTGGCTTTTCCCATTGACTTTGATCGTCGTCCTTACAACACTACCGTGCGAATGTGTGATCATTATTCAGCATATTCCATTTTGAGACCACACGATGGTTCAGCTGTACAGTGATATAAAAACCCATTACCAGTTTCTCCTGACATAATCTGAAATGTTATATTATACTTGTGTTTCATGTTAAACAAATAATTAACACAAAGAACACAGCGAACATTGCAAACTACTGAATGAAGCATGAAGTATGACTTCATATACACTTTCAGGTGTGCATTATCTGTATACCGTTGTATAGTTGCTTTTGACTTGCTGGTTCCTGGCTTTATTAGCCTAAGTATTTCACTGCTAAAATGCTTAGTCAGTTCTCACTAATCGGTGCTCTGGCAAATGTTTTCTTAGATGTGGAGGTGGAAAACGACGACACTTGTGGTCTGTGCAGCATTTTTCGTGGTCTTGGCACTGTTGTCGTTACTGGGTCCTGATGGTGATGATGAACCGGAAGAGGAAACGATGCAAGAATGCTGTCGCCGTAGAAGAAGTCGTTACCGGTCAGCTCTCGGTACCACGTTTCTTGTGGTGCTCATACTCTCCGACCCCGACAACCGCCGCGGCCGAGACGCCATTCGGCAGACGTGGCTCAACTTTCTGCCGAGCGATTGCCGCGCCTATTTTGCCGTCGGTACACGCGGCCTGTTGTGGTCGAAGCTGGATGCGCTGTATTCTGAGAGGTCTGAGCACTCCGACCTACTGCTACTGCGAAACGTTACCGACTCGTACGAGTCACTTACCGACAAACTGGTCGCGGCGTTTACTTGGCTGTTTGACAACGTTGAGTTCTCGTACGTCCTTAAGGCCGATCTTGACACGTTTGTCCGGATTCAGGTGATATCTGAAGAGCTACGTAGGCGGACGTCAGTGGATCTGCCGCTTTATTGGGGCTTCTTTGATGGTCGTGCTCGGGTGAAGCATTCGGGGCGTTGGGCCGAGTCATCTTGGGCACTGTGTGATCGCTATTTGCCGCACGCTCGGGGTGGCGGCTACGTACTGTCGGCCTCGATTGTGGAGTTCATTGCCAACTATGCGGCCATGCTGCGTCGGTTTTCCAGCGAGGATGTGTCCGTCGGAGCATGGACTGCACCTCTGGACATTGAAAGACGACACGATCCGCGTTTTGACACGGAGCACGTGTCACGTGGCTGTCACGATTCCTACATTGTAACTCATAAACAAGACCCGACAGCACTGCACACGCTCTACAGGAACCTGCTAGACACTGGTCGACTCTGCGGTCACAACGGACAATTCAGAAATCGATTGTCGTATGTCTACAACTGGTCCGTACCACCATCTCTTTGCTGCGTCCGCAATGACACGAGCATTCCTTGATATCCAATGGATGAAACTGCCATTTTTGAATACCAACCAGTGGTTCACCAGTACATTCTTCAGTCTTCATTTTTATGAATGATTACTTTGCTCCCGACCGATGGGCGCAGTATTGCTGTCAGCATGTCTGTATGTATGTCTGTCTGCTCACGTCTCAAAACCCACACTTCCACATTTCACCACATTTTCTGCACGCTACGTGCAGTCTTGATTTGGTCCTCTCTGACGGCAATGCAATACGTTATGTACTTCTGGTTTTGTGGATGACGTCATGTTTTCACATAATGGTGCGAAAGGCCAGAATCAAAGACAATGTATATGATTTATCCAGTTCGACACCTGGCGAACTGGACGAAACATATCACCAGGGGCAAAGTCTACCGTCTCCAAGTGCATCTTGTCAGATACTAGTATTGCTGTTTCAGCATTTTGTTCAATTCGAGGGTGCTTATTTACTGACAGTATTAATGATATGATAGTTTTTAACAATTGTTACTGGCCCGCCTAATGGGCCAGTATTGTTTTGCTCACTGGCGTCTGTCGTCGTCTGTATACTGTAACGCTGCCGGCGGGCGCATGGGCGGTTGGTAGCACTAGTAGTGTGACATTTGACATAATCAATATTGCTAATACATTTACACTGGTAGTGCAAAGGGGAGAGCGTTGGATCAACAGGTGGTGGGTTCAATTCATACTTGCGGCAAAAGCTGCATAACAACCTTGGGCAAGTTGTTCACACCTATGTGCCTCTGTCACCAAGCAGTATAACTTGGTACCAGCCAAGGGGCGGTGATGCTCTGCGGCTGGGAAGGTAACCGCAGGCCTGGCAGAAAGTAATGGCAGCCTACCGCCGAGGGGATGACTTATACGATACGATACGGTAGATATACGTGCGCTCAAAAGCTGACGAGATGGCCAGCTTAATCTAGCGCACTGCACAGAAACGTAAAAATAAGGAAAAAATTAAAAAAACCGAGTAGCTCAAAAGAAACGGTCCTGGCAAAAGAAACGGTCACATGCGGGCTGACTGCCTGTAACCAGGGATCAGCTCCGGGCCCAACGCTCGGTAACGAGTATGGGAAGCCTTCACCTTTTTACATTTGTACTGTATTCTGCTTTATGGTATGTAGACAATGTGGGTAGCACCGGTGATAACTCTGGCGTCTTCTCCCTAAATTGAATGTACTTGTTGCTGTCAACAGGGCCATGCGGGGCTCCAACAGCATCCTCCAGTTGTTTACTGTGTTGCTGGCTAACACAGATTGACTTGTATAGTTGCCGTGAATTGAAACAGTCGTTTGTTCATAGTGATTGTTAGTTACTTACACTGTGTACTGCATTGGGTAATTGTGAACTTGTAAACTGTGTGAATCTCGGTTTTTGCCATACAGAAATACCTGTCTGTATTGAGGACTAGATGCAGGACAACAGTAGGAGAATTGCAGGCTATTAACAGATTTACTGATAATTGCAAAATTGCTGTGAAGTTGAACTGATCGGAATGCATATTAGTACCCTGTGATTCCACTCAGCTGTCTCATTGACTAACACGGCTTCAGTCCCAGCACGCGTACTGGCGATAGGTAGTGGTGGAAACAGAGACGTGACAGAAAGGAAAGAAATTGTAGAAGAAAAATATTGACTTTTTTTATTCAGAATGGAATAATTTTCAGACATGTTGACCTAGGCCTACTTTATTTGAGGATAAACACCATAATGCCCCGTTTCCAGTGCAATGTGTTTGCAGTGATTTCTAGTCATAGTTTGTAGTACTTAGTGAATTTGTTTAGGTTGTTGTCAATATGTCATTATCGCGCGACGCTATGCTAGCACCGTATATGCTATGGCCGTGGGTCCATCTGTCCGCCCGTCTGTCCAATACATGTCGGGAATTCTGTTAAAACAGCTAAAGTTAGCATCTAGCAAACAACAGATTGTAATAGGAAGTGATGTGGCCTGTCAGATCGTTGCATTTCCGATGACCTTGAGTTACTTCTTGGCCTTGCACCTACTGCAAATCTGTTCGAGTTGCAATTTTTTTTGTAAAGTTGTGCAGCAGTTGACAAGATTTCAACTTACAGCGCGTCGCGCGGTCCCTCTGAAACAGCATCTCACGTTGTTGTGCTATGATCTGCTGTTATAGTTATTTATTCATTTCTTTTATTTAGTACTGGCCCCTCTAATGGGCCTGTATTGTTTTGCTCGCTGGCGTGGCGTCTGTCGTCGCCTGTAACGCTGCCGGCGGGCCGGTGTGGCGAAATATGTCCGCCCCCTAAAAGTCCGCCCCAGGGGCGAAGATTTGGTCGAAATAAAGTCGCCGGGGGCGGAGATTTGCCCGAAATAAAACCGCCGGGGGCGGAAAATACATCCT
>Ga0209780_1004972_pt1 | contig 10394 bp, 6 predicted proteins | sample WorMetexBAHAMAS2_FD_187384 | JGI IMG/M metagenome (GOLD analysis project Ga0209780, IMG submission 187384) | Marine gutless worms symbiont microbial communities from Max Planck institute for Marine Microbiology, Germany - Inanidrilus exumae... | ecosystem: Host-associated > Annelida > Digestive... | reverse complement strand
TGTCACGCCAGCGGCGTGATTGCTTGTACCCTCCCGCCCGTCCGTCCGCCCTCGTAAGCCACGCCGCTGGCGTGACATCGCGATTTTGGCTTGCTCACCGCCGCCCGAGTTCACTCTTCTAGCCCGCAGTCGTTCTGCGCTCGCCGCCTGCCGCTCGTCCACGTGGAGTGACATCTTCACAATCCGATTATTAGGGCCTATACACCCATCGATCACTCTTTGCCACAGTTTGTAAGGTAAAACAACCAGTAAGTATAAAATACTGTTTCTCGAAAATTGCACCTTTTATAACTATTTACTCTAACGATGTCAAGTGTTGGCTGATCTTGGCAATATTTGGACAAAAGATGATAGATCGAATAAGTTAACCCTTTTACGTCCAACTGGACACACAACAGGTCATTGTGCAGAAAATACTGAAAAGTCACTGCATACCGATTTCAACGAAGATACGATTAATGAAACAGCTAGTGTGGCCCAACGTGCTGTGAAAGCTGAACACTCAGAAAGAATGAAGCAACACGTCTTGACGCCTTTAAGGTGAAAGGGCTGAGAAAGGTTCTGCGGATTTCGTGGACAGCAAAGAAAACAAATAAGTGGGTTCTTAACAAAGCTGGAGTAAAGAGAGAACTGTTAGACACTGTCAAAGCAAGGAAGCTAGCATACTATGATCACACCATGAGGAAACAAGGGAGTTGCCTGGAGAAAGAGATAATGCAAGGAACAATGCCAGATGCACGCAGGCGAGGAAGACCACGCACGGCCTGGATGGACAACATCAATAAGTGGACAGGACTCCCTGTGGAAGAGTCAATCAGAATGACAGCGGACAGAGATAAATGGAGAAAGTACGTCCATGGTGTGACCAACTTTAAGATCGAGGAGTACTAAAGGACAGAACAGAACTGAATTCTGTGGAATTCTATAGAAAAGTATAGAGCTACATAATTGAATGAAGATACGACTACAGAATTATATAGTTTTCTACGCATTCTGAAGTCGTAGCTTCATATAACTGTAAAATTATATAAACAGAGCTTTAAGAACGCGCTTTAAAAGTTTTAGATATTCCCTGGACTCTAGGATGCATTCTATTCAGCAGATACCTTCATCTACTGGCCAGAATGTACTCAGAAATCCAGAGAACACCTAGAGGAGACTACCTATGTTATAAGTAATTATACTGAACGCCAGTGCGCGTGACACGGGAAGTCACCTGCGGTAGAAGACGAAGGCGGCAATGCCGACGGCCGAGACGAACAGTAGCGCGAACACGAGTCCCACGATCAGACCGGCTTTGCTGTCGCTGCCAGTGACGTCACTGCTACGAGCACCTGTTCAAGTAAGTAAGGAAACTTTTATAGCCCATTAAACAAAATGTCCCTAATGCGCTGGACGTGATATCTGCCCGAATAAAAACGTTCTCAGAGAGCGCTTAGAAGGTCGATTGAAGTAGTTTGTCGCAGATGTTCTAGCAGTGAGTTCCAGGCATGAGGGCCGGCGTACGAGAATGGCATCATTACCCATAATTGTTAGCAGGACATCTGCGATAAACTACTTCAATCGACTTTTTAAGCGCTCGTGACCGAATGCATTTCGCCAGGCAATGGCTTCTCATTTCCTCACTCACAGCCCACGTACACACGGACATTGGTTTAAAGGCAATTTTCAGCTGAATCTGTCGAATACGAGGTCTCAAGTCCTGTTCACCAGTCGTTGTCAGGCCAGGCACCTGTCTATACCTGGCGAATGACATCAACCTCATCGTCGACAGTGGTCGTCGATTGCTCCGATCAGCTTCCGCCAGGACGTGCGTCGTCCAACGACACAGAACAGTTTCGGCGACAGAAGCTTCCGCGCTGCGGACCCGCGTGTACGGAATAGTCTGCCGTCTGCCGTCCTGCGTCAGGACATATTGCGTCAGGACATCAGCTACGGACAGTTTACACAACTTCTGAAAACACTTTTATTTTGGAGTTTGATGACCTCGGCGCATCGTGACTATTTTGCACATTGCGCCTTATAAACATTCCTACAAACTAGCCATTTTCAGGTGAATCTGGGTTAGCCAGTGGTCCTCTAGATCCTGAGTGGTGACCATTCATGTTACTAACCAAAAGAATCATTCGGAGGTCCGCAACCTTTCATTTCCACTAACTGAGTGACTCCTCCCTATGGACTGAACGACGCTGCCTCTATGTTGGCTGTCCGATGCTTATATGCTTCACCACTTCTCAATCACATGCAAAGCCCAGCGTGTAGCCCGCCCGGTGCAAACGCGCCTGCAAAACTCAGGCAGATACTGCCCAAACTTCATCGAAATTTGTTATCAGACATAGAGGGCCAGATGGGTCATCGGCGGTGTTAACGCGCGCGACCCTCCCACACGCTTTGGGACGCCAGCGCACACTATGAAGGTAGGGTATGCCAATTTTCGCCGATTTACGCCAAAAAATCGGTTACCATAGCAACGTACCTTCAGCGATCGCGAAAAGGTCAGATTAATTATGCTCACCCTTACATGTACCTATCCTGAAAATTTGGTAAAGTTTGGTCCAGTACATTCTGAGATAATTAGTCTCCAAGGGGACCGTTAAAAAAGATAAAAAGTAGCATCGGCAGAACATAATAAACCCTTCAGCCCGCGATGCATAGGGTGGCTAATTATTAAGCATAATGACAATTACATAATGTATGCAACTATTATCTAGAACAATAGTTAATCTTAAGCCGAGAGGAAAGAATTCAATCTAACGACTAAACAAGATTGCATTCCTACTCTTTATGTATCACTGATGTTATGGCTGCAATGTTGCAGTTATGTCATCTTTACAGCATGCGTCAAAAGTAGAAATGTTCTTTTTAAGAAATGAAGCCACGTCGAAGCGATGTACAGACCTGGCTGGATAGTGTCGTTGAGACACTGAAGCCTGGTCCTCACAGTCCACTGGCGGCTAGCTAAGCACATCATCTCGACGCTCTGGTCGTCAGGCTGCGCACATCTCAGAGTACACCTGACTCCGACCGACTGCGGCTCCATGGAACAGTCTGCTGGATCGACCACTGTCTCCGCCGGCACGCTCACTGGCGGGCACTGGACGGGGTTCATCGGAAGCTGGACGGTAACTGCTGCAACAGGCAGCAATGCATCCGGCTGTCTACATGACGAACGAACGAAAGATTAGTGTTCAATAAATGACCGAAGTCAGTGCGCGGGCGTTCTACAGTCGTCCGAAGGACAGTGAAAAGATGAAGGTCTTCAGACGTGCTCCGAAGACTGGTGACGTACTGACGCAGACAGTTCCAGGTACGAGCGGGAGCAAACCGGAAATGCCTGGTCATCGACGGCGGGAAGGCGCGTACGACAAACAATAAAGTAAAATTAAATAAACGTCGATTCGCATATTAGCGCATCGTCGTAAACCAACCGCCTCTAATGCGCTCAGGAATGGCACGTGTTAGAGGGATCACACAGTTTTACCTGCCACCCACAAGTTTATCCACGGATGGAATGAACCACCCTGCCTTTACTCCGAAAGCGTTCACCAGATGGCGCCACCCGAGCGAGGTAGCGCACATCCGATTACAGCTCACTACTCATTTATCGACCTCGAAAGGATGAAAGGCTGAGTTGGCTTAGTTAGCTGACCTTGTAGCGGACGGTATACCCACAAAAGTGTTCACCCATCAGCTGCAGGTCGAGAGTAGGAACGGAAAGTTCGTCGGTCATAGCCCACTGTGCCACGCAACCAACCAGCGATAACAACGCGGCACAATGTAGAACATGTTTCAAATCACTTTCAAAATTTATTTCGCTTTCTCTCTGGTTTGTAATTTACTTATTCCAAAATTTCATGAAAATCCACCCATAAATTTTTAGGCCGTATCGCTAGCCTACTGCTACAGACGGAGCAGCGTGGTCTGTCTGTGTGTCTGTCTGTTGGTCTCGTTCGCGAGCCCTGCAAAAACGGCTGAACCGATCAAGATGCGGTTTGAGCGGGCTGACTTGCGTGGGTCCAGTGAACCGTGTATTGGATGGGGGTCGACATCCTCCCACGAGAAGGGGCCATATTTGGCGATGTCCGTCATAGTCGAACGTCAGCGGGTAAGGAGTTCCAGATAGAGGGAGCCGCAAATTCACGGCCAACACTTACACGACACGCCTAACGATGTCTATCCGTTAGTATAGATTTAGTCCATCTAATACATGGTTCACTGGACCCGTGTTGCGTGGTGGCTCGGCGGTAGGGCGTTGGACTTGCGATTTACTGGTCGCGGGTTCAATTCCCAGCCGGTGGCTTTCACGTAACATAGGTCAACTCAGCCTTGCATCCCTCCGGAGTCGCTAAATCGAGTACCTGCTTCGGCTGGGGGGTAAAGGCGGGATTCTCACCTCTGTCGGGTGGCAGGTAACACTGTGTGATCCCATATAATATGTGAGTTTCCCGTAGCAGTGAAGAGCTAAGTTGATGCTAAACTGCTATACACTGTTTACTTTACTTTACTTACTTATCGTTCCTAGCCTGAAACAACTGGCTTTGAGCAGTATACACGACAGACCGGCAGTGCAGACTGGCGGAGTTCCAGACCACGACAGCTGTGCGGTACAAGTCCTCGAAGTGCTGCCAGCAGTCTGTAAGTAACCGTCAGCACACCGCTGACGACATGTGACACCTACTGCAGCGACAGGAGGACAGCCAGGCTCGGTCACCACGTGGTCAGCGTTGACCAGCCACGGACACGTCTCATCTAAACGCAGCCATACTCCATATGATTTAGCACGCTGGCCGCGTCTACGGCCTATCGGAAAGCGTATTGTTGCGGTCTGTCCGTCCGTCCGTCAGTCTGTCCCGACGTTTTTCCTAACGTTAGTAGGGGGCGCGGCGTCATTATTCTAACCTCGTGGTGCTCACTCAATGTAATTCGCCAGGGGGCAGTACGCGACGCGGCCAGCGTACATTTCCGTCCGCGTATTAGGAGGATGGACATACTTGTTTACACTTAACACGGACAGTGCGTCGGAAAGCGGAAGTAAAGGAAGCAGTGTCTCTGTAAGTAAGTAAGCTTCTAAAGCGCAGAAAAAACAACTACAGACATAATGCGCCGTAGTCGCTAGAGAAAACAGACAGTAGTGCTCAAGTACGTTTCCTAAAAATGAAACGTGCAATAACACGCAAATATTCTACACTGTACTATATTTATTGCTATAGAACCTTTATTTATGTACATTACTATTTCAACTTAGCAAGAACGCGCGTTTCTAATTAACTTCACCATTTTCACTTCAATTAAAATTAGCGTTTTCTCGCAACCATGTAACAAGGCAATCGTAGACAGCAAACTTCGCCCCCGGCACCGTCACGTGGCGAAGTCGACGAAACAACGTTGTCTTCGATTCTGCCTTATTGGCCCCATAATGTGAAAACATGACATCATCTACAAAACCGGAAGTACATAACGTCATGCACTGTCTTCAGAGGATGATCGAGCCGCGGCTATAGTTAACATCATACAATTTTGTGACGTTTGGACGTAAGGTTTATGGACATGTGGTTATTGGGATATACAAGTGGACAAACAGACATACATACATACAGACAGACAAACATAGGCCTATAGACACGCTCATTGGAGTACTTCGCACGTCTAGGGGCAAAGTAAAACGTGTAGTTTATTTAATTACAATACTGTATAATAATAGTTAGGCTATTTCTATTTTCTGTCTGTATGTTTCTACCTATACGGTGAATAAAGATGTATATATAAAAGTTAGGCTTGGCTGTCGGCTCTCGAGACCTTTGCACAGCTCGTCGGGACTTCGGCTCCAGCGAAGGTTGTGCTGACAGACGACTGGGTCTTTGGTTACAGGACCGTAGCCGCGGTGACACGTGAACGGGCAAGCCGTACCGACAGCGCGACTACACTCCGAGTGGAACCGACCGTTAGCGACGTCTCCGCTGCACGCCGAGACTAACATCACACACACACACACGCACCAGCTTGTGGCACCGACCGACGCGCCGCGGGTTGGCGGGGAACGTCGTGGAAAGCGTCACGGGCCACAGTCCACGACAACTGACAAGTTTTAGCAGTAGGCCTAATTTATGTACAGCAAACATTAAAAAAGTAAAGGCAAAGTTCTCCCATACTCGTTACCGAGCGTTGGCCCCGGAGCTGATCCTGGTGTACAGGCAGTCAGCCAGCAAGTGACTTGAAGCCATCCACCCGGCGGTAGGCTGCCATTACTTTTTGCCAGGTCTGCGGTTACCTCCCCGGCCGAAAAGCGTCACCGCCCATCGGCCGGTACCAAATTATACTGCTTGGTGACAGAGGCACATGCGTGTGAGCAGCTTGCCCGAGGCTGTTACCTGGAAGCAGACCGGCCGAGATTCGAACCCGCGACCTTTTGTATAGCGAGCGAACGCTCTACCGTTCAGCCACACAGACCACACAGCAAACATTACGTGAATGAATGCAATGACGAACGGTGCAAACAGGAAGCAGTACCTAGTGCAACAAGTGTCCAAAGTAATTTGGAAAAAGGACGCATCGCTGTCTCGTCACCCCCACGCGGTGGCAAATGCATTCGTCCGCCACGTGCGCTAAGCAGGCACATTCGCCCGCGGCGGCAGGCTAACAATGCGCAATGCACTCGTGCGTATGTACGTTACAATGGGCCGGCGCACGGCCCCTTAAAAGTTCCCTTACCGTGAGAGATCTGGACCCTCATGCAATACATAGTTCATTGGACCAACATGAGTCAGTCACGGGGTGGCTTGGCGGTAGGGCGTTGGACTTGCGATTTACAGGTCGCGGGTTCAATCCCGGCCGCTCCGCTTTCACGTAACATAGGTTAACTCAGCCTTGCATCCCTCCTGGGTCGCTAAATCGAGTACCTGCTTCGGCTGGGGGTAAAGGCGGGATTCTCACCCCTGTCATCCCAAGCGCCTATAGTGACTCCTTTCGACTTATAGGCGCTATATAAATAAATGCATCTATCTATCTATCTGTCGGGTGGCAGGTAACACTGTGTGATCCTATATGGCATGGGAGTTTCCCCATAGCGGTGTGGCAGAGTTTCTGCGAACTGCTATACACTTACTTGACTTTTACTTTTTACTTAAAAGTTAAACGGCATCTTGATCGGCCGTTTTGCACAGCTCACCCGTGTGCCCAACACAGACAGACACACAGAACACGCTACGTGCGACACAGATACTAAGTCCAATGAATGAGCAAGAACTGGCGAAGTTCCTTACTTGAAAGGCAGTTACGCCCGTCAGCCGGCTGTACTGGAAGTCTGTTGGACGTGTCCGGGCATGCGCATACGTGATTTCCTTCCGGTGTCGGAATGCAGAAATGACTGCAGTCGCCGTTGTTCACGGAGCATGCGTTCTTTGCACCTGCCATGAAAAAGCGTGGAATTATTTCACAAAATCAAATAGGGGCTACTTTACGTGTCGCATAACGCAAGAGTCAACGAAATATTCAAAGACGAAGACGAGGGGCGTGCGTATTTAAGGGAAGGCGCCCGCCGAAAGGTTCTGACGAATTAACTACTGGCAACCTGATATGTTCATGTTTAGAACTCAGAAGTTAGAAATGAGTAAACTCTATGAGGGGCGGATGATTTCAGAAAATAAGAGTGGTGGCGCAACCTACTGGGCGACAGATTTGCGATCAAAAGGTCGCGGGTTTGACTCCCTCTCGGGGCGTGGCTGCGTAATGACTATAAATAAGTTGTTGACACTCTTGTGCCCCGGTCACCGACCAGTATCATTTGGTATCGGTGGTCAACGGTCGGTGACTGCATGTCGATACGACTGCCTATGTTTTCTAGTTACCTTTAGCATTGACAAGGACGGTTCGTTTCAATATTTTCAACGTATTCTGCAAGACGAAGAACAATGAAATTGAACTGGTTTCCGTGTGAGGTTGCGTCACGTACGGAGCGCTGCAGTTCGGTTGAAGTACTTGACATCGTTGAGGCCTCTGAAGGCGTCACTCCACAGTCGTTCCAGTCCTCCGGTGCCGTCACGCCGCGTCCTAAACAGTCCGCGCACCGCCCAGTCAGTCCAGTAGACGTACGAGCCCTGAACGGCGATGCCGAATGGATCGGCGTCGGGCGTCCCGGCGATCAACGTCTGACGACGTCCGCCGTCCAAGTCAGCGGCCTCGATGCGCTCCGTGTGACTGTCGCACCAGTACATCCGCCGCTCTGGCGACAAACGTCACGTGACTAGCTTCAGCAACAAAAACAGTCTAAACATTTCTGGACTGGACAAGATAAAACTATCTTACGTGGCACAGTGGTAGAACGTTGGTCTTTCGTCGGCGAACTTTCCATGTCCTGCGCTTGACCGGCAGCTGATGGGTGACCACTTACGTGGGTAAACCGTCCGCTATAGGTCAACCAACTAGGCCAAATCAGCCTTTCATTCTCCCGAGGTCGATAAATGAGTAGCAAGCTGTAATGAGATGTGTGCCACCTCGCTCGGGCGGCACCATCTGGTGAATGCTTACGGAATAAAGGCAGGATGGCTCATTCCATTTGTGGATAAACGTGTGGGTGGCAGGTAAAACTGTGAGATCCCTCTTTAACGAATGCCATTCCTGAGCGTATTAGAGGTGTTTACATAATGCGCTGTACAAATGTTCACTTTACTGATCAACGGTATCGAGTTCGTCCGGTCTGGTTGACTGAGACGAACTAAACAAATCAGGACTAACCGTCAAAGTCGATGGTGAGACCACTCGGCCAGCTGGTGTTCACCTTGACCAACGTCAGACAGCTCGTTCCGTCCATGTTGCATCGATCGATTCGACCGCGACCCGCATTGCGTACGGGAAAGTACATATAGCTACATGTACAGCGCACAAGCAGTTTCATACAGAACAATATTTATATCGATTCCTAACCGAAACGCTTCACGCCAGGAACCGAATAAACAACTTACCGAAAAACTTCGTAAACTGACGCATCATAGCAGCATCTGTTGCTTTAAGTGTTAAAAAGAAGATTCGAAATAGAACAAGGAAACAAATAGCAGCTAGTCAGTGTCAATGTCTGTCTCACTAAGTTTATTATACTTAAATGTACCAATTTATTGTATACTTTATCCACAATATATATATTCGAAGAATATATATACTATGCTTTATCTTTCCGTGAGTGACTGATCATCTGCTATTTACAAAGAATATGTAATACAAACTAAAAATGAAGCAATGAATAAGTAAATAAAACAAATTAAAATTGTTTGTGCGTCTTAATTGGTGGTTTGTTTCGCTTACCTTTCCCTTACCTCTCGAAAGTGACAATTTTTACACAAAAATATTTCACAAGGTAGTGTAGCAACACACTTAAGGTGTGACGGGATCTTTAGTAACCACTTTACTAAAAATTTACTAGCGAGTCTACCAGTGAAAGAGTTTTGAAAATCGGTCAAGATTTGACGGAGTTATTGTTATGAGTTTGGTGTCTTCCTTTTTTGAGACACGGTGTACTTAATAAGTAACTCACTTACTGGAATCACCAATAATAAAATCAACGAGGTAACCGGATAACCCGGAGCCACCTGAAAAATGATGGACGTTAAAATATGTTATAGTGATATTGTGTGCCGAATCACCGTCACAGCGAAACGCAGTTTCAAACCAATATGTCGACCCACATGAATATAAACAATTATGTCGGTTTTCCTTATTGTCGGGCCGAAATGTACCCTGGCTGCCTCGCATGCTGCCCCCTGGTGAGTCACGGTGAGTATGCCGACGGGACAGACAGACCGACGGACGCCAGACCGTTACATTACGCTTTCCGCTCTAGACGGCCAGAGTAATAAGATAAAGACGTAGAGCCGTGGATACAGACCCGCTACTTTCGTCGACAACGATAGCTCTCGGACTGGACAGATTCTGACTGTGCAGCACCTTGCGACTTGTGCCGTCCAGGCTCATGATGACGATCTCGTTCCTATATGAATCCGTGTAGTACAGAGCCCTCGACTGAGACGCCACAGCCAGGCCGTCGACGCGCGAACCTGCCAGTAACAACTGAATCTTGTTTGTGGACAAAAGAAAGAAACACAAATTTAACATACCTGATACATTAGACGGACTAAAACGTGTGCAAAATATCACAATCTTCAGTGTCACATTCACAAATAGCCTTTCCGTCACACCTCATGTTCAACATTTGGCCACCTCCAATGCCAAGATTTTGTATGCCCTAAAAATTCTGCGTGCACACGGCCTATGCGGGATGGCAATACAGGCGGTTTTCCGTTCTGTAATTTTATCCAGGCTTTTATACGCCTCACCAGCATGGTGGGGCTTTGCTGGAGCTCAAGATAAACAAAAGATTTATAGTTTTCTTCGACGAAGTGCCCGGG
>Ga0209780_1004971_pt1 | contig 10395 bp, 5 predicted proteins | sample WorMetexBAHAMAS2_FD_187384 | JGI IMG/M metagenome (GOLD analysis project Ga0209780, IMG submission 187384) | Marine gutless worms symbiont microbial communities from Max Planck institute for Marine Microbiology, Germany - Inanidrilus exumae... | ecosystem: Host-associated > Annelida > Digestive... | reverse complement strand
TATTTCACCCATGTGCCCAGAAGCCCCCCATGGACGGATATGCACCTAATTTGGCACAGCCGTAGGGGTTGCCGACGTAATCACCTGTGACGAATATTTTGGTGATCGGTTGAGGGGTGTCGATTCTGTGGGGGGTCGAATATAGCCCTTTCCCATTGACAAAGCCAGTGGCCGTTAACACAGGGCTGGCGCTACCGCGCAACCTGTGATGAAGAGAACATAAATGACATCATGAACATAAACATGAGATAGGTAAATAAAATTAAAGGACGTAACAGTCAGCTATAGTTCGTGTGATTGTGCCAGAGCAGTTCTGAACTGGATATATGTATCAGTGTGCCACTGAAAAGCTGCCGCCACAGCTAAAAATTGATCAGTGCGCTGCTGCGCACCAACGCCGATGAAAGTGGCTTACTGTGAATCTCTGTCTAACACTATTGCTGATTTGGAAGTTCTACTAACAAAAATACATGGATAAGCTGTGAGGTCAGATACTTCTGGGTCATTCCATTTGAAATGGGCCAAATTAACAAAACGTTTCCGGGTGACCATCTCCAAATTGCATGAAAATATAACAATGTCCGTAGACATGTATGTAGGCAGCGTGCAAAATTTTAGCTCAATATTCCAAGTACTTTTAGTGGTATGGGTGTTTGAATGAGGGTACCGTGGCCGTTTTTAAGCTCGCGAATTCGCGCCTCTTCGTTTTCTCCAACGTTTGACAGGCAATAACTTCAGTTCTAGTGCAGATAGGACCATGAAATTTGCAGGAGTTATAGAACGTTTCATAATGATGTGTTAGATGTCTTAATACCTGGAATATATGTTTGAATTATTTAGATAACGTGTCCCAAATCTTTGCTTTCAGAATGCCAAGACCTATCAAAATCAATTTTCGGCATTGCTTTAAACCCAAAAACGAGCACAGGTTACAATTAATTGAGTATATTCCTGCTTTAGCTATGCCACTCTTATGGAAAGTTGATTTAAATGGCAAATACAACAGCTAGTTTACCTGTAATGTATAGTCAAAATGTGGTCGACATCACAGACATAGGTATTTTCAAGGCCGCAAAAGCCAGTGTGGCGAAAGAGATAAATTATTGAAACTTGGTAATTATACAGTACTTATATGGTGGTATATGTGTACCAAAGATAAACTTCTAACGAACACCGCAACACGAAAATATTTATAGCCATTTTATGGCTTTTTTTCGTTTTCGTTGAAGCTGTTGTGCACATAATGACAGAACAAGTAGTTCAGCTGTCGCTGACAAACCCACGCAACGCGCTGCATCACGACAAACGGCAAAAGGCGCGAATTCGAGGCGCGAATTCGCGAGCTTAAAAACGGCAACGGTACCCTCATTCAAACACCTATACCACTAAAAGTACTTGGAATATTGAGCTAAAATTTTGCACGTTATACATGTCTGCAGACATTATGTTAAATTTTCATGCAATTTGGAGATGGTCACCTGGATGGCTGTGGCCTATTTCAGATGGAATGACCTTTCTGCCAACGATTGTAGACTACATCCACAAAACATTGTTCTTATAAATTCAATTTTTTAAAGCCAGAAACATCCGAGTGATTTAGTATGAAGACGAGTAAAACTCTGTAAATTGTGTGAGTGAATTATACTGACTGTGGTTTACAGATGACGAGCTTGACAACAATCCGAATCAAAATGACTTAATAGAACAGGCAGCAGAAATGTTATATGGACTTATCCACGCTCGTTACATTATGACCAACAGAGGAATTGCTCAGATGGTTTGTATATGATGATGCTCAGTGATTCTTGCTGCTCTAGTGCAGAACTGCATTGTATCTCAATGGTTTTTCAGGGTCATAAAACAGACATTATTGTCACAAATCCTATGGTTTCATATAACTGATATTGTCTCTGATGTAGCCATATTTGTGCTGAAAGGGGACGTTAAACTCCAACTAACTAACTAACTCACATAACTGAAAAGTATGCATCAAACCATATGTACTGGGTGGTGCAAGAAATTTGTGAGGAAAAACTAAATTCCGTTACTAAGGATAATTCTTCATAAACAGACAAGTTTGTTGAAGTTTGTTGAAGACAGCTGTTTGAACAAATTCGTAAAACAAAGGATGAAGCAGTAAATCAAAGTGCAGCTTACAGCACAGTGTCAACATAAGTTGCAGAACAGCACAGCACATTTGATATGCTGTACAGATTACAAAAGTCCTGTTGAATAGTTCTGCTTTTTCTTCTAGCATCATGTAGACAACGTTTCCTGTGTGTGATTGGTTCGGAGAAACCATCGGAACGATCTGCTTCAGGGCTCAGTCCTTGCTGCCATGCTCCATGCTGTTAATCCTGTACATAAATTACCTGCCCATTGCCAGCAGTCGAAAGTTCATCTATGCCTGTGACATTTGCCTTGGCATTCAGGCTGAAACTTTTGCGAAATTAGAATGCACTGCACACTGTTTGCTGACGTGGCACTAATGGCACAGTAATTTCTCTGGTAAGGTGAGTCCTGCCATTACAGCTGCCTTGTGTTTCACTTATACCATGTCTTTGCCACTCATGAGCTCCACTTCTCCCTTGATGGTCATCCACTGAAGTGCGAGTCATATACAACTTGCCTCGGCATAATGACTTGCGGACAACATCTCATAGAGACAGAAGGCCCAACTGAAGACCTGAAACAATCTTTTAATGAAGCTGGTATGTCGTGGATGGGCTGCTGACACCAGGACCCTGTGAACGTTGGCTCTGTCAGGTCTTACATGCCAGTGATGAATTCTGCAAGGCTCCATGCTCGGCCGTGTCTTCTTTGTCTCATACAGATGATGTCACGTCGGTTTTAAGCGAACATCAAATCAGCTATCATCTTTGTGCCGACGACAAGCAGGCCTACGTGAGCGTGCCTGTCAACAACGTGCCACTGGCACGTCGTCATGTATCAGTGACATCGGCTCATGGTAAGCATCACGTCTTCTTTAGCTCAATGCCGCTACAACTGAACCAATCTGGTTTGGCTTATGCCAACTACTGGATAAACTAACTGATTCTGACCTTGTAAGCTTATAACCTGCCTCTTCAACTGTGGTCCCGGCTGAACCACTTACATACTACACGAGGAGTCAGTGCGGTGTATGTTGGAAGAAACGACGCCTCTCTGGCAATGAGATGTGCACCTCTGGCAAGATCCAGACGATGTTGGATATTGTCAGCTTTTGCCCAGACACCAGGCTGGATGATAGATGACCACGCCTGCATTCAGCTGATGACCATGGTATCAACTGACTGATGTCACTGGACATATCAAACGATGACGTTGTTTCGCAAATCATACCTGTCTATCACAAGCTGTAGTTTGTTTTGATGGATTTTTTAGCTGCACAAGCATCGTATAAGGGCCACGTTTACTTCAAACATGGTTAGTGCTATGACAGTTAGACCCCTTTACTGGTATTTTTGATAGTTTTTTGCCAATCCATTCCTGTCCTGGTAACATATGTAGAAAATGGTCAAGTCTTGTTAAGAAGACACCGTTGTCACTTAGTGTCAGTTAAATAGATGCTTATCAAGCAAAGTTTAATACATACTTTCACAATTATGAATGCTGTGATAAAATATTTCTCAGTAGTGACATGACATATACCAGATATGTCATACAGCTAATAAACATGCACATTTTAGAATAAAATTACCAAGAAGCATTGAGAACCATTTTTAGTTCTTCAGCCATGATTGTTTGAATTGGTGACGTTTCTTATGTACCACTGACTGTATTTCCAACCAGTATAGAAGTAGTTTTCAGAAAACATTGTCTGTGTCATCATAGGTCCTCCAATGCCAAAACAGAGTGGCATCCAGGCCAAATCTGTCCAACCTATGCATGACTCATTGATCAAGCATTGATGCCTGCTGTTAGCAAGCAATACTATTTGGCCACCTACTTTGTACCTTCTGAAAACTAGCTGTACTTTTATATTGTAGGCAGTGGTCTTTGTGGTCTTTATAAAAACGTACTTCTTGTGTTATATGGGACTGTAAGCTTTCTTGGCAGCCATATTTGTTTTACAGCCTTGAAAAATTCACGGTCATTACTGAATCCATCCAGTAGAGATTTCTTCTGCTAATGAACGATGCCTAGCATCTTTTAGCGACTTGGCCAGCCTGCTATTTAGCAGTGTGCAAAAGTGTTTTTGAGGGACATCCAGCCAACTAAGATCAACTTGAAAATGGTTGTTACAACAGTTATATGGCACTTGTTGAAACGCCAATCGGTTTACTTTGAAACAGTACGTAATTTATTGCAGTTGGTAAATTGTAGATTGAAAAATGGCAGCAAGGAGAGTTTGGCAGCTGTCCACGAGTGTACTGTGATAATCAGCCGACACTGCCAATAGGTATAACATCTACTGTGCAGCAGTGGTGTTAGTCTGCAGTGGATATGGGGACCGAAGGTATGGGGCATGGGAATAGGAAGGGTCCCAGTTGTGGGTTGTGTTCCACCTCTGAATTGTTAATTTTTGGTCAAAAATAGCATATTTTAGTATATCTTTACGCTCGGAGTTTTAGTTCTTCACTTGTGAGTGCATTTGGTAGATCTTAGAGAACTATAACTGACAGTGCTGGATTTTGATGCTCAAATACCATGTCTTATAACTTGTTATTCACAATTATTTTTGGGTCTGATCATGCTTATGACTTCCTAAAATACTGGTACAAGGGGCTACAATATGAGTGAGAACGTACCTGTATGGATATGGTGTACATGATACTGTTGAATAGAACTCATCTTCTGTTTAATATGAATATACTAATTGCCCACAGCAAGGGCACACAGGCAGTAAAATGTTGCTCCAACAAAATGTTCCATTTCTTAACTGGGGTGCTGGTTAACACAGGTCGACCCATGTAATGGCCATCATATGTTTGTTGTTGTTGTTGTATTTATTTAATTGGGAATAATAACAAATTGTTAATGAATTTTGATGAAAGGCAGCATCGCAGGGGACAGCTTTTTCCCTTGGGACAATGTAATGTGATACTGATCATTGCAGCCTATTGAGAGCATTGCAGTTACACTGTCATGCAGTTATTGAAAAGTGAATGATCCCTTTAGCTCCATACACTGCAGCAGAGTCAATGCTTTCAGTGATCCGGACATCTCCCCAAAATTGCCCATTCTCCTGCGTGGGGGTCTCGACCCCCGTCTAATACATGGTTCCTGAGGCTAACTTCTGCTTAGTCTCCCAAATGGTATCTCGATCGGTTCAGCCTTTTATTGCAGGGCACTGCCATATGACCAACATACAGACCATGCAACATCTGTAGCAATAGGCCGCATCTGTGCGATTAATGATAATAATAATAATAGTGAAAATAATTTTCACTTCTGGAATGCAGAGCTATATGTATGACCAAAAAGTAATCACCTTCTCACAATTTTTATGTGAACTTTTACACATATATTTGACTAGCATTTACCCGGCCGAAGGCTGGCCGGCCCCACACTTCTCTGCGCCTTTGGCGCCTCTGTTCTCGGCGCCTCGGTAGCGTTTGAGACAGTCTCGCATCGAAGGTTATGGGCCACGCCCCCATGTTCACGTGTGATTGGCCGGTGCCGCCGCCGTTAGCCACCACGCAATTGCACATGCCAGCGCTCGTGCTGCTGGTGCGGACTTTCTCAAAGTGGTGTTTTTTTCCATTCACGTCTACATATGACCCTGTGAACTGTGCAAAGTTTCATGGAAAGCGGTCTGCGCATTTTTCCGAAATCCGGAATGCAGACACAGACGCGGACAGACAGACGTGGCAACTTTATATATATAGATTATCTTTTCTAGTACAAGTTCAATGCTACTTTTACACAAATATTTGATGTTTTTATTTGCTAATATGCTATTTCAAATGTATGAGACGTGTGATTTTAATGTGTCGAATGTTTGGACAGTAAAACAAGAGAATCAGATCTTTCAAATGGTACTTCATTTTAGACACACCTCTTTCTTGACACATTTTTATCACACTATGCTATGCTAGCGCAGTATATGCTATCGCCGTGTGTCCGTCCATCCGTCCATCCATTTGTCTGTCATACACCAGTATTGTACCAAAACGGCTAAACTTTGGATCATGCAAACAACGCCATACGATAGCGCAGGGTCTCTATAGTTTTTGGATGCAAAGGATTTCGGCAAAGGTCCAACAGAGTCACCCCCATTGGGGGTGCCAAACAGAGTTGGGGTAGGTTCAAATTGGCGATTTTTAACCAATTTATATCTCAGAAATGGTGCAAGGTAGAGACAGTTACTGTGGAACACTAACAGGAACTTGTATGCGCTCTATCGAATGGTGCTAGTTCCAGTGACCTTGAGCGACCCCTAACTACCCAAACCACCCAGCTTTTGACATTTTATATCGCCTGCTATGTCTACGTAGTCTCGAGATAGATTTCAAATTTGTTAGATAGGTTGATCGTAGCATTTCCTAGCCCACGGATGGCAAACCATTCCTAAAAGGAACGTGGTCAGGTAACATGAACCATTTAAAGTTTTTAGAGCACCAACCATATCTCTGGAATGGCTGAAGCTAAAGTCGTCAAATTTTGTACACAGCTAGGTCATGTCAAGTCCCAGCATAAGAATGAGAGATCACTCTCAAAAGAGGTGTGGTCAAGGTCACGTGACCCACTTAGATTGTTTTCCCGCAAAAGCTAGAATCATCAAATTTTGCACACATGTAGATTGTGAAAATGAATGAATGAAAATGCGAGGATTTTAAGTGCGTTTGAAAACCGACTGAGAGCCGGCTTTGTCTAACACACTATGTAAACAAATCAAGCCGTTAAGCGAAGTAAAGCCGGAAAAATTGTATCGAATCCTAGCCTAAACTGCCCTAACAGGTGTGTGGTCAGGGTCACAACCTATTTTCATTTTCAACGCCCACAATCCTATCTCCTGAAGCGAGAGTTGTGATACAACTCTGTCGTTGCTTCCAAACGTGACAGTGCTATGAGTGTACTGAAGTTTGTTGAGTTTGTGACATGGTTATTTGACATTGTTCTTTTTATGTTTTAGCCAAAAGTACACAAATCTTTGTTGTAATGATAAAGTTGATAACAGCGAACTCCTTTCAACCTAATCATGACATTTTTCGGTTTGATGTCACATAACTTGTCATGTATTGAAATTTGAACATGTTGGGGGATGCATATGATATCAACTAAATGTCAACTTTCGTTTAAAAATTTCCAAGCATAGTGTAAATGGTAAAAGCATAAGTCGATTACTTGTTTTTATGCATCCTGTAGGACTGTCAGACGTGCCTGGTGAAGCTATGGTGAAGCTGTACTGTCCAAAATGTCAGGATGTCTACATTCCGAAATCATCGCGTCATCACCACACAGATGGTGCATATTTCGGCACCGGCTTCCCACACATGCTGTTCATGGTGCATCCAGAATACCGACCAAAAAGCTCAGCCAATCAGTTTGTTGCAAGGTCATACGTGTTTCTGTCTCATCTTCAGTCATTCCTCAGGTTTTCACACACTCAGCTTTTAGGTCAACTCTTTGACAGAGTCGACTTAATAAAGCCAGTGTCAAATTTTTGTCTGTGTGTCAATGTGTTCGTCTGTCTGCAAAAAGTTTCTTCAATTTCAGTGACATTTGGCATGTAGGTAGAGGTCGATGAGTGATAAACGACGGTATGTAGTATGACCCGATCGAAGGTCAAGGTCATGAGCCATTCAAAGTTGGAAACGCAGCCATTTTCAAAAGCTATCTCATCCGCCATTTACAATGGGAGCTGGCAACTGACAACGGTTTCTTAAATTAGGACACAATATCTAAATTTGTTTGGGACAGGTTTTTGATATTCGGCCTAGTTTTTGTGTCACGTGACTTTGAAGTTGGCACAAACGTCAGTTGTGAAGAGTCGACCGTCAGTCCCGTATGGGGCTAATTTATTCATTTTAACCTGGCTTTCCAGCGCCAGTACCGAGCACTGAGATCATCATGCTCAGTGTGTTTTCTTTTGTTGTTACTTTTTACTGTTAGCTGAGCATCTGTACAAAATACTAAATTTCACTACAGCAATCTTCTGAGGTTCCATAGTTCAGCGTTGCTTGAACAACTTTTGGGTTAATTGCAAATGGCCACTATTAAAGTTACGTTTGTCGATTTTTACCGTATCTTAGCTGGCTGTGTTTAGTTTGCTGAGCGTCTGTTAATGTGTGAACATAATGTATCATATGTGATGATGACTTAATGCAAACTGTGCATCATTACTGAGTGGCTCATTTTGATGTGTTAATCTGGCGGCTAATGTTTCACGTTGTCAGTCTTTTCTTTGGAGGTTTTGTCTTTCACTTGATTTCGTCATCTCCACCGACACTGGCGTCTCTGGATGACGCTTGCTTATTGACGCTGTGTGTATTCATAATAAATGGGTCTATTGTCCAAAGTAACTTGGCAAAAGGCCGCATTGCCAACTTGTCATCGTTCTGCGGGCAAATGAATTCCTGTGATCTGCACTCACATATTATGCATGGTTCCTTGGGCTCACATGAGTCAGTCCCCAAATAGCATCTTGATTGGTTGAGCCGTTTTCCACATTACGTCCGTGTGACCATCACACAGACCACGCTACGAGTGAAATCTGGTGCAATAGGCTGCATCTAGCGCTGGTGTGTTGCTGGCTTGGTTGGCAGTATCTGGTCATTCCACTGTTAGCAATTCCCAAAAGTGACAAACGCTTCAGACAAACAAGCATTTATTATGCTGGCCGCGTCCAGCAGTAAGTGTAATGTAACGATCTGGCATCTGTCTGTCCTTCCGTCCATCTGTCTGTCCCATCTTTTTTCTAACCTTAATATGCCATGCGGCATCTTTTTTTCCAATCTCATATAGGGCTCATGGTGCATAGTCAGTGAGACTCGCCACACAATGCAGCTACCATACATTTCCATCCGGCTATTACGAGGATGAGGTGGTGGTTTGGCATAGTGGTACTGGTAACGCGTTGGTCTCGATCAACGAGGTTAACCTACTCTGAGCTTAGTTAGTACTACTGGGGTGGGTGACCTCTGTGGGATTGTGGGATGGTAAAATGAGTACCAGCCAGCAGTAATGCTCTGCAGCTGGGAAGGTAACCGCAGGCCTGACGGAAAGTAATGGTAGCCTACCGCTGGGTGGATGACTTAAGTCACCTGCGGGCTGACTGCCAGTACACCGGGATCAGCTCCGGGCCCAGTGCTCGGTAACGAGTATGGGAAGCCTTTACCTTTATTACGAGGACAGACATACCTGTTGAACCAGTGAAACAAAACCCATCAGTGATATAAGTTGGAAAGAATTATTTATTTTTTATTATGTAAAACACTTTTGGTTGGTTGCTTTAGGAAGGACATCTTGCTTGTAAAAATTTGCTGCTGCAGCTGTATAGACTTTGGTGGATACCTGTTGATGAAGTACCGGCAACGGTTGTGTTGCATGTATGTTTTCTAGGCTGTATGGTTTTAAGATACATCCACTGGCATACGAACTCCAGCTACAGGCTGCTGCTAACTACGAAGCTCGCCCATTGTCAGGCTCGGCTTATGTAAACAGCAGACGATGAGAGATGAAGTTGCCGCTGCCTGTGCTCAGAGTAATGTTGTAGTGCTAATGGTGCTGCGTGAGCTTGATACCATATTCTAGTGGACCCTTGCATATCATGTCATCTGCATTTGGCGTTTTAGCTTCTTCATTTTTGTGGAATACAGCTATTTTATATCTTGTTTTTACAAGATTTGAATTATCTTTATAATAAATTGAATAAGTCACAGTTTACAGTGATTTATTTTCTTGTATATTTGATGCATAAATTCATGACAAAATTTGTTACTGAGAAAACTGATACATACCAAAACATTCTCGATACGTTTCAAAATGGTAAAATAGTTGTATTTAATGTTGACAGTGTGATTATGTTCATGCAACACAGAACCAGTGTCATGTTGCAAGCCAGTGTATTTGGCCCATTAGAATTATCCTTTATGAGGCTGGTGTCGTCTTGGACACCCCTTTGACGTATTCTGATGTATTAAATCGGTTTTTGCTGTATTTCATTTATGATGCCATCATGTCAATGTCATCCCGCATGCCTCAGTCACACATTTCTGATAACACTGTTAATACTGAAAGCATTAATTTTATAAGGCCAGCAGTGTCATGAAGTAATGGAATCTGAGCTGGTTGCTAGTCACCTAAGAACAGTTTGTATGATGATGTAAATAGTTTATTTTGAAAGATTGTTTTTTTAACGATGAATACATGGTGCATTGTGTAATATGGACAGAGTTAAGTATGGTTTATGACTAGCTGTTAGTGATTTCATTGATGGAGGGTTGCAGC
>Ga0209780_1004970_pt1 | contig 10397 bp, 6 predicted proteins | sample WorMetexBAHAMAS2_FD_187384 | JGI IMG/M metagenome (GOLD analysis project Ga0209780, IMG submission 187384) | Marine gutless worms symbiont microbial communities from Max Planck institute for Marine Microbiology, Germany - Inanidrilus exumae... | ecosystem: Host-associated > Annelida > Digestive... | reverse complement strand
TCCGGAGAAGAAGGCGGAGTACGTGTCCGGATTGAAGTTGGAGCTGGCGAGATGCGGCCCGACCGTCAGCCATCCCGGCCGGATTGTCGTGTCCTTGCCGAACAGATGGAGGCGTCGGCGGCCGAGGCAGAAGTGCTCGATGATGTGGAATATTTCCACCGGTTTTTCCGCACTGCCCCACGGCTCCTCCTCGGCAATGACGAGGTCGATGTCAACGTTGGCGTGGATGAAGTCGCCGTCAGTGCTCCGGCGAACGGTGCCTCGGATTCCCATCAGGCAGTGCTCCTGACAACAGCGAAGTTTCCGTTAACGACAACGAAAATAGCAAATTAACAAAGATATAATAACTATAAGTAATTATGTGAAATAACAAAAACGATAACTAAAGTTGAAAACCAATGTGAAATAGCAAAAACGTCAAGCAGAACTGAAAAACCAAAACGAGGAAATGAATACATTAGCCCCATGCGGTAGTGGTGGTAGACTCTCCACAACTGACGTTTCGACCAAGTTCAAAGTCACGTGACACAAAAACTAGGATAAATATAAAAAATTCGGCCCGAGCAAATTTAGATATTGTGCTCTAGCTTAAGAATCAGTGGTCAGTTGCCAGCTCCCATTGTAAATGGCGGAGAAGATAGCTTTTGAAAATGGAAGGATTTCCAACTTTCAAAGCTCGTGACCTTGACCTTGGGTCATGCTGCATACCGTCGTGCATCACTCATCGACCTCAACCTACGTGCCAAATGTCATTGAAATCGAAGAAACCTTTTGTGGACGGACGGACATTAGAGACCCACTTCATTAGGTCGACTCAGAGGAGTCGACCTAAAAGCAGTATTTAATTAAACTACGGTATAACTAGACCTGCTTTCATGGCCGAGTGGTTAACGCACTCGGCCGCCATGTGCAGTAGAGCGTGACGCGCTCAGGGGCCGGGGTTCGACTCGGCCCGGGCGCGTCCGTCTACCAAAGAATTATTTCTAATGATTCCTATGCACATGACGAACAGGGAGATAATCCCGGGCAGGTAAGAGGGCTCGACGGTGTCCTCTATAAACTGTGACCATGGCTGATGCCTTGATTAGCAGCGTCAAGATATCAGTCGCGCCGACGTGAGAAGCCAAAGCAGATAGATGTGGCTGAGCCCACTGGCTAGGCACTGAAGAAGTGTCAGTCAGGTGGCCAGGCGCTGAAGAAGTGCCGGTCAGGGCTGGCACTGAGTAAGTGCCAGTCCGGGCTTAGCCAGACAGTAGGCCACGCCTAGAGGGGGCGCGCTTAGAAATACCTGACAAGCTGCTCACGCCTACTTAACCCTTCCTCCGCCCTACATAACTCGCACATACACTTCACACACCTACCAATTCCCCTCCTCTCCCTGGGCTGGCGCATTGGACCGCCATAAAGGTCTCAGCGCTGGAGTCCAGAGTAGGCTGGACCCCTGCCCGCAATAACGAACGAACGAACGAACGAACGATCATTGACTCGCCAGTGGCGTTACAGAACATGACATCTGTGTTATAGGGCAATGCAGCCAAAGTTTGGCTACGGATCAGTGCAGAAAAGACCAAGGCAATGGTAGTTGCAAAGACTACAAATTTGATGTAAAGGTTGAATGTGCAAGTCACAGCCTACGGACGACAAACTGTCCCTGATAGGGGCGTGGTCAGGTCATGTGACCCACTACAAAATTTTGGGGCTCCAATCATATCACTGGAATGGCGTAACCTAAAGTCGTCAAATTTTGTACACGAGTAGGCTATATAAATTCTAACAACAGAGTGACATATTACCAACAAAAGGGGCGTGGTAGTGGTCACGTGACTGTTTTAAAATTTTGCCGTTTGTCCTGATGCAGCGCGTTGTGCAGGTTTGTCAGCGACAGCAGAGCTACTTGTTTCAAAAGCTATTTCCTCTTCCATTTACAACGGGAGCTGGCAACTGACCACGAATTCTTAAACTAGGGCACAATATCTAAATTTGATCCGGCTAGATTTGTGATATTTGTCCTAGTTTTTGTGTCACATGACTTTGAACTTGGCACAAACGTCTGTTGCAGAGTCGATCGTCAGTCGCATACAGGACTTATTTATTAATTATTCGTAATAGAATAGAATGCGAATAGAATATTGGGTTCGGCCCTAGAAAGTAGTAATAATATTCATAGTTACTATAGTAGGCAACTGTATCTTCACGAAAGTTTAACATGTTCGGAGCTGGCAGTACACACAGTGTTGTTTGTTGGTACTGAGTGAGATGATGAGTTACCTTGTTTTCTGTGAAGTTCTGTATTTCTGTAAAATGAGTACATGATGTTTCGTTGCTTTTTGGTTACTGTTATTCTGTGTGTGTTGTAGGAATGATTTTAATATGAATGTGCTGAAGGTATTTGTTAACCTTCACGAGTTCTCAGACACGATCCTTGTGCAGGCTCTTCGGTATATACTTTATTTTGCTTTCTATTTTTGCATAGTTAGGCTGGTTCGTGAGTGCTGTTTATTTGTTCATTTATTATTCATTGTCTTCGTCATCACGAGTTGGCTGGGACTATAGTGTCACCCCAGAATGACCTCGACCGATAGCACATCTCCATAGATCAGCAGGTGGGAGATTCTTGTCAGCGCGAATCTGATCCAACCACTTGCTTCTTGGGCGACCTGGGAACGTTTTCAAGTGCAATCAGGAAGACGTCCAAGAGACGTCGATCTAGCGCAGAAGAGTTTGATGTGATGAGGTGTCCTTTCCAAGACTGGTTACGTGACCAATCAGGCTGCTGCACCTTCTGATAATTAGATCTATGAGCGGCGGCAGCCTGGTATGCTCAGCTGTCTCGGTGTTACAGATCAGGTCATACCATCGGATCCCAAGAATATACCTCTGACATTTCGTGTGGAAGGATTTCAGGCTGTTGGCATCATCAGAGGCAAGTAGTCTGCATCTTGGATGCATATGATAGGAAAGATAAGACAAGTGTTTGGTATATGTGTAATTTCGCGAACAGTGATATGTGTTTATCATTCCATACTCTTTGCAGGTTACCCCCGGGTCCTTGAAAGTGCTTGAAAAGTCCTGGAAAATGTTTAGTTTGGTCTGGAAAATTTTACTGCATCATTGGACGGCTGTTGATGGAATTTTTCACACTCACAAGTGCTACTGTCAATTTCTGTAACATTGTTTCCAGTGCCCAGATTCTGCTGTTTGGTCTTAGGCCATGACATGTGTTAACTAAGAACTGACGATGACTTACTGAAGCTTGACGGGCACTCAGCTGCATCAGGTGCGGATTAATCAAAGAATATGGTTTCATCAGCATACACAAGTCTGTAAATCGGGTGTTGCCAATGTGAATTTCCGGCTTTATATTTACATAATTTTGGATCCAATCAGTGGCATCGCAGGAGTAAAGACGCAGCCTTGTCTTACATCTAATGTCGTTTCAAATCTATTGGATAGTTTCTTCCGAATGCAGATCTGTGCTTCTATATTTTCATGAAGTGCGACTATCGGGTCCAGTATAATGTATGGAACACAAAGCTTTCCGAAGGGCACGGCGTTCCATGGAAATTAATTAGATTCATGAGTTGGGTAGTTGCATTGGAGAGCTAGTACAGTGGATGTAGTGTTATAGCCACAGAAATCAGTGGAACAAGAAAAGATCAGCTTGAGTGAGCATGTTTCCTGGTTGGCATCAGTGCTTTGACACAGGTTGGATGACACAACGGGCCGTAGTAGAATTATAATGATGCTTGTTGGTTTCTCTATTAATTTTTTTTGGAGAATCTGCCATTTAGAAAGCTCTTTATTGAACGTGGTTGTGCCTTGGTTTTCAGGCAGTTCTTGTGGAGTTTTCGTTTGCCTGGTGAAGCCCAAAAAATTGATCGAATGATGGAGTGTTTTGCACAGCGCTACTGTGAGCTGAATCCTGGCGTATTCACTTCCACTGGTAAGTTTGGTGTTGGCGTCACTTTCCTACGTCCATGCATCAATATGTATTTGTTTCTCTGCCAACATACACCACTACCATAGTAACAATAGCGCAGCAATGTTTGTGTTGGTAATTGTTCCTGTTAATCATCCAATTTCTCAGTTCATCTTCTAGTTAAATTTGTGAGTAATTTCAAAATATTTTGTTAAAATGATGCCGTTTAATATTCGGAAACTGTATTTTGTCAGAGTTTATGGTAAACGAGTAAATTTAAGCCGAATTGGTCCTTTGTAGCGAAATTCATACCGCAATACGGCCCATACAGTGCATTGTCAGTGGGGATGAATACCCCCAAAATTGCCCTTTCCCCTTGGGATTTAGTCACCAGGGAGCTGCTGGAGGAGGACCGAGCCATGGCCATAGGCAGTGTGCACAAAAAATTGGTAAAGATCACACATGTGGTTCGGGAGACAGACAAACACACACACACAGAGATGTGCTTATCACAATACTTCGCCACCACTCCCACGGTTGAAGTAATAATACACGTCATACAGCAACATCCCAGACACACGCAGACCATGCTACATGCGACATGATTGATTGATATTTAATAAAACACGTATCAAACGTACATGTAGCTAAGATATGACAATGGAAATGCTGCTGACATCGCTAGCAGTAGGCAGCATCTTATGCACTGGATGCAGCTGATGCAGCTTAGTGATACATGTCTTAGCAGTAGCAGCAGCAGCAGCAGCAGTCATAATGATAATAATAGTAATATGTGAGGCTCACATATGCCCATGTGGCACTTCACTGTGGCGCTTCACATGCGTTGTGCAGGAAACACCCACGCAGTGTACAGCGTCATGACGTCATGGCCAACTTAGCCTTTCATCCCCTTGGGGTCGATAAATGAGTAGTAAGCTGCAATTGGATGTCTGCTACCTCAGTTAGGGGTGGTGTCATCTGGTGAAGGCTTACAAAGGAAAGGCAGGCATGGTGTAATTTGCAGGTAAAACTGTGTGCTCCATGTCTGAGCGCTTTGAGACTATGCGTAATATAAATGGTGCTGTATAAATACTCTTTCTTCCCTTTCCTTTGATCAGTGACCTGGTCCACCATCCCTGATTAGAACCGAAATACTAGCAGCCAAGGTGCCACATGATTGCAGCAGAGATGATGGAAAGAGGGCTGACGGTCTGACTTTGGTACTATGTTAGTCAGTATGCAGCACAACGTGGAATGTGACTGTTGTCCATACACTGGCTGCTTCTCATGTGTCACAAAGGCTGGAAGCGAAGTGGCCGCTACAGAGAGGAAGTCTGCCAAGTACAGTAGTTTGTCATCCAGCCATGTGTTCATTCCGGTGGCTACCGAGACTCTTGGTCCAACCGGCTCATCCAAGTTCACCTGGAAAAATGACAATTAAAATGATGTGTGTTTGTGTGCATTGCATTCATGTCGTCAAGTCAGGTGTGCACTAGCACGTGCCTTATGCTGTGCAGTCATTATAGGCTCGTGACTGACCTATCTTTTCCAGTGTTCATTTTTGTTCAGTCCCATTACACATTAATGTATGATACTGTTCTGAGATCGGAAGTAAGTAAGTAAGTAAAAAAAATTTGACAAAGCGCCATAATCATTCAGTAGAATGAATCAGAGGTGCTAATGAATCAGAGAAGTCATGGTCGCTGATGCTAGAAGTGTGGATGGACTCACTGAGGTACGATATGTGTATGGACATTATGTAGACACCTGCTACGTTCTATCATTCTCAATCATCATGTTGAACACAAGTCTACACAACCCGAGTGTCAAAGACAAGCCAACGGTCGAGAGATTCATCGTGACAAACCGTGGTATTAATGATGGTGGTGATCTGCCTGAAGACTTGCTTACGGTATCTCCATGTCTCTGTTAGTTGCGTAGCAGACTACAGTAATCTTCAGTGTGTTAGGGCCGGTTTTCCACCGCCAATTAATCTCTTCATTAACCTAATCGCCAATTAAAATCAGCAGATAATTGGTGATTAACTCAAATGTCATTTCTCCACTGCCAGTTAACTTTCAATTGTCAATTAAGTCGTCCATTATCTTAAATGCCAATCTTTTGCCAATTAACTCGTTAATGGTCGATTAGCAATGGCAGATCTGCAGAGTTTTTTTCCTTATTGTTTACTATGAAGAGGAATTTGAGCGAAGCAGATGCATTGTTTTGCCACGGAGGAATCCATTTCAGGAATATGATGACGCTATATTCCGCCAGCGCTTCAGACTGTTGAAATTTGTCGTCACGAAATTGCTGGACGAGTTACATTGCAGAACCTGATACATCATGTTGGCAAATATCTCGAATGGGTCGTTTTGCAATTGCAAAATCTGTGAAGCGTCCTTAGCGACGGCTGTATAAACACATCAGATGGTGGTGACATCATTGCAGTGCTGTTCAATTTAGATCACTCCGACAGCCAATCAGAGAAGACGAAAGCAGGTGCAGTTAATCCAGCATTAACTAATCGTCGATTTACTAATTGGAGATCAAAAATGCATGTAAAACACAACTTGGTTAATGGACGATTAACTTCAACCATTAAATTAATCAGCGATTACATAATCAGACTTAAAGGTAGTTTAATCTGTGGTGGAAAGACTGGCCTTTAGAGGTTTACTCTTTAGTTGCTTTTTAATTACGACTTTTTTTTATGTCTACATGGCATTTTTACTTGCTGTTTGTAAGTGATAGAGCACTAATGTTTTACAGCCAGAATAAAGGGAGTGGCTTTGAAAATTTTTCAAGTTTCTTATTTATAACTTTATGTTATTTAACTATGTGATACTGGTATGTAGCAGTTGAATAATTTTGCTTATCTAGCTTTTGAGCTGTTGATAATTTTTTTGGAATTTATCTCATGGATGTTTCAGTCAGTATGCTGGCTGTGTCTAGCTTTCAGCATATTGTAATCCCCGTAAAAGATTACGTAGTCGTTGAAAACTGAGCCAAGAATTAAAGTGGAAAATAATATGTTTTCTTCCAGATTACACTCATACAAAAATGGCCGGTCGTAAAAGAGAAAGATATAAAATAGAGCCAAAAATTTCAGTACCCTTTATGCCAGAATTGGAATATGAAAAAGCAAAATCATTTTTTAAAACTATTAGTGATTAAAGAAATATGTTCTCGGCTGTCTCCTGGTTGGAGAGATGGAAAGTTTGCAGCGAGCTGGAATGGTTGAAGCTGGAGTCGTCAATTGTTGTCTACAGAATATATCAAGTTTTCGCTTTGAGATAAACTAGCCCTTAATGGGCCTGGTAAGGGTCATGTGATTTGTTAAAAAATTTTGGCCCCTCCCCAATCATATCTTTGGAAACGGTGAAGCTAGGCACTTCAGTTGTCGTGTGCTGATTGATGTAGAGGTGTACTAGTGCATGCGTGATAGATTTTCTTCGTAAGGGATGTATTCAGGGTCACGTGACCTCTTTAAATTTTGGGAATAAGTGACAATATCTCAGAAACGGTGCAAAATAGACACACAGTTGCAATAGAAGACTAATAGGAAATTGCATGTGGCCTATCGAATGGCACCATTACTGGTGACCTTTAGTGACCATGAAGGTCACTTTTGCTGTTTGAAATCTTTCTGTATCACATGCATCAGGGAAATAAAGCATGTGTTATCTAAGATATGTTTACACATGAATCGGAAAGCACATGTGGCTTATAATTTCAACTGTCTTTTCGAAAATGAAGGACTTCTCAAGGTCAGAGCCAGTCACATACACTGTATGTGTGGTAATATCTCGGAAATACTGTCAGATAGAGTTGTTGTTACTACGGATACTAATAGGATATGCTATATGGCCAATCCAATAGAGGCAGTTCCGGTGACCTTGAGTGACCTTCAAGGTCATTCCCTGCTGTAGGCCTTTCAACTGTGATTTATTGTACAGCTGTGCAGCATTTGACAACAAGATTTTGACTGACACAGTGCGTCGCACGGTACCTCTGTGATAGCTGAGCTTCTTGTCATTAATTAGTGTTTAAATCCTACCCCCCGTAGTTTCACTTCTTCCTCCCGGACTGCCTCCACAAACTTTTGCCTGCAACGTTACTTCTGAGCTACTCGGTTTTTATTTTATTTTATTTTTATTTTTCGCTTCTGGGCCGTGCAGTAGATTAGGCTGGCCATCTCGTCAGCTTTTGAGTGCGCGTTAATCTACCGTATCGTATCGTATTGTTTCTAATGCTAATTGGGGCATGTGACGCATACTTGATTAATGTGACTCGTCTGGGGCAGCAAGTGACATGACCAGCGTACATTTCCATCGGAGTATTACGAGGACGTTCATACTTGTTGTGTAGTTTGTGAGACGAAATGTTGACGTCTGTTCTTAGAGTTTGTATGAAAGCATCAAGAAGGAGCCGTTCAAGATTCCGGAAGACGACGGCAATGACCTGATGCATACGTTTTTCAACCCCGTGAAGGAGGGTTGGCTGTGGAAACAAGGTTTGTGCAGTTTTGTCACTTTTATTCTGTAAGCGAAAACAAATTTCTCTGTTGTTATCGGCTGTTGTTAGTGTGTTAGATCTGTGCCAGTGGCTTTCTGTGCTTTTGCTTCTGTGTGTGTGGTGTCGACGTTTGACAGCACTTGGCAGAGATCTGCGCATCATGCACTGGCAACTGCACCAGTATTCACCGTGTTGTGTTAGCGTCGTATTCCATCATCGTTAATTAGTGTTGGTTGGCGATGGAGAGATTTTCTCGTGGCTGCTAACGATGCGATGCACTCAGTGCCAGTGATTTAACAAAGACCATTTCTGCAAGAACAAGACCACAGATCTCAAGACTGAGACCAAGTTGTTGTCGGAAGTTCAGAAATGCAAACGTTTCAACGTAAGCATTGCATTGCTGGCATGGCATGATGATTGTCATAGTAAAAAACAAGAATTGCTCGTATGCTGTCAACTGATATGCAGCTATGCACTGTTCTTTGCCAGCTTATCGCTGAATGACAGAAAGCGACTAGTCTTCTTTTGGGTTTGACCTAAGAGAAGCATTCCAAAGCTAGACCGACACACGGAAAAGATATTATACGACGAGAGTCGTTAGGCACTGGTATGTTATAGGAACTGATGAAGAGCAATTACACAAGATATCGCATTGAACTGATAAATAGGTCCTGTGGTGGTTCGTTAGTTTCCAGCCTGTTGTATGCGCTGTCATAATAACTTAAATGAGCCTCCTGTATCCTTTCCCATTTTGGATCCTCGCTGAATAAAAAGGCAACAAGGTCAGGAGGTTACTGTATTGTTGGCCATCCTTAACCTGGTGGAACTAAATCTCCACCCAAGACCTTGTCCCAGATATAGCCTGTTTTGTGCTGAAAAGGGATGTTAACCAACCAACCGTCGAGGCATCAGCAGCCTAGCGTACAGTCTGCTATGCATTGAAGTCAATAATATGTGCATCTACATTATAGTAAATGTCGAGAATATTTGCTTATGTCGCACTTCAAAGAAGCTCTGCAGATAGCTAATCGATATGCAAATATGATAATGTAATTTCGCGTCAAAATTTTGCAGTGCATTTCTTGAAAGGAAAGACTTCACGTAGCATAACAATTACCAGTTATTGGTATGTTAGGCTTCAATAGCATCATTGTCACGTTCTAGTAACAACTAATTGTGTAAGAGATACGTAGTCAATGTAGCGGAACTTTGTACATATCGTCGCTTAATTTCCAAATGTACCTATATGCTTTCGGAGTGATTTAGAGAAAAACGAAGTTAAAGTTTGATGAGCAATAACAGTCAAACTTGATACTGTTACTGGCAAAAATCATAAGTTATGTTCTCTTTAGGTTTCACTTAAGCACCAATGCTTGCAGTTTTGTCATGTAAAGTCTCATTTCTTGCGTAAAATTATGTTATTTGATGGTCGTCTAGTCGAAAATGTCAAACATACGCATAAAGGTACTTCTTTCACAAATCGACAATGGCAGTGTGCGCCTGAAGTCAACAAAGGCACTTTTGATGCAAAGAGAAACGTAGATAGCCAATGCTGTGCAGCGTGTTTATCGACGACGGCATTTTCAAACGGTAACAGTTGGCTTAGTAATAGTACCGATATCAATAAAAACAAAATGCGCATAAATGTTCCACGCAGAAGTGATGTGCGCCAAAAGTACCGTTGTAGACAACGGGCAAGTATTCGTTGTTTTTTTTACATGCAAAGTAGTTACGTGCTATGTCGTTTATTGTGAAAGGCATGCATTTGATAACGAGAACGAAATTCTTCTGCAGACTAGAAATGCCCATGTCGGTAACTACTTATAGCTATAACGTCGCTTAATTTCCAAAAGTACCTATATGCTTTCGGAGTGATTTAGAGAAAAACAAAGTTAAAGTTTGATGAACAATAACAGTCAAACTTGATACTGTTACTGGCAAAAATCGTAACTTATATTCC
>Ga0209780_1004969_pt1 | contig 10397 bp, 12 predicted proteins | sample WorMetexBAHAMAS2_FD_187384 | JGI IMG/M metagenome (GOLD analysis project Ga0209780, IMG submission 187384) | Marine gutless worms symbiont microbial communities from Max Planck institute for Marine Microbiology, Germany - Inanidrilus exumae... | ecosystem: Host-associated > Annelida > Digestive... | reverse complement strand
CCATGTGACAAAATAATATGGCGTATGCTCATAATATATGCAGGTAAACAACGATGAAATGGATGGTGGTACTACTAGAAATGGTAGATGATTTTTGTTACTCATTCAACTGAATAACAAGACCTGCCCATGTGGCCGAGTGGTCAGAGTACTCGAATGCCATGTGCAGTAGAGCATGATGTGCTCAGTGGCTGAGGTTTGTGCCTCAGCCTGGGTGCATCCGCCTACCAAAGAATTATTTCTGACAATTCCTATGCACGTGATGAACACGGAGTTAATCCCGGGCAAGTAAGAGTAGTCGATGGTGTCCTCTATAAACTGTAACCGTTGCTGATGGCTTGATTAGCAGCATCAAGGTGTCAGCAATGATGATGTGAAAGCTGAAGCAGACAGATGTGGCTAAGTCCCCTCGCTAGGCAATAAACAAGCTAAACAAGTGTCAGTCAGGTGGCCAGGCGCTGAAAAGTGCTGGTGAGGGCTGGCACTGAATAAGTGCCAGTCCGGGCTTAGCAAGACAGTAGGCCACGCCTAGAGGAAGCGCGCTTAGAAATACCTGACAACTGCTCATGACTACTGTTCCTGCCTCCACCCTACACAACGTGCACATACACTGCACACACCTACCATTCCCCTACTTTCCTGGGCTGGCACAATGGACCAATATAAAGGTCTCAGCATTGGGGTCCAGAGTAGGCTGGACCCATGCTCACAAAGAACGAACAAACAAACGCCTTGAGTAACAAAAATCAGCTACCATTTCTAACACAACAAAAGTGAACATGCATTTGTAAAAATATACTGTAACACAATATAAATACAAAAAATTAGCCCCATACTGGACTGACGGTCGACTCCTACTTAATGCCAACATCAAAGTCACGTGACACAAAAACTGGGACAAAAATAAAAAATCTGGCCCCGATAAGCTGTAGGTATTGTCCTAATTTAAGAATCAGTGGTCATTTGCCAGCGACATTGTAAATTGGGGAGAAGATAGCGTTTGAAAATGGCCGAATTTCCGACTTTCAAGGGCTAGTGACCTTGACCTTGACCGTGGATCGAGTCATACTAAATACAGTCATGTATCACTCATCAACCTCTACCTACATACCAAATTTCATTGAAATCAAAGAAACTTTTTGTGGCCGGACAGACGTACAGACATTTGAGACCGGCTTTATTATTCGACCTAAAACTAAGCCAGATTTGGTCGCCTTTTATGACATCCAGCATGGAAATGGAATGGGCCTATTCTTAAGGAAACATATAAGTAAGAAAAGAAGTAAATAAGTAAATGAAAACTGGTGGATTAGAGCAATTAGGAATTGTACATCAGAGTGAGATGGTTGCAAAACGTAAAGATGATGCTGATAGGATAAAACACTGTACAGTGACAGATGTAGATGAAATTAGACAAGTCAGGACATCCGAGGAATACACATGATAAAGAGGATTTGAAAAATTATGGTCTGTTCCGACAGGATGCATAGAACAAGTTCAGAAAGTAAACCAAAGGCAATAAGATAACCCAGGTTCACGTTGAATATGGAGCCATTTAAACTGGAAGAATCCGACATTTACAACAGTGCAAAAACTCACACCAAAGAAAGCCCAGCGTACAGCGGCAAGTGGACACAAAAAAACTGACGCAGGGAAAACCCAGTGTGGTTAGGATTGCTTGTGTGGTGGGGAATTACAGCCGGGAAACCCAGCATTGCTTATGTATGCAGCTGCAGCAGCAAGATTGTGTTCAGTCTGAAGACTTGACACAGACGCTGTGACCTTGACCTTTGATCCCAAAATAAACAAGTTTCCAGGACTCATCGCGAAACATTTCTGGTTAAGTTCGGTGATCCTAGCTGCATTGGTTTTTGACATACCATCTGGAAATCAAACAAACAGCAGTAAAAACCCTACCCGTGCGACTGCCGTCCATGTAGGTAAAAAGTAAGTGTGTGCATATGCGCAAAGCAAACGACCGCTAATTAAAATAAGCTAATGCACTGCCAATGACAATGTCAATATGCACCTTCTTATCATGGTTTGGCAGTATACAGCGCACAAAGTTTGGATTGGTGTTGTTCAACGTTTGCATTAGCCTGACAAGCTGCTCCTTGTATGTCTGAGCAACTGTGCGGAACATCCCCTTGCGAGTCCGAACTCCAACAAATACTGAAGACTCAGTGCCAACGGTGGCGCTGATGCCCACTATCTCTGCTACATTGTAGACAAACAGACCACACACTTAGCAAGTCAACACCATAATCCCACAACCGTTCAATGACAATTCCACTCTGATGATAATTCAAGCAAAACAAAAGCTAATCAAGATATCAACAACTTTACAAATTGGTTAAGTCTACATATTCTTTTATCCAATTATTCAGTACATCAAACTTTTAGTCGGGTGCATTATATACACATGTACTTGATTCACAGCAAACAATATTCGTATCATTTCTTCGCTGTGCCTAATTATTAAGCATACTGCATTAACTGAATCATAATATAAAACTATACCAAGTATGTTGGTTATCTTTATCATCAGACCAAAATGTACGCTGGCCACATCGCATGCTGTCATTGGTGAGTCACACTGAGTATGCCAACGGGGCAGACAGACGGACAGACACCAGACCATTACACAATGCTTTCTGCTAGACCAGGCCAGCATAAAACAGACATAAATGGACAAGATCTGTTATTGGCTTCAGCAGGAACAAGCAAACCATTCCCTTATAAAACGTAACATGCCCTCAAAACAAATATTCAAAGATATCAATAACATAATAAGTTCACTTTAAAAGCAAACAATATAGTCGGTACACCAACACCCGACATACCGTCTTTCCAGATGGTTCGCATGAAGTCGTTGGCTGAGTCCTGCAGCAGAGAGACTACGTTCTCATTCAGTGGGTCCATGTTCTTGAGCAGCCACTGCTCACAGCAATAGTCCACACGACCAGCGTAGTGGATCAGGCTGAAACTGGCACGATCGCGAAAGTCTGGCCGCTGAAACTTTGGATGTGCCGAGTGCTGAACCAACAGCTTGTCAACAAGCGTCTTGTCCGTCGCTTTTGGAAACCAACACTCTTCGTCGACGAGTGCAAGCACTCCCATCGGCTGACATCATCCGCAAACAAACAGCGCTAGTAAATCACTTGAAAAGACCACAGCAAAACGCAACAAGAATGTCAACAGGTGAACAACCAGCAAGCATGTGCAGAGCTAAAATGTAACAATTCTGAATACACACCTTTACCTCCATTTTAACTGCCATTTTCCAGGTGAACACACGTGAACACAGGTAAGGCAATTCTCGCATTGCTCAACTTCCTCCAACTGTACCGGAACAGAACCCATTGGAGATAAGTGGCGGGAATTTATTACAGACCAGACACCCTTCTAGATACCCTTACAATTATCCAACCAGCAGTGTCATAGCGCTGAAGGAAATAATAAAGACAAGTCTCTGATTTCCACTGGGACTTATGTAAGTCAGTTTTAGTACCACACAGTACACCCACCTCCTCTGAATTTACAATATTACTATGAGATAGAAATGCAAATATTTATTATTATTAGGCTGCAATAGTTAGATGCTGCCTACTGCTACAGACTGTCGTCTGTCTGTTGGTCACGTTTGTGTGTCCTGCAAAAAAAGGCTCAACTGATCGCGATGCAGTTTGGGTGCTGACTTGTGTGGGCCTAAGGAACCATGTATTAGATGGTGTCGAGATCCACCATGGGAAATGAATGGCAATTTTCAGGGATGGTCCAGCCCACTGAAAAGCATTGATAATCTCTGCTGTGGTATATGTAGCGAAAGGAATCGTTCCATCATCAATAATGGCATAAAATGTGATGTGGCCTTTCGTCAAAATTCTCTGACCACTTCTTATTATTATTGCTATTATCATTATGACGACGATCATTGTCATCATTCAACTAAGACTAGCATTTCTTGATGGATTTTCACCAAAATTGGCACAGGCGTGAAAACCCCAAAAAACGAGTTCATTGACAGTAAACATCACACCACCCTTTCCCCATTTTGCCCCCAAAACCGCCCATTATAGGCAAAGAGGTCCTCAAAATACATTAATAAAACTATAACTGCATTAAATGTAGGCAAATCACCGAAATTCCCGCGTCTTACAGGAAATCGGGGTCGAGGAACACGATGGTGACGTCAGATTTAGACCGGAAGTGGAAAAGCCATTTTGCACATGCACAGTGAAAAATATGCAATATAACCCCTATTATATATTATAGGAACAGTTCGGTCATTGTGGACTTGCTATGCGGCAGATACCATACCACGTTCCACAGAACGTATTTCTAGTTACTACTGTGATCATTCAACTAAGACTACTGTACTGCTTCATGAAGTCCCATCTACAGCTGGACAAAGCCGTCTAACAGGCAGTGTGCTCAGTGTGTAAGGCATATTTCACTGACTTTCTCAATGAGGTCAATTGTTGGCTGCAGATCAAGGCCAAAGTCAATGAACTGCCAGTCAATGCCCTCGCGACCATACTCATCCTGCTCCAGGATGAACATTGTATGGTTGAACAGCTGCTGAAGCTTTTCATTTGTGTAGTTGATGCATAACTGTTCAAAGGAGTTGAGCTAAAACACATACAATTACAGCAGCAACTTAACACAACTACAACCATTAACACTACAGGCCTGCACGGGTTTGGGGGACATAGGGACTTGCAGGAACCACATGAAAAGAATAATCACAACCATCAGATCAAGCTCTGCAAGTCATATCATTTAGCTACACAAAGAAATATCAAGTCATCATAACCAATATTCAACATAACAGACATACAGATACAGCAACAGACATGAAGCAGGAACCTGAAATATCTCAAAGCCAGCAATGTCAAGAATGCCAATGAATGACGCTCCCTGGCGTTTGCTGCGGTCGAGAGAACGGTTAACTCGCTGAACAATCCACTTGAACATTCGATCGTATATGGACTTGCTTATTGCTTCTACAGCGTACTCCACCTGAAAAATGCAAGTTTCAACAACCAAATTAATTTCTGTTAGTTACGAACCAATCGTCCACCTACAGACTACAGCTAATTGACAGTATCATACACAGAACGACAATAATTAGCATACTCACAAATATATTAATTATAATACAAAACTAGAAGATAGACATAGACTAGCACTGACATGCATGCCTTCACCAACTAGACTTCCTGCTGTGACCTTGACCTTTGACCTCCAGAATCTAATCACGTCATCAGTATGGGCTAATAAATATTCACTGTAAGTTTCATCAAGCTCAAGCTGTTCATAAGATATTGTGGTAACAGATCTGTCTAGACAAATGAATGGAAGAATGTGGCAGAATGTGCCCGAGAACATAATGCCATTGCCGACACTGTTTACTGATGAAAGCATAAAAACTTTCTAATTCTCAGGTAATAATAACAAAAATTAAAAGCAGAACAAAATGATTTCGTAGCAAGCATTCCACTGGACCTGTACTTGATCCCAACCTGTTCTTTTGTCTGAGCCTTTGTCACGTACTCACGACCAACACGGATACGCGGTCGCAGGAATGCTTTGGTCAGCTCTGTCACCGGAACTCCGATCAGATGACATATTTTCTGAACAACTTGAAACACATAAAAATAAATCGTAGCACAATGTTAACAGTACTAAGTGACAAAAAAGCAAAGCATGAACAACATGGTATACATAACAGTGCATGATGAATATCGTCCATTAATGAAGTTCTAAAATAAGTTGCCAAAAGAACAGCACAAATGAAAATAAAATATCTGTTGCCAAATGAAATGAATATGCAAAACATTACACTTCTGTAACAAGTATGACCGTCCTCGTAATACTCAGACGGAACTGTATGCGCGTGCTGCTCCATGGTAAATCAGTTGAGTATGTGCCATGCGCCCTATTAAGATTAGACAATAGACATCTTGTGCACTATTAAGGTGGAAAAAGTCACGTGACACAGAAAGTAGGACAAATATCAAAAATCCGACCCGATAAAATTTATATATTGTGGCCTAGTTTAAGAATCTGTGGTTAGTTGTCAGCTCCCATTGTAAATGGCGGAGGAGATAGCTTTTGAAAATGGCTGGATTTCCAACTTTGAAGGGCTTGTGACCTTGACCTTGGACCAGGTCATACTGCATACCGTCATGCATCGCTCATCAACCTCTACCCGCACGCCAAATTTCATTGAAATTGAAGAAAGTTTTTGTGGACGGACGGAGAACACGCACGCACGCACGTACGGACAGACATTTGAGACCGGCTTTATTAGGTGGAATCTGTTGAAGAGTCGACCTAAAAATGTAACAATACAATTTGACAGTGAAGAGAACACCACACATCAGTGTTATTACCCGTGTTCTCAGGCAATGCTGCTTGGTCTGAGACCTTGTCCTGAACAAACTGAATGTTTCCCAGCTGCAGAATACTAGACAGAGTCTTGTGAATTGCTGTCGCACATAACACACATCAGCAAACAAATGCTACCATCTTTTTCACTTCATCTCACAACTGGCTACCATAAAGAACCCAGCTGAAAATTGCCACTTCACACATAAAGTTAACATAGTGACTACTAATATGCAGTACATATGCCTGGCACTGCTCATAATGCACATTCATCTTAAATGAGTACAAATTATCCAGTCACAAGCAGTACACAAGAATTATATATACATATCAGTCAAGATTGTTAAACAAGCTTGTATCTAAAAGACGAATTACTAAACGTGTAAAACAGAAACAAAACATACAGTTGTAGATTCCATAGCAAACAAAAATTGAGTTAAGATTTTACGTCCCACCCGACACAAAATAGGCCACTTTGGAGACGTTCTTCCCAGCCAATCTCTTGGCTTAGTACTAAAAAATAAATCAAACACAACAAAGCAAACATGCATCCATAACAAAATATACTACAACATAAAATTAACATAAAAAACTAAAGCCAGGTTTGGTCGCCTCCTACGACCTCCGGCCTGGAAACGGGTCTATTCTGAAAGGAATAGGTAAGTCAGGAAGTAAATAAGTAAGAAGAAAGTAAGAAAGTATAAGGAAGGTAGTAAGGATGGAAGAAAGTAAATAAGGAAATTAAGTAAACAAACAAATAAGCAATTCACATAGCGCCGAAATCAACAATTGAATCAGGGCACATTACAGCAAACAAAAATACTTTCTTAACAAACTCAGGCCATATATTTGTGGAATCGAGCATTGTCATATGCTACAACATTGATAAACCTACTTACTTAATTACGTAATGTCAATGCCCCAAAACAGTTAATACAGCAAACAAATAGAACAATAAAAATAATCCTGGTAATACTCAAAAACCTGAAGATTAACAAAATAAGTTTAAGAAAAAAGCAAGGAGCACGAAACTGACAAATCTGTTCATCCTTGGTAAAGCCAAGAACATCCATTGCCTCAAGCACTTGACGATACAATTCCACATCGTCATCACCGGTGATTATCGGCACATAGCCATTTGTCAAATAGCTGTAGCTGCGGATGTCATTTTCTATTAAACATTCCTCTGAAACAGACAAAACATGCATTTTACTGACAATGAATGAAAAAATACAAATATCTCTAAAAGTACACATACTACATAATAATTTCAGAGAAAAAATACAACAAATACAAAACTACGAGGGTTGTTCTACAGATAAGTTATAAAATGGCCTCACTGTCAATATTTTAAAACTAAAAAATTGCAAAATACATATATTTTGAAGGGAACTTAACTGGGGACATCTGGTACATAGAACTAAATTCCCCACACACCGTATATTTAAGATTTTTCATGTTAAAAATTATAGAATGACAACATTTTGTAACGTATTTATAAAACAACTCTTGTAAAAAATTACAGCACAATAAAAAGCTAAGAGTAATTACTATTTAATATTGATATTTGATAAGCATACATGAATTCAGCACACTAAGTGTACTGGAACAGTTCTCTCTGCAAGTCAGCATAAACTAGCGCTCAAGTCTTAGTTCCACTGGGCATAATTTTCATGCAGAAATATTCACACTTTTCTCTATTACAAAGTGCAGCTCATGCGAAGTGTCGAAGTAACGGCTGGACTGGAATTCAACATTGCTTGCACCTAACATTTCTCTTTACTGAGCACAATAACTTTTCAGTGTGAACGAACGAGTAGCTTCCTAGCACATGAAATGTCACTCAGTGCCACTGAAATGCTGGAGAAAAAACAACGACATATGCAAAAAATTTGCTTAAAATGTAATACGACCAACCTTTGTTTAGTTATCAAACAATATGACATATAAGGAAGTAAAATGTAAAAGAAACTAACTTTTCATTGCAGGCGAAGCACTGCGCAACATCTGATAGAAGATGTGAAAACAACGCTCATCAGCCGCTTGCCGCACAATACGTGACTTCTCCAGCAGGTCTAGTTTACAACTGTGTTAATAAAAATGTCACATACCAATTTCCAGGATACAGTTTCATCCATACTTCCAAATAAAACAGCAGCTGGATTAATGAAGCAAACTGTGGAGTCTGCCTTTCAACAATTACATGTTCAAGCACATTATCAACAAGAGCTCAGTAGCTGCTGAGATGGCTGATCATGGCATAGTGACTTCTGAAAATTTTCTAAGTCCAACTCCCAACCATTCATCAAACTAGAAGATGGACATTGATGCCCAAGCGTCGACATGGATACCTAAACCACCTTGACGGCCTGCTGTGACCTTGATCTTTAACCTCTAATCTCCAGGATATAATGATTGATTGACTGAGCTAAGGTTTTAGATCCCACCCGACACAAAATAGGTCATTTCAGAGACGTTCTTCTCAGCCAATCTCTTGGCTTAGTACTGAAAAACTAAATCAAACACAACAAAAGCAAACATGCATCCGTAACAAAATATGCTACAACATAAAATGAACCAAAAAGACGAAAGCCAGGTTTGGTCACCTCCTACTACCTCCAGCCTGGAAACTGAATGGGTCTATTCTAAAAGAAGTAGATAGATAAGTCAGGAAGTAAACAAGTAAGGAAGCAAACAAAAAGTAAGAAGAAAGTAAAGAAGGAAGTTAAGTAAATACACAAACTAACAATTTATATAGCGCCGAAATCAACACAAATCATGGCGCATTACAGCCCGGGAACTTGTACGGGCATATAAAAGCAAATGTGAATTTAAAGCATAAAGATCAGCCAGTCTACAATTTTCTCTATGTCCAATACCATACCTCCATGGGAAGGTCTCCCTTTCCATGGGTGGATCCAGACCAAGACTACACACAGACAGATATGCATGCGACATGTGGATAAGGCAAACCATTATCACGCTCAGCTAAAAAGCAATTTATACTAAATTATCTCGACATTTTACAAATAGCAGCTTAGAATAAGGATACAAGTCTCGATGTTAGCACCGGCAATGTAGCCTGACATGTCGAAGTTGATACGAATAAATTTGCCCTGCAATTACGAACATAATATACTGAGCTCAGGAAATGTTCATATAATTTACACAGCAAACATGCTACTGCCAGCGTATGAAACTTAACTGTTAAAGCTGTCAACCAAACAGACATAGCCTGATTTACACGTACCATAAAGTGCACAAAAGGTCAATTAATGTAATAAAGCTAACTAACATTGCTTAACTAGTCAATATAACACAAGCAAAATCCAAAACCAGTACAATACAATATTTGAACAGAAAGTGCATACAAATCTCGAAGAGTTGTCATTTTTGACCGTCTTGGCATTACCAAACGCTTCCAACACCGGATTTGTCAACAACAACTGTAGCTCCAGTTCCGCCTGTCCAACAGCCATACAAGCTTTTGTGTTTCACACAGTTTAAAGCTTGACGTAACTTTGCGGCTTCAACACAAACATTTGAAAAGTGACATTTTACATTATAATTTTGCTTTCAGGTAGTAACAGCCAACACTTGCCAGTATTACTTTTCGAATGCCAAGAATAAATGTGCTGTTACAGTATGCACACCAATACAGGCATTTGCAAAATTAAAAAAAAAATTAGTGCCGTACGGGACTGATGGTCAACTCTTCAGATCTGACGTTTCTGCCAACTTCAAAGTCACGTGACACAAAAACTAAGCAAAATATCAAAAATCTGGCCCAATCGAATTTAGATATTGTGCCCTAGGTTAAGAATATGTGGTCAGTTGCCAGCTCCCATTGTAAATGGCGGAGGAGATAGCTTTTGAAAATGGCCAGATTTCCAACTTTGAAGGGCTCATGACCTTAACCTTGACCTTGGATCGGGTCATACTGCATACCATCATGCATCGCTCATCGACCTCTACCTACATGCCAAATTTCATTGATATTGAAG
>Ga0209780_1004967_pt1 | contig 10399 bp, 1 predicted proteins | sample WorMetexBAHAMAS2_FD_187384 | JGI IMG/M metagenome (GOLD analysis project Ga0209780, IMG submission 187384) | Marine gutless worms symbiont microbial communities from Max Planck institute for Marine Microbiology, Germany - Inanidrilus exumae... | ecosystem: Host-associated > Annelida > Digestive... | reverse complement strand
CGCCTGAGTAGGGTGCACCAACGTCACAGACGACAGACAGACAGACAGACAGACAGACAGACGACAGACGGACGGCCGATAGCATATAGCAAACGTAACGTAATACGTTGACGTTTGCTAAAAATGCGGTCTTGCAGCATTGTTAACAAGACAGCAGAGCTCAAGACCAAGACCAAGACTTAACATCACTGCATGTATTCGGTTTGGTACGATATGATACGATACGATACGATACGGTAGATTAACGTGCGCCCAAAAGCTGACGAAATGGCCAGCTTAATAATCATCTTTATTCACCAAACATGGTAGACAAATAATAAAAAATAATCTAGCGCACGGCTCAGAAACGAAAAAATAAGGAAAAACTAAAAACAAAAAAATGAAAGGTACCAAGTGAAAGTAACACAACTGACAGTCTTTTTATTCCTTCGCCATACGGCAGTGTCGGCGAAAGCACTATGTTTTCTGGCTGTTCGTCCGTCCGCTGTTTTATCCGGAAAGATATTGTTACCATGGTACACCTCATGAACGGCTTGAGCAATCTCGATAAAACTTACAGTGAATATTGTCTAAGTGATTAAGGGATTCGACACCAGCCTGACTAACCGGTCATTTTTAGTTTTTGACTTTCGGGCATTCTAACGCTCAACCCTGAGCGCCCGAAAGTCAAAAAACTAACAAGAGCTCATCAGAAGATAAGATAACGAACGTGAACGTTTTACGACGACATCGTACATGTAGAGGCGAGCGCCTACGTCCATTAAACTGAGTTCCTAATTTCTACTATAACTAAGCGTCAATGGTAATCTATGAAGTGCACCCAATCATCTATGCACCTATGCCCATCAAACCGAGTTATCAGAGTTTATTTTGCCTAAATAGTCGCTGAATAATTGCGCAGATGGTATTAATATGGTCATAAACTATCAAAAGTAGATTTTGAAACCAAGGTAAGTCTAACAATTGTTTTACGACGACATCGTACACGAATTCGGCGAAATAATGCAAAATAAGGGCCATTTCGCAGTTCGAAGTCATTCAAAGTCACCGACATTGGTACAGATCGAAAGCTCATATACGACTTCTTATCAAAACGGTAGCGCATTAAGTCTTGAATTTATGAATCTGCAAGGAATTTATACCGTGGGCGTCGCGCGGTCCCTCTGCAGACGTTTACTATTAGACATAGTAATAGTAAATTGTCCATAATTATGGCTTTGTCAACCACATTTAGGCGATGCGCCCCGGAAACTACAATATTCGGTAAAATAATCTAATCTAATCTAATGTTAATAGCTAGTTTTACAAAAAAGTGAATCAGTAGCGAAATAAGGGCTATTTCGCCGTTTAAGGTCATTCAAGGTCACCGATTTTGGTACCAATCGAAAGCTCATACACGACTTTCTATTAGTGATTAATGCTAACTTACCTCATATCTTGCACCGTTTCGGAGTTATAGTATTCCAAATGTCAGAAATCGCTATATTTCGCTACCCCTCATGCGTTTAAATCCTCCGACGGAGGGGTTCCCCTGGGACGATCTCCGTAAAATGTTCAGTGAATGTCAATGGATTGCCAAGGTACCAGATGCCGAAGAAAAATTGCCGAAAATTTCAACCGGCAGAGTAGGGTGCACCAACGTTACAGACAGACAGACGACAGGCGGAACGGCGTAAGTTCACGTTCGCTAAAAATGGTCGGTTAGCCAGCCTGGCGTCGAATCCCTGAATTAGCTATTCTGGGAACACTGAGCTAAAGTGAGTTAATGACGACTGTACTACAAATTTACTACCGAGTCACATGGTGCAAAACTGTCGAAAATTAGCCAGCATTTCGTAAACGTTTCGGGGAAGAATACAGTGGCACCTGACTCATAGTCATAGTGGCGAATGACCGGAGTTTCTGCGCCATCATCTAGGGTCTCTACGACGTTGCTGGTCTTGTTATCAGATTTTTGCTGCCGACGCTGCTGTGTGCAGAGTGCGGTACTTATTGTACGACGTGCAACGTGAACAAAGCCGGCAAGTGCGACGGACAGGCGTTCTGCGCTTCTTACACCTACTTCGACACCAACAGCATGACCTGCAAACGTAAGTCGCCAATCGCTGCAGTTCTGTCATGTCGCTCGAAATTATTTTTTTTACGCTGGCCGCGTCTAGCGGTAAGCGTAATGCATCGGTTTGGCGAAATTGGCGTCCGTCTGTCCGTTCGTCCGTCCCTTTGTCAGTCTGTCCCATCTTTTGTTCGAACGTTAATCGGACGCGCGGCGCATACTGAACGTGACTTACCAGGGGGCAGCACACGACGCGGCCAGTATTCCGTCTGAGTATTAAAAGGACGGTCATACTTGTTACCGATCGCTTTAACAGTCGTGTAACGCAGTGGGTCGGCTGTGTGTGTGTGTGTGTGTGTGTGTGTGTGTCTTCTTAAGAACAAAATGGCTTTTAACGTAAACGTGGTGGCTTACTTTGACCATCACGTTCATAGGTCACGTACGGTCATAGATCAAAGTTCAAGGAGGAACAGTTGCAATAGCACTAACTAACGCAGTGTGCGTGGGAAATGTGTAGACTGCTAGCGGCCTCTAGCGAATGAGACTGAAGTACGCTGGCACTAGTAGCCGACGTGTGCATGGGCGCCGGCACAAGGGGTTCATAGGGGTCGACAGACCCCTATAATTTTTGCACCGGGATTTTGACCCCCGTAAAATTTTAAGCACATCAAAATAATTTTCCATCGATAATTTGCGTTTAAAGGTTTCTTCCGAGGTTGTATTGTTTCTTTAAGAGTATCAATCGGGTTAGTTATGTTCGATACCGCTATAACGCTGTGCTCTGGCTCCGGATAACGCAATCCAACATAGGGCCTACCTAAGCTTACACCGTGACACTGCAATTTGTTAAAGCGTTTATTCCACTTCACACTTCAACAAAGGACGATTTCCTGGTGCAACGCGTCGCTATTTGTCGTGCTAATGGACGGTTCATGTAGATGATTCAACGCACTTTTTAGCGTGCCGTTCTGATTTTAACTTATTTGATGTGCAATGCGACGTTGAATTAACATCAACAAGCAGAGAAGATTACCTAACCCCATAAAATTCAAGACGTGCTAGCGCCCTTAAACGTGTGGTCTAGCCAGTGCCAAACTAATTGCCAAAGCGATCGACGCGACCTCGAATGGTGGCTATCTGTTTATTTACTTATTCACTTAACTGAGACTACACAATCGTGTGGCCTTGAACGCGGTCCGTCAACGTAGGTGTTCACGGGCCGTATTCACGGGCGCCTGTCCATGGGTCGTCAACATGGCCCGTGACGGAGCTTTACATACTTACAGTTTTCGGCGTGATTTCAAAAAGTTTTTCTTTTTTCAGTCTACTAGCGTACACAACACACTAGATGCTATGTGATTATGCGCTACGTAAATATACGATTGACATTAACGGACGTTGACACATAGTGACAGTGTCAAACGGTGTGTATATATACAGCCTGTGGCAGCAACTGCGAGTCGTGTATCGTCAAAGGCGCCGGAAAATGCGACGAGAGCAAGTGCAGGATCGGTTTCGGTTTGACGCCGGCGTTCCTCTGTGATCGTGAGTCGCCGTTTACGTTGCTACAAATAATAATAATTATAATAATAATAACCGAGATGATATTTATGGTGATGTCATCATGACAAAGCCATATCGCGGAACAACGGGACTTGCTAATCGGGGATGCTAAATGCTGATGAGTCAGCGTGACAAACGTGCGAACGCTCAGGGGGGTCCGGAGCAGGCTAACCCGTGCAAAATTTTAACAAGATGCAGTCAGAGACGGCAGGCTTCGCCCTCAGTGACGCCACTTGGAGAACTGGACGAAATATATGCGTCGTCTTTGATTCGGGCTATTTCCACCATTCTATGAAAACGTGACGTCATTCACAAAACCGGAAGTACATTACGTAGCGCATTGCCGTCCGAGGAGAACCGAACCACAGCCATAGATACCATGTACAGAAAAGTTGGTTAATTTTGGACGTGATTTTTGAAATATGCAAGCTGACAGACAAACAGACGGACAAGGGACAACAGACATACTGTACATACGCGGTGATCACAATACTTCCTATACTCGTACCGGGGTGAAGTAAAAATTTAGTTTGAAGTAGAAAAAGAGAGACAGATCATGTACATATACTGATACTCACGTAAAAGTTGGTGTCTGGTGGGAGTATGTTTCTCCATTTCCCCTGCGGACCCGTCTTCACGTAATAAAACGATCCCGCAGAGAAAACCTGGACATTTTAGAAATGGTTGCGTACATTGTATGAAACTTTCAGTGGTGCGAAATGCAGTTAGGCATCCCCAATGCCCAAACACAAACGCCCAAACTCAAAATAAACTAGCAGTCACTTAATTATTTCTGCTAACTCTGAAGATAATTTGTGTATTCGATATACACTATTAACTTACTAGTACACAACATCTTAGACCTATACTTATCGGTTATTATTAGCTTACAGCAAACTGCTGATGTCCAGTTGTCCATTTATAGTCTGTCAATGTCAATGATGTCACTGGGTTGACTGGCCATGACTACAGACGGGGCTCCCCGTGATAGATATTGACAACGCATTTATACAGTGTCCATCTTTTACATTCTATTTGAGAAAATTTCATACATATCACCCGCATATTCACCTTTCCGACGTGTAGCGAAAAGTAAGAACTTGCGTAAACAACACATTAGTTAGTGCAATGCTGGTGGCTCGGTAGTCTAGTGGTAGGGCGTCGGACTGACGACTCAAGAATCGTGAGTTCGATCTCCGGACGCCTCACTATCGGTCAGTTAGTACTGGGAGGGGTGACCGTCTTCGAGCGGGCATACCACCTCGGTATGTTACGAGTCACCCAGGCCAACTCAGCCTACTACCTCTGTGTGACTGGAAATGAGTTCCGGTCAAATTGCGGTGATGCGCTGCGGCTGGGGATCGAAGGCAGAATGGCTAATTCCATTCGTGGATAAGCGTGTGGGTGGCAGGTAAAACTGTGATCCATCATTAACACTACCATTTTGAATGCTTTAGAGATGAGTATACTCATGAAAAGGCGCTATACAAATGTCCTGTCTTAATCGTATTGCTGACCTTTTGCTAGTCTTCATAGTCGGTTTTACTTCTTAATTGCATTAATAATAAATAATAAATATAACGTAGAAATGGTGTTATGACACTAGATGTTATGACGCCGCAAGTCGTTCTGAATGTGATACTGTCCTGAGACGTTTGACGATGATAATACTGTTCGTAATAAGATAACTGTTATAAAATAATAAGTAAATAATGTACTGCGTGCAGCTTGCCCGGCGAACTGCCGGACGTGCGCGTGGGACACGACCGCTCTGAAGCTGACCTGTACCCAGTGTCTCGACTCCTACCAGAAGACTGAATTCGGAACCTGCGACTGTACGTATATACTACAGTTCCACTCTGTGTGCCGTCGCTGTCTCTGCCCAGAATTCGCTACGACGTAGCACCCTCTCACACTGTTCTCAATAAAGAACAACACTTAATCGTTCAATGTAACAGCTTCATATGTTCACCAAACGATACCACTAGTAGGACCCAGACAGTTAAAACAAGGTGTCGCCCTAACGGGACGTAACACCACTGGCCTGCCGTCGCGTGCTGCCCCCTGGTGAGTTACGTCGCATATGCGCCGTGTTACAGACAACGACGACAGACGACGACGACGACGCCAGACGCCAGCGACCGTTGCTAGTCTGGCCCCCCTACACTATGTGTAGGCGGGCCAGTAATAAGGTCGTGTGAGCTCGGCTGTAAGATCAGCTAATCAGCTAGTGCATTCTATGACGTGCTCGCCAAAAATCGTCTGTGCTGTTTGTCAATCAATCAATCAATCAATATTCGTTTATTATAAGGGCATGACAAAACGCAGGCCGACAACTGGAGCAGAAATACAGTAATGAGCATTAACTAGTGGACTAGGCCTAATATGTGTTCTTTTATATAGCATGCGTGTATGAGTGATTTATCGCCATTTTTGCACTGTTTTAAACTGACAAGTGTTTTACATTGATATTATGTGAACATCACTTTACAAGACCGGCAGCATTCTTATGCAGCGGTTGAGCACCACTAACAATCTACTGCTTCGCGCTCTAGTCAGCAACCGTGTATGGACTAGTGTGCTACGTTGTAGCGAATTCTGTGCAGTGAAAGTGACGACAGACGCGCTAGGTTAGCATAACCAAATTTAGAAACAAACACCGTTTTTTCTCGTAATTTCTTCCTTTTCTGATTCACCACTCTGCTAATCCATAACTCCGTCTGTCTTTCACTCCCGGCTTAAAACGTACCTCTTTCACAAATGCTATCCCCCGTAGCCGTAGTTCCACTTCCTCCTCCCGGACTGCCTTCACGGACTTTTGCCTGCACCGTTTCTTCTGAGCCAATAAATTTTTGTTTATAGTTTTTCCTTAATTTATGGTTTCTGTGCCGTGCGCTCGACTAAGCTGGCCATATCGTCAGCTTTTGAACGCACGTAAATATATCGTATCGTATCGTAGAGCGGTTTACGATGGTTTTGCCGACATGTGCTGCAGTCTGCCCAGAAAACTGTCGGACATGCACGCTGAGGAGCGGTCGATCGTGGTGCAATCCCAACGGATGTAACGACACTTACGCCTTCAACAGCAACTACGGAACTTGTGAAGGTGAGTCTACCTATTACTTACCATTGCCGTTTTTACCGCCATTACCACTTCCGCAGCATTTTCTGTCTGCGACTGTGAACTATGACCTATAATCGTGAGTTATTGACCTTCACACTTCACCTAGAGAGTGTCAGCATGAAACAGCGTGCAAAGTATCCGTGTGAAACCTCCGAGATCTTAGTTCATACCTTCATCGTCACCCAGCTTGATTAGTACAATAGTGTACTGTCTGGCATCACAAAGATCCTATCAGATAAACTCCAGTCGGTCTTGGACGCTGCTGCTCGTCTGATCTCTAAACTAACAAAGTTCCACCACATAACGACGACACTCTGAGAAATGAGATGACCTCCATTGGCTTCCTATTGAACAGCGGGTGGATTTCAAAGTCAGTGTCACCACTTACCGGTGCATGCATGGTACTGCACCGGAATACATCACCGAGCTGTTCATGCCAGTTACTGACGATCCAGGCCGTCGTCATCTGCGTTCGGCTGCTCGTGGTGACATCGCTCTAACACGAACAAATACTAAAACGTTAGGCCGAAGAAGTTTTGCTGTCTATACGGACCAGTCGTCTGGAATGGGCTTTCGAGCTCTATCCGCAACACTGAACTGTCACTGAACTGCTTCCATTGAGAACTGAAGACAGTCTATTTCTGCAGATCTTATCTACGTGACGAGGCGCGCTCGTGACGGACGCCGGCCATAAGAGCGCGCAAACATCAAATTTCCAAACTGAACTGAACATAACTGAACTGAACTGAGTCAAAGGTCATCTAATTCAAAAGTTATTGTCCGGGCACGCAAACAAACCCCACCGAATGCTCAACCCGGACCACTAAAGTGGCCGCAGTTGCCAAATTTTTACCAGGCTTGCTGGCTGAAGAGTTTGGTTCACCTGGGGCAGGGCTCAACTCTCTCTCATCCATTCCTCTCCCCTCTCTGTGTCTGCCTGTCTGTTGTGAATGTTCGTAATCTATCAAACGATCCTTAAGAAAGAAGCTGGATACATTTTACATTCTTCCTTTCAGCCATAATGGCCGTTGCCGCGATTCAAGCTGCGACATCCTAGTCAACCTCGACTATTTTGCAGTACTTACTCAATGAGTTTATTATCTCGACGTCGACGTCGTTACCTACACCAGCTGTACAACCGCCGGCGTGGGTATAGCGTTTAGTCGCGTCTGTCTGCTTGTCTGTCTGTTTGTCCGCGCTCTAAAAGGAAGACGGCTTGAGCTATCGACACCAAACTTTGTACACGTATACTCTATAGCAGTCGCTCGGCATGCGTTGACCAGATCAAGGTCAAACGTCAAGGTCACACGGTTACGAAAACCGTTACGGTCGCACGGTTGCTAGTGACCATGTCTTGTATTCCGTATACCAATACGCCGCTGTTCTAGTGACTCGTGCTGCTACGGCCGTGTGCTGCTGCTGCCGGAGTGAGTCCGCACGTCTATACTACTGTTTATGTTTTCATGTTACTATTCTTTTCAGTAGACAACAGTAGATGGGTGTATTATAGGCAGGCAAGTGACGAGTCTGCGTGCGTGTGTATGCGTGTGTGTGTGTGTGTGTGTGTGTGTTGGTAGAGTGTCCGAGCAACTGCCGCGCTTGTACGTACAGCACGTCGTCAGCGTTGACTCAGTGTACGACGTGTTTCTCGGGCTTTATCAACAGACTCAGCGACGGACAATGTTACCGTACGTCCATCACTCGGCTTCTTTGTTTTTCTCTCTCTCTCTCTCTCTGACTATCTCTCTAGTCAGGGCCGGATTCAGTAATGTTCACACTGTTCACTAGCCCTTTGACCCCACAAATTTAGAGGCTCAACATTCTGAAAAGCAATTTTATTTAGTTCTCGACATGTTTCCTGCATCACTGTCTATCGCTACACCCAAACATAGTTGTAAACGCATAGATTTTGAAGCAAAATATATTTAAAACATGTTTTTCGTACTTCAATAAAACATTTAAAAATATAGAATTAAAAAACATGTCCGGCATCAGTAGTGTTTTTTGCAGTTTGAGACTAATTTAAGGAGCTACAAAGACTTACCGCCTCTTATAGTACGTAGTAATTGTGTTTGTCTATGTGAACTGTGAACTTATGCAAAATATGATTACCTAAAAGAGTAAAATATTTTTTATAATTAACATAATAGCAGTTGATTTTAAATACGTATTTAACGTCATGACGTATAATGATTCTGATTACATATAAATATTGCAAAAAAATTAAAAACATTCAAGCATGAAAAACATGAAAACATGTTTTTATTGAAAAATAAAAAACACAAAAAGGTTTTTACAACTATGCGCCCAAAGAAGGACATCGCTAGACCTGAGAACCTGCCGACGTTACGTCGATTCAGTCAAATCAAGCCGTTTGTTTCCAAACCGCCGCCGAATTTGTTTGCGCTAAGTCGCCGCCAGAATTCTGGCCCGGCGTTATGACTTAGACAAAACGAATGAGAGATTGTTTCCAAACTTGACTGTACTAGCAGAGTCCTACCACGTGCTTCGATAGCTACTATACTGGTGAAAGAAATGTTTTCATCAACGTGCATTCCTGTTAATTTCAATTTTTAAGCGTAGTTCAGTGACGGCGTTGGCTACTATTTTATATTTTACTTTTTAGACATTATGCTAAAATGTCACTGTCACTCGTGATATTGTCATGGAGATGAACTCTCAATTACATCATTACCCCCGGCGGCTGTGTAGCCGGCGTGGGTATAGCGTTCAGTCGCGTCTGTCTGTTTGTCCGCGCTGTAAAAGGAAAACGGCTTGAGAGCTATCAACACCAAACTGTGTACACGTATACTCTATAGCAGTCGCTCGGCATGCATTGACCCAGAGGTTAAAAGATCAAAGGTCAAGGTCACATGGTTACGAAAATCGCCACGGTCGCACGGTTGCTATAGACACGTGCTACGGCCGTGTGCTGCTGCTGCAGGCGTGGGTCTGCATGTCGATACGACTGCCAATGTTTTCTAGTTTGGAGAATGTTGCTGTTGGAGACATTTTGAAGTAATAGGCCTACACGTATGCCTAGCATTATGACCTACCTACGGTTATTCAAGTAATGCTATACAAAACTTATTAACAGAACTATGTTATTTGTCAGAAATAACAACTGTTAACAGGGAAAGGCTAAAAGGATGTGAGGAGAGACAAACTAAGAAACCAGCTAGATAAAGCGTGCAATCGCAGACTACAGTAGAAATGTTTTTTAAAAAGCTCAGCTATCGCAGAGGGACCGCGTGACGCACTGTCAGTTGAAATGTTGTCACCTTCTGCACGACTGTACGAAAAATCACGTTTGAAAAGGCTTGCAATAGGTAAATGATTGTGAAGGTCGCTCAAGGTCATCAGAAATGGTGCAATTAGATAAGCGGTATATCACTTCCTGTTAGTCGTCTGTAGACTGAAGTACCGACTTTTTCTCGACCATTTTCGATATATTACTAGTTTCACCCTGTGCGTGACTGCCTGTGACCTTGAGAAGTCCCTCTGTTTCAATACGACAGTTTTTTTTAAAACAATTTTGCATTCATCGTCCAGTGCAGTTCAAACATAAACCAGTGTTTTATCCAGACACCCTAGGTTTGGGGGGAATTGCCAGCATTGGAGGGAAGATGTTGGGGGTCTGGGGGCTGTGCCCCCAGACC
>Ga0209780_1004966_pt1 | contig 10400 bp, 2 predicted proteins | sample WorMetexBAHAMAS2_FD_187384 | JGI IMG/M metagenome (GOLD analysis project Ga0209780, IMG submission 187384) | Marine gutless worms symbiont microbial communities from Max Planck institute for Marine Microbiology, Germany - Inanidrilus exumae... | ecosystem: Host-associated > Annelida > Digestive... | reverse complement strand
TAGTTGACCGTTAGTTAGGTTTTAGATTGTGTTTCCGAAATAAACTGGCGCACATTATTATCTACAGCTGTGCGACAGCACGTACAGGTTCTTGCAGGCAAGCACCAACCCTCCCCGCTGCCAAAAAGCTGTATCGCATTTCTTTTACATTGCTTGTAAGCCTTCTGAAATTGTTGTAACTTTTAATAAAATATTAGCTATATTAGCTACTGATAATTTTGAACAGGTCTTCTGCGTTTTCGTCTCTACACTGTATACTGTTGTGCCGAATTACTCTTAAACGCGGCGCGTTCTTGTACGCCGACAGACGACCGCCGACGATACACAGATGGCTGCATGGTGCCCAGCTGTCTGTCTGTTCGCGCTGTAGGTTATTCATCAGCTGATGCGTACAAAATTGCGTTCACCGACAAGAAATGTTGCCGTTGTGACATCTCGGGGCGTTTATTACAAACAGTCACCTTGCATTATTGATGCGAGTACGCGCCAGCCCAGCTGGCCATCTCAATGCTGGTCGCGCAAACTGAACGTCGATTTAATTACGTGCCGTACACTGACAAAACGTCTCCAACCGTGAACGCTGCATTTCAGAATTCAAGAAATGCAGCCTACCGCCTTCCATAATTCATATATCGCATTTTCACTCGTATCTGATGTCCACGTATAGTGTGACTTTTCAGAATATATTTGCCAGTTTTTTTCACTTAGTATGTTTCAGAACTTTTCAGAGAGGTCTACGCTCAAGGCGACCTTAAATACGCCTCTGTTCTTGAAGTAGGTCTCTATTACGTTAGTGAGACTCAGAAATCAGAGTCGTCTACAGAGTATGGCATCCGGGCGGATGGGGTTCAGCAGACATATCTACTGAAATCCATGCGCCGGCTGCCACACTCTGTAGACAACTCTGATTTGATTTTTGAAGCTTTTTGAGTCTCACTAACGTAATAGAGACCTACTATCGCGATACGGCGCATGCATGTAATACTTAGCTGGCGATGAAAAGCAGATCGGTGGACAATTTACTCAACTGCTTGGAAATCAACCGGAAAAAAATATAACGAAAAGAACTGAACACAAAAAACAAGTGATAGGTCCGGAGGAAAAGAGTGCAGGCCAGTTTTCCACCGCAAATTAATCTTCCATTAACGTTAATGGGAGATTACCTCCCATTAATTAGTGGGAGTTAATCTCCCATTAACGTTAATAGAAGATTAATTTGTGGTGAAAAAAACTGGCCTTAAGTATCTGTGACACAGGTGGGCGGGTTTTAAGCCAGGAGTGAAAGAGTGAAGCAGTTATGGATAATGCGAGTGATGAATCGACAGAAAAAAAGATGTAACAGGTGCGGGAAGAGGTACATGTGTGTTAAAGATACAGAGACTGGGACGAGAGAAACAGTGCTAATAACGCCGTCATAACAGTATGTGCCCATAGTAACACGTTAATAGTCTATTTCACGCTAATGACTAATGGTACTAACTCAGTTTTTAATATATTTGTGTGGATATTTGAGTGATTTTAGCTCGTACAGTTTTGTATTTTGTACTTTCGTAATTTTAACATTAACTACGTTGAGAGATAAATTACATATGTCGGAAGAATAAGGCGAAATTCAGTGTGTGGCATAAATACGATAAGAGACATGCAAAATCGTGCTTAACACGCTGTTCACAATCCACGCTCCGTTACCGCATTCAGTTTCCGTCCGCTTAATCCTACCCGCCTCCGGGTGACGTCACGGTGACGTTACGAGGACGATGGATGACGGCGCATGCGCGACGGTCATTTCCGGTGCGCGTATGACGACGTCACGAAGCATTCTTGTTACTATGACTACAGACTCCAGCAATGCGGTGGTGACGTTAATCAGTCGGGCTGATCAGTGAGCTGGAATTTACTGGCTGTTGCTCGAGACAAAAGCAACAGAGACGGTCCGAAATTAGGCATGCGCGCGTATACACGTGTATTTTATCGTGTACACGTGAATATGGAGACATTGACGAAATCCGGTGCTACGAAATGAACAGTCAACTACAACGTGAGACATTCGCGACTTAAGGCAAAAATTAAGCGATAATCACCGGCGTGAATTTCATTGAAGGCTGCCGACCTTACTGTCATGACTAATAATCGTCTGCTTATTGTTATTGGTCACCATATCAGCGTACGAGTACAAGTTTCGTGTACACGTTTACTAAATTGCACTATAGGCGCATCTCTAGACCCAAAATGCGACCAACTTGCGGCCCGCTAGTCTCAGCCGGTCGCTGAAACTGCCACAGCGAATGTCTGAGACGATAGATAAACAGTGCAGACAGACATCAATGTTTGATGCGAGCATTAATAGGCGTCTACTGTCGAGTGAGATGCTGCGAAGATACGTCATTGGCATCGTTAACGAGTATGAAATTATCAGTCTGATCTGTCACAAACGACGTGTCACGACCGACGCTACTGTAGCGAGAGCTCGATCATTAACGACACTGCATGATGACAGGCTGGTTGATTGACGTACGCACCTGTCCCTCCCTCCCTCCAGCGCGGCGCGACGCCTGCTTTTAAGCGTGGTGACGGACTCGACTTACCTCTCCCCACACGCAGTATAGCAAAATGCGAAATAACGTGAAACATTAGCAAGAATGTCAGCAATCGCAGAGGCACCGCGCGACGCGCTGTCAGTTGAAAACTGCTGCATTTTGCTGTATTTGGCGCCCCTGTTTGGGATGACCCATTCGAATTTCGTCAAGGCCTTTGGCATTGTACGCTATTGCAATTTCCCTGTACTATCGTGTGACGTTGTTTGAGTGATCCTGTGTTCAGCCATTTGGTAGAACACCGCCTTGTGACAGACAGACAGACAGACAGAGGGACAGACGGGCATCAGACTGACGGACAGAGCGAAAGCATGTACCGCGTTAGTAGAGCATCGCGCGGTAAAATTGATTGGTCAAAGAATATCTACTCTGTGGCCGACTGGCCGCGGACTGACCGAACCAAGTCGCCTCTACTTCCTCGCTCCTACAGATGATGTGATTTTGGTAGCGAGAACCGTGGTCAGTCTTGCGTCCACTATAGGCGCTTTTTGCAAGGTTGTGCCGAGGGACAACTGCCCTGTGTATCCCCTGTTGTGCCTCCGCATGCACCAAAGTTGGAAGGACGTTAAGAGAAGCTGCTGTCCGTCCGTCCGTCCGTCTGTCTGCATGTCTGTCTATTCCATGCCCATAACTCAAAAACTGCGATATAGCCCAGAAAACCCCATGCCTGTCAGCGTGCCCAAAGTGTCTTTGAGCCCGAGACAATTACGTTGTCTATATCTCGAAGCAAGCGAGATAGATTTATGGTTACTGCTAAACGTGTATAGGAAGTCACAGACTGCCTACCATTTGCCGTGGTTGTCAATGTCACCTAATCACCGGAACGGACTGAAATGACCATCAGTGAGGGCATTTTGTTTAGCAGCCATCGGGACGATAGTAGTTGTTAGCCGTACGCAAAGTGACCGATGCGCTGACAGCGGGCTGTCGACGAGCAGCATCTTCATCAACGTTCACTGGATGTCGATGACGACGCCATAAATGTCACTCACTCATTTTCAACGACATTATCACTTAAGTCACTTCTTGAGTGCATTCGTGCAAAGGACGGCCTGAAGTGTAGCAGCCAGCCAGCCATTCAACCCCCAACAATAACTTTAATATTATTGTAAGGCACGTATACACGTCGTACACTAAACAGGTAAGATAGGAAGTTCAACCACCATTCGATGTCATAGTTACTCAGTAATAACTGTACCAAACATTGCTGGAATCGGACAATTTTCTACTGTTGAAATTATCGCTGAAGGTTGGGTAGTATATACTTTTTTGCTAATAAGCTTAGCGAAATGTGGCGGGAGTTACGTAGGGATGCGCATTGTTCAGTAAACGTGTACATGAAACTTGAAAACTGTTCACAACATGTGTGCATGTATGCAACTGTGCACATGCAATATGGCGACCAATAACAGAACGCAGATGGTTTTCAGTCACGATAACAGCATTTATTTATTTATTTATTTATTTATTTATTTACTTAACATTAACGACAAAGGTCGCAAGTCACTTATAATTATGCCGGTATCAAAATTACAATAATATGCGATACAGCTCATTAGACTGTAGTGAGTAATGTTCATCAGCCGTCCCACGCTTGCCTTTACTGAAGTTCATTCATCAGAATATCGCTTAATTTTACATCAAATCGTCGTAAAAAATATCACGTTATACTGTTGATTGCTTTATTAGCCCGCACGGCATCTCTGTGCCGAAGGCTTATATTTTACCGCTGTGGTTTTTCTTTCTTTCTTTCTTCTTTAATTTGTTTCGACGCCTAATCTCTGAGGTCACTGAACGGATCTTAACCAAACTTGGACACAAAATTGAACGATTACGGCGGCTCGATTTAGTGTTAAAAGCGTTGATTACATCATCGAAGTGAAGTTGCTCGACGCTCAGTCCGGTTAGTAGCGAGATGGGTGATCGCCGTTCGCGGTTATGACGTCTTGGTGTGTAACCAGCCCAGTGGCAGATTCACGGGCTAACTGGTTCGGGCAAAACCCATCACCGTGTATAAATTTTGTCTTGATTTATTTAAAGTAAAGCACGGTATTATACATGTAAATTGCAGAAGATCGTCAGATTTTGATGGACGAAATCCCAAACCCCCTACCGCAGCTGGCCCTTGAACTCCACTGGGGAACTTCCCTCTCTCAAACCCGTGACGAACCCCCTTCCCAAGTCCTGGATCCGCTGCTGCAGCCACTTAGGCCAACTCAGCCTTCCGCCCTCGGCGGGACGTAAATGACATTGCTCTACGGCCAGGCTAGGAAGGTCGCACTGGCCTTGCGTAATACAGACTCTGTATTGTGAGCTGACGTGACGAACCCCCTTCCCAAGTTCTCTAACGAGCGCGGCACTCTTTGCCTTTTTGTCGAGCGACGACTGCTGTAATTTGACCTTTTAGTGGCGAACGATCGATGTCATTCATAGAAAATTAATTTCATGGACAGTCAACATGTGACAGTGACAGTGATGATGGCAGAGTTACTCAGAGGCAGCAGTCGGCATGTCATTGTGCCTTGAGTCTCCGCGACGCCCTAGCTCCGTCGACTGGCTGTACCCAGCATCACCGGTGTATGTCGAATCACGACCCAGACATCAAAGAAACTCAACATAGGATCGTGATGTCCTAAGAAGGTCGTGGAGGAACAAGCGGAAGCGCTGTGGAAAGTGTGTGTGTGTGTGTGTGTGTGTGTGTGTGTGTGTGCTTCGTTGGCTTTGGACGTGACTTGATTGAGTTGAGGTTAATTACGTCCGTGCACGTTTAGACGGCAGTGCCCGGATGGATGCCCACAGTCGGTGTAACGAGATCTGTCACGTGGTCGTGTCACGTGGTCGTACACGGCTCGACGGACAAGCAGCAGACGTACAACTGATAGCGGTCCGAGTTGCGTCCGTTGCAGTAGTCAAGCCGACAAACGTCACTGCAGTAACTGTTAGGCGGCGATTGAAAGTATACGCATGCGACGTGGTTACGACTTACGACTACGACACGACGCGTTACGAGAACTGACTTGTGTAATAGTCTAAGTGCAAAAAACTGCAATTTATACATAATGTTAACGGCGACAGATCAAAAACCTAGAAATCGTAAAAAGGTGGCATTGCCCACCATCATATCGTCTGAGTGTCAGTGTGCTGCCCAGTAATATCACTTTTTTATGAGCTATGTGGGTCTTGCCAGAAGTAGTAAGAACACTATTGATTGTATACGGATATTGCCGATAAAGAAATCTGCAGGTTCTGTCGACGACAGCTAGCCGCCAATAGGCCGCTGCAGCCAACAGAGACGATTAATCCTAATCCTGACTCTGAACTTAACCCTAACCCTAATCCTACTAGGCGTAACCATAATACTAACCCCAAACTCCAACTTCCCACTTTTACACAAAGAAGTCGGCATTATTGTGTAACCGCGAGTGAATGATGCAAAATTGTAAGGATGTCGGGTCATTCTGCACGCCCATAGGCCGATGCCGCCGTGGAGACGTGCTTCTGTCACTTACACAGTAAACACTCGAGGCCAGCGTACCACACGACTTAGGGTAATTTTGCACGGCTATAAGATGTGCCCATGTTACTTACTTATTACCGGTCCCTTCGGAGACCAATTATCTAAGATTGTCCTGGATTGATCTTCACCAAATTTTCACCATTTGTGGATGGATATGATCAGTCCGACCTTCTTTTCGCGATCGCTCAAGGGACGTTGCTATGGTGACCGATTTTTGGCACGAATCGGCGAAAATTGGCACATCACACCTTCATTATGTGCGCTGGCATTCCACAGCGGACGGGAGGATCGCAACACGGATGCACGCTTTAACACCGCCGATCAACCCTCACAGATCAACGAGTGATAAAAATTTGGGAACTTTGGTCCAATAACCCTTGAGTTTTGCAGGCGCGTTTGCGCCGGGCGGACTACACGCTGGGCTTTGCCACGCATAGTTGCCAGTGTATTGAGAAGACTAGTGTTAAGACGGGTGTCGAGGAGATGACGCAGCTGCTGCAGTCAGTAGAAGCGTGGCGGCCGTGATACACGACGTCGTGGTCAGCATCTGTCCGTGCGAGCGACTTGGGATTTCACCGAGACGAGCTGCGTGACTTACGACCGTCGGTAGAGAGTTAGATGCACCATTGAACCAATCGAGCCAAGCCGAGCCCGGAAATTATGCCGAGAAATGAACCAAACGCTAAACGAGAAATTGAAAGTTTTAGAGCCGAACAGAACCCACACGTACGTCCATTGGTTTATTTTTAAAAAGTTGGCAGACGCAACTTATTACGATATAATACAAGCAATCGAAATGAAGCTAACGGAAATGACTAACAGTTTATTATGACCAGTAAATGCTTATAAGTAAGTATTGAATTACGTGAACGCCAAATTCCTTTAATTAAGTTAAAGCATATGCATTTTCCATTAATTTTTCATTTCTTACAGTTGAAGTATTTGTTTACATGCTGTAAAGTACCGGGTATTTTGCAAATTTGCCAATCAGTTATTTTGTCGTTGAATGGAACCTTTGGGCATCTAAGCCTATATTCGTCTACAGGTCCAATACGATAACAATTCAGCATTGTAAGCTTCAGTGCACAAGCCAGGAGATTGGCTGGGAAGAACGTCTCCGAAATGATCTAGTTTTTATCGGGTGGGACGTAAAACGTAACTCAATCAATAAGCATAATAAGCAATACGTTAGGTGATTGCTAGTATTTAGAACATTTGTCCTCAAAAAGAGCCAAGTCAGAAGCCAAAATATCTCTAATAATCAGTACCGACGGACGGCAGGTGATGGAAACTCTGTTTGGTCACTCAGTGGTCAGTGTGGTCACTGTGACTCTGTTGGTAGCGGCAGCTAGCACTACAGACCATCTCATAAAGCGACTGTGTTTACACGCACCGTTGTGTACCGTTACTACGGACATCGACTACTGCAGCAGCAGCAACAGTTTATGAAACTGCCGCAAATTGGATCGGATCCATTGCTTTACAACCGACCTGCGTTCCCCCAGTCAGTTTTATTACTCTTCTACAACCGACACCCGCGTTTAATCAATGTCGGCATTTGACTTTTGCCGCGCGACGTTATGCTAGCGCGGTATATGCTGTCATCGTGTGTCCTTCCGTCCGTCCGTCTGTCCGTCCGTCACAAGCCGACACTATTAAAAACGGCTAAACATAGGATCACGCAAATAACACCATACGATAGCCCAGGGACTCTAGTTTCCTGACGCCAAAAATCTCTGCAAAATTACAACGGGGTGACCCCCGACGAGGGCGCCTAATAGAGGTGGATGGGTGGATATGTTACAATCGGCGATTTTTTGGACCGATATCTCGCTATACCTCAGAACCGGTGCTATTTCCAGTGACCTTGAGTGACCCTAACTACCCGCAAACAACTCCATTTCGACATTTTGTATCACCTTTCATATCTTCGTAGTGAGTGGAGATAGAGAGTAGAGACTTCAAATTTTGTAGGTAAGTTTAGTGCTATCCCATGGATGGCAAACCATCTCTGAAAGGGGCGTTGTTAGGTCACGTGAACCATTTAAATTTCGATTGACATCAATCATATCTCTGGAACGGCGGATCGTCTCAGGTGCTGTCAACTTAGTTGGACGGTCAGTGTGGTAAACTGGTGACGGTCTCGGTCACCAGTTTATCACGCTGACCGTCGACATCTGTGTACAACACGGTGGCCGTGAGGCACTGCGTCGCACGGGTCTGTCAGCGGCAGCGGAGACTTGTTGACAATGCTGTCTCGCATCTGATGTTTGGTATTTTATAAGGCGGAGTCTGAAAACTATTATCGCACTGCTAATAGACCTAGCAACAGTGCGGCGGCTACTGCTGCTGTTGGCGATAGTGAGTTCACGTGTGTCGTCAGAGAAGACAAATGGATGAGTTGAGCAGTTGCGGCTGATGGCTTCTGCGCTCCGGTACACAATGACAAACGTCCTCGCCGTTTATGCTGCCTGTAGATTCTCATTAGTCACGGTGGTCTTCCGTTCTGAGTCCACCAAGCAAGAACGCCCCTAGCTAGCTCCTACCCCTTCCCCCGCCTCGTCTCCGCCAGTCCGTCGACCACATACCTAGTGTTTGCGGCAGTCGCTAACGTTTGTCTTCCGCGCATTTGCCTGTCATCCATTCGCTGGCTAAACAAGCAGTATCGCCCCGATAACAGCGAAACGATATGCCCGCCATTTCGGCCCTTTTCGGTGATTACACGATACCGACCACCAAGGCAGATGATAGGCAGCCTACAATTTTCTGTTGACTATTTTTAATCATAGCTATATCTGAATTGCTTGGTTTTGTTCTCAAGAACATTTTGTCAACTTTGGGTGGTCATACGGGCACTCGCTGACCGATGGGTTCGACTGTCACAACGGAGTTTTCTATTAGTGTAGGACCTATGTTCGTATTATTAGTGTTCTACAAAATAAGCATTGCTTTTAAACGCACCGTTTTTCAACTAAGGGTATGGAACAGACAGACAAACAGACTGACGGACGGACAGCTGCTTCGTCCCACTTTGGTGGCAGGTCGACTTTTGTTCGCCACGGTCGGCTATCTCAGCACTTGCTAAGCTCTTGTGCATTCATCGGATGCTTCTTGCGCTTTGACGGCGTGCGTGAAATGAGGCGCTTAAAACTGTAGAAAACTCGTTGAAACACTCGACGATGATCGTAGAATATCGCGGTTGTATGTGTGAATCGAATCGTGATATATTGTCGTAGCCTCGTAGTCTGCTTGTGAGCATAGATGAAAAACGTCGAGATAAAAATAGAAAGGCCATTACAGCCAACAACGCAAAAAACGTTATGTAAATAAAATGTTTTTAAAAACTGCATAAAACGTTGCCTGTATTACGTTTCAACTCCCATCCTAGTGCTCAACTTGCATGAAGGCAAGATACAACAACAGAATGCAACAGAATTTTGCAATTATTGTCAGCACGGTTTAGAGCCAGTTTAGAGGTAAGAGCTTGGAAGTGATTTATTAAAAGGCCGATGTTGTTATTCAGCTTAATCAGGTCATAAAAGAGAAATATTGTTACTTCACTGCTGATTAATTCGAAAATGCTTGTCGTTGTGGAATTGTATGCATGCTATTTTGGTGACGTTTAAAAAATAAAATCGTTGGCAAAATAAAACACGATAAAAACCTAAAAACGTCACGAAGGCCTGAATAAAACTATAAACCGTACACATCGTCGAGCTGTCGGAAAACCGCCAGGAGGGCCTAATTACTCGCCCACCCCACCCCTAAATGGCGCGCGATAGTGAACTCATGCTATATTTTGGGCATTTTGGGGCTCCTTTACCCACCCTTCTCATCCAATCAGGGCCAAATTTTGCACGCTAGATTAGGCCCGTGTCTACGCTTACGAGCCAAATTTCGTCTGAATCGGTTTAGTCTGTTGCCGTTGAGGGTCGGAAAAAAAACTAAATTTGGCCGTATTGTAATTTCGAAATAGTCAAAATTATGCCCTTTAATGATAGGAAATTAAATTCTGACGGACTTTATTGTAAATAAGTAAATTTAAGTGAAATCGGTCGTTCGTAGCGAAATTCATTCCTCTGTACGGCCCATTGTAGCAGAAACGTGATGTCATCCACAAAACCGGACGTATATAACGTATCGCAACGACGCCGAAGGAGGACCGAGCCATGACCATAGGCAATATGCACAAAAATTTGGTAAAAATCGCGCGTGGTTCCAGAGATATCCTCACGGAAAGACACAGTGTTTTGTGTATACTTCACACTCCTTACGATACGATACGATAC
>Ga0209780_1004965_pt1 | contig 10401 bp, 9 predicted proteins | sample WorMetexBAHAMAS2_FD_187384 | JGI IMG/M metagenome (GOLD analysis project Ga0209780, IMG submission 187384) | Marine gutless worms symbiont microbial communities from Max Planck institute for Marine Microbiology, Germany - Inanidrilus exumae... | ecosystem: Host-associated > Annelida > Digestive... | reverse complement strand
TATATATGCAGACAATTCTGTAAATAAATGTTAAGTCATTTTTGAGAAACTGCATTTTTATTATTAAGGTTATCTCAAGTTTTTTGTAAGTTCATGCTAAGTTTATCTTAAGATTTTCCTAAGTCACACTTTATCCTAAGTTTTTCCCAAGTTTGTCGTAAGATTTTTTGCGAATTCGGCCCCAGGCCATTAAGTTGAGAACGTGTATTGCTCATACGTGAGAGATTAATCTACCTGATGATCTCTGGTTCTAAGCATCGCATTTCTTCACTTGTAATATAAGGCGGATTACTAACAAGAAAGTCAAAGCACGATGTCAGCCGATGAGGTAACCGAGTATATAGTTCTAAGTAACAAAACACATGCATGCATTATGACAGTAAAAAAGTTACAGAATATATACTCCGAGCCAACAGAGCCGAAACCTTCATTAATATTTTTAGCTTTATCATCAAGCCGCAGGTCCACCATTCCTAATTCCAACCGTAACCTAAACTTTGACAATCTACTTACAACTAATATCTTCAGTTTTTGTTTAACAGGCTTTGTTGATGGTGTGGTACCCCAGGTTGGTCTGGATTCCCTAAAATAGAACCTCTGGAGATAACTGCAGCAGATATATACTCTTCCCACCAGGCAACGATTATTTAAAAGGACCATTAAGCTTGTAGATTTTTCGTCTATTCAGAAATGTTTTAGCTTTTTCATCATGCTGTGCGTGTGTTTTTTCTATGTATGTTTTTGCGTGTCTGCGCGTGTGTGTATGGGAAGCTGTCAGTGTTGTATATCCAGCCAAGTTGTTGCTGCTCATTTATCCTATGTTACATCATGTTTCATTGCAATACTGAAATTGCTGAACGAATAAAATGATGACGAGATAACATCAAACACTGAAAGCACCGACGCCAACCACGGTGATGCAAATCAGCAAAAAATCGATCCACCAGAAAACACTCTGTACAACAGTAATTGAGGAATTAAAGAAACTAGAAGGTGAAATTTGATGCCGAAGTGTCAACATGGATGCCTCCATCACCAATGCTTGCACCTGCTGTGACCTTGACCTTTAACCTCCAAAATCTAACCAGGTCATCAGCAGTTATTTCACCTAAGTTTCATCGAGATTTCTCAAGTGGTTCATGATATATGGTGTTCACAAAATTTGAAATCGGCTGCCTGCTGCGACCTTGACCTTTGGCTGCCAGAATCTAATGTGGTCACTGCAGTACGGGCTATTGAATATTACCTGACAGTTTTATCAAAAATCTTCAAGCCGTTCATGAAATATCATGGTAACAATATCTGACTGTACGAACGGAACAACAAACAAACGGAGATCCTAAAAACATAAGGCCTTTGCCAATACTGTTATCAAGTGGCGAAGGCAAAAAATAGTTAAACAAGAACTTATGTCAGTGGGACTGACATATATCCACACATGCCGACCTATGTCCACATGCCGCGCATGTGGCCCGCGCACTCACTGAACTATAAATAGAACGTTGCTCTGACTTCAGTTAGCTTAGGCCTGCAGGCTAGGCTAGACTCCTTACAGTTCTATGTATAGTTCAGTGCTCGCGCTGGCTGATTCACCGGCCGATTTTGGGCTTCTGGGGAAGCAAAGTTCCCCAAAATGGGAGATTCCCTGCCTTGGATGCCGATGAACAGCCGTGCAAAATTTGACGTGCTAGCTTTATCCTCGGCGAAAAAAAAATCCATTACCGTACAAATACACAAAATAAACAAGCACACACATAAACAGTATCTGATATATCCACACCTTGCCTATCGGCATGTGTGGATAATAAAGATGCAAAACACAAACGCTGCCTTCTAATTTCACACATTTCCTATGCCATGATTTAGATGAGCCTCTTTCTAAGGCATTTCAGCATTTTTTTGCTAAATACCATCTGAACACCACTAATGCTGCACACAGATCTCGGCAGGAACTGAACCTGGACTGTGTGGATGAGATTTCATGGGTCTCGCAAATAAGCCAGAGATTACAACAAAACAGCAAAAACATTGTATGTAAGATTCCTACTTTCAGCCCAGGTGTCTGTCACAACTTCAAGACGGTCTGACACGCCATTCAAACGTGCATTTTCGACAGTTAATTTGCATGCTTCCACGCTTTGGTCGACGGCAACACCATGAAGCTGAAACACATTAACCAGAAAAGACTGACACAAAACGTACACTGTACTCTTGAACACTAATTGATTGACTGAGTTAAGGTTTTACGCCCCACCCGATACAAAATACCGTAGGTCATTTCGGAGACTTTCTTCCCATCCAATCTCTTGGCTAAGTACTGAAAAACTAAAACAGACACAACAAAAGCAAATATGCATCCGTAACAAAATGTACTACAACATAAAATGAACCCAAAAAACTAAAGCCAGGTTTGGTCACCTCCTACGACCTCAGGCCTGGAAATGGGTCTATTCTGGAAGGAGTAGATAGATAAGTCTGGAAGTAAACAAGTAAGGAAGTAAATAAGCAAGAAATAAAACATAATGAAAGAAGGAAGTAAAGAAAGAAAAAGGGAGAAAGGAAGTTAAGTGAACACACAAACAAACAATTTATATAGCACCAAAATCAGCACATCAATCGCAGCACATTACTGCCCGGAGCCTGTATGGAACACTTAAACGCTGATGATAGCCGGCTTAATCTACAGCGTGGAACTAAAACAGAGGTACTGAAACAAGTGTAAAAAGTAATCTGGCAAAAGGCAGATGTTGACGACCCCATCTAATGCATGGCTCCTTGAACCTACTGAGTCAGTCCCCAAAACGGCATCTCGATTGGTTCAGCCGTTTTTGCACAGTATATCCATGTGACTAACACAAAGACAGACACGTAGACCACACTACGTGCAACATATGTAGCAATAGGCCGCATCGCCTGCACACAGTGCATAAGATGCGGCCTAAAATCTAAATGTAAAAGCCAATTAAGGTGGAAGACCTTGTCAAGTCCTAGTCCGTGAAGTCTGGAAACCAACCAGCAGTCAATAAGGATTTGTGACCCAGTCGGGTTTCAAGCGAGAGGCGAACAACTGAAGGAGTGATGGGTCGTCAGAGTGATAAATTGACAGAAAATAATGATGATCTGATACGTGTGAGAATAGGAAGTAATATGACTGAGTGTAGGCTGATGGATTGAATCTGGGAGTGGACTCCAGAGACAACATGATGGGACACTGTAAACAGCAGTTGTAATGAGCAGATGTATTCATTCTGTTAAAGTTTTACGTCCCACACGACACAAAATACGTCATTCTGGAGACGTTTTCCCAGCCAATATTGCTCCTGAAAAACTAAATCTCAAACAACGAAAGCAAACATGCATGCATAACAAAATATACTATAACACAAACACAAAAGACTAAAGCCATTTTTTGTCGCTTCTTATAACCTCCGGTCTGGAAACAGAATGGGCATATTCTTAACAATAAGTAAGGAAGCAAGTAAATAAGTAAGTAAGTAAATAATCTATATAGCACTAAAATCAACATATGAATCAGGGTGCATTACAACTCCAGAGCCCGTACGGTGCATATTAATGACAAAACAATGTCACTATATCAGTACAAGCATTTAATTTTGGACATCCGGTCATGACAGCCTTCTACAATGCTCATAGCAGCCATGGGTGCTGTGGCACTGAGGTTGGGAAGCACTGGTCTATACAGTCCATACACATAATTCATGGATCAATTGAGTTAAGGTTGTACGTCCCACTCGACACAAAATAGGTCATTTTGGAGATGTTCTTACCAGTACCAGCCAATCTCTTGGCTTAGTACTGAAAAACTAAATCAAACACAAAAAGCAAACATGCATCCATAACAAAATATACTACAACACCAAATGAACACCAAAAAACTAGAACCAGGTTTGGTGGCCTCCTATGACCTCCGGCCTAGAAACGGAACGAGTCTATTCTGGGAGGAGTAATTAAGTGAGGAAGCAAATGAGTAAGAAATTAATACCGGTAAGTAATGAAGGAAGTATAACTATAAGTAAGAAAGTAATGTTGGTTGGTTGGTTAAGAGATTAACGTCCCCTTTCAGCACAAAGAGGCTATATCAGGGACAAGGTCTTGTACATCCACCTGGTCATGGTCACACAATTTCGGCTGTAACTTCAAGGTTAGTGCAAGTGGCACAGTGGCAGTCTAATCAAACCATAACCCTAACCGTCACGCCAAACTGCTGCTAGAAATTTTGTTGTATGTAATGGCAGGTCGTCAATCTGGCCCTAGAATTAACAAATCTTCGAATTATAGTGTAACCAAAGGACAGTTCTATCAAAATATATATACACTAGAAACTGTAGTACGAACCGATGGCAACTGTTTCAGCAGTGAGATACAGATGGCGCCACTGCCGCATCCGATCTCAATGAACCGTTTACTGTTGCAAATAGACTTATCACTTAGCATCTTTACAACTAACTCCTGCATATACCAAATGTGCTCTACAGGACGTAAGAACAAATCAAAATAGAAATGCAAAAGAAGTCGTTTGAAGACAACATCAACAACATTAAAAAAGCAAGGGCTGCGTATTTTGGAGCACTCTACCGATAACAAGCTTTTGAGAATATGTACAGGGTGGGCCAAAAAAAGTGATACCTCTCGTATAATGTAATGTAATGTACGAGAGGTATCACTTTTTTGGCCCACCCTGTATGTTGGTCTTCCTTACTGTCAGGCCAAAATGTATGCTGGCTGAGTCGCATGCTGCCCCCTGGTGAGAAACAGTCAGTATGCCGATGAGAAAGACAGACGGACGAAGGCCAGACTGCTACATTATGCTTTCCGCTACACAGAGTAACAAACATACAAGAACTCATCAGGAGATGAGATAGCAAACGTGAACATTTTTACGACGATATTGCACATGTACTTTGAAATACCAGAAAAGAGATCCTACTTCATTTAACAAATTAAACGATAGCTAGGCAAGTGCTGCGCATTAAGTCTTGCTATATGCAACAGGTGATTCCTTGGGCCCACCAGAGTCGTCGACGCAAATAACATCTCGATCGCTTCAGCCGTTTTTGCAGGGCTCACTAGGTGACAGACAGACTGACAGACCAACAGACCACGCTATTCGTTCTTTAACGATAAATGGAGCGCACAGTGGAGAAGCCAAATTCTGTTATTGTCTATGGCTACAACAAGTATTTGCTGGAGCAGTCGACTCGACAGATTGGATCAACTTCAGCAATCAGCAGCTATATTCAGCTGTAAGACTAGACGGTTGCAGTGTATGTGGAGACAATACAATATAGCCTCAAAAAAGCATTTCCCACCGGCGTACTCGACAGGTGACAGTTTGTGCTATTTTATTTATGCTTATATATTTAATGTAAATATGCTTATGTAAATTGTTTATTAGAAATAAAAAATCTAAATCAAAAAATCAGCGGCAGCTGTAGGATTCGAACCTGAGACCCTTGCAGTATGCTACTAAACAAGCGGTCTCACGATGTACCATAAACGGCCAAGTTTCCACTAATATAATAAAGTACATATACGCTTATTATAGTTCTGATTAATCTACAAAACTGTCGATTAATGTTGTAGTTCATTTTGCGACTAATGTCGATATAGTTAGTTACAATGACGATAATGAAAAATTGATTTATGTCCAACTTTATGGTAAATAAGTAATTTTAAGGGAAATCGTTATGGTGTCACGTAACTGTGTTGTGGATACAATAAGTATGTAATCTAAGTCACGTTGACTCGGTGAAATAATGCAATATAAGGGCCATCTTGCCGTTCAAGGTCATTCAAGGTCACCGATTTTGGTACCAACTGAAAGCTCATATAAGACTTCCTATTAGTGATTAATACTAACTTACCTCCTATCTTGCACCATTGCTGAGATATTGCCTTCTATAGCTGCCAGTCACTATATTTGGTTACCCTTCTTCCATTTAAACCCCCCGATGGAGAGATTCCCCTGGGACATCTTCGTAAAATTTTACGTGGATGTCAATGGATGGTCAAGGTACAAATGGCGTAGTAACATTGCGGAAAATTTCAACCGGCTGAGTAGGGTGCATGAACGTTACAGACAGACAGACAGACGACAGACAGACGGATGGGCGACAGCATATAGCGAACGTGAACGTGAGTCCACGTTTGCTAAAAAAGGGCACAGGTAAAAAATGCTAATCCTAGTATAAAACATAAAAAGACACACACAAGAAACGAGAAATATTGATTGCAAAATACCGTTCAGAATTTCTGTCTGCTACATCATTTCTTATAATGACATTATATGAACCACAGAACAGTAGGTTTAATTTCAATTACATGTTACTTCAAAAACACAATAATGCCAAATTGACAGTACTAACATATAACATTACAAACAAAACAATATTCTGCAGATGTATGGCAAATTGCTATATACAACAAATATGTTCAAAAACGAGATTTTCAAGCTAATAGACTTCACATATCCTTCAAAAATATATAAAACAATATCAATAAGTTTAAATAAGTAAAAAACCTCTGTTTCCGGACGTGGAATGAACACAGGTGCCTTAAGTTTAACAGTGACATTATGAAAATCCCATTCACCAACAATATACTGTAAAGGCATTCTGTTTAGCCGCTGTTGCGTCATCAATTCAATATGTGACATAGCATGCAGCGGCACTTCAGTGTCATGACAAACAGAAAACAGCTGCAAAAAACAAAACCATCTCATTATATTCCTTGGCATTAAAGATGATATGCAACGATTTTTTACCAACTTGATTAAAAGTAGTTTCTAGCTGCTTACTGCAACATAAACCCGACTGTGTAATTTTTTTTGATAAATTATGCTGTAAAATGCGAAAAATTACAAGTTTATTGGTCTTTTTGGTAGGCCTATAGCTATTCTTCGGCATGTGTGACGTCACGGCAGGATACGCACTCGCTGTCATCGGGAACGGACGGCGTCGTAAAATGACCAGACGCCGCACTGTCAGCCGCTAAAGGCTCATACATGTACGGTTGCAGCTGCCGTGGTTCAGCTGACGACTCTTCGTCGCTTGACATCTTACAATAGTAGTAACTATTAATGTAGTGTACTGTAGTCTAGGAGGATAGAATATATAACTGTAGTGTAATGTCTCACTCAACACTCCTGAGATGACGTCATCAGTTGCAAAAGTAAACAAATCATCGGGCGCTCACTTTCGGGCGCTTTTTACTAAAATTTCCTAATTCTTTGATGTTCCATAATATTCAAATAGATTTGCTTATATTAAAGACATACGATGGGCAATTTACTTTAACAACCAAAAAAATCGTTGCATATCATCTTTAAGGCTATCGCCTGCACCTGTTGGTCAATTCTGACCTGGTCTGTATACACATACATACAAGGTGCACCAAAAAAGCAGTGCCTCTCATTTGGCAGGAAAATGAAACATCAACTGCACTTAGTTACTTTGGTACTACAGTAGAACCCAAGCTTTTCTCGACCAATGCATTTTTTATCCCTAAGACCGGGAAGTCTGCTTAGCAAATATTGTGCCATGTGTGACCATCTCAATTAGATGGTGTGTATTAGAAATAGCATCACTTCATCTAATTTTGACATGGGGAGATAAAAGAGGGTAATTACGAACATATATGTTCATCAAATAAATGTGCAAGATTCGATTTTAAAATTAAAAGAAATAGCTAAAATACTAGCATAAGTCACAAGGGGCTACTTTATTGGTGCACCCTGCAGATTCCTTATTATAATGTACTACAATGTAGAATGTCAAAATAAGACAAGTTTTCAGTTCACTTTGTAATCAATGAGACTGTTTCAAATCTGTACATGTGCACAGCAAAAAATTTTGATTCACAACAAAATGTTAAATTTAAATATTCTTTAAATGAAAAGCCAACGGGTCTGGACACATCATCAAGCTCTGCATAGCTCTTAAAAGTAAGAGGCATGCAGTATGTTTTCTATTTTTCAGTGCAGGATAGCACAAATAAACCAGGATGTTAGGCACTGCTAGACAGAAAGACACAAAGTATTTCAACGGATAGTGCAGCGATGCATTTAAGATGTGACGCAATGCTTAATGATGATTTTATCACATACTTACTACTGCTGAGTCTGACAGCAAAAGAATTTCGGAAACTGGTCAGCATTTCATAGAGTTATGGGCACGAGTATCCCAGCAAATATTTTTACTGATAGTGGCCAACAGACTGGGGTTTTGAAGTGTCATGCCCATATGGGCTCCATGGCTGAAATGTGCTCTGATTCACTTGTTGATTCTGGCATAACATAAATCATTTACTTACTTACTTCCTTAGTTATTTACTTTCTTAAGAATAGGCCCATTCCGTGTCCAGAACGGAGGTCATCAGGTGACCGAACTGGGCTTCAGTAGTATTGTATTTATTTTGTGTTAAAATATATTTTGTTATGGATGCATGTTTACTTTTGTTGTGTTCAATTTAGTTTTTCAGCACTGACTACTAAGCAGACATTGGCACTGGGATGGGAAAAACGTCTCCAAAATGAAATATTTTGTGTTTGACAGGATGCAAAACCTGAGCTCAATCAATATGATGTGTCATGTTGCACAAATTGACATACTTACTGTCTTGTGTCCGATGGCGTGAGCAAGTATGTACTGGGCTGACTCTTTCGGTTCTGGAACACAGGCCGATTTAAATTTCTCCTCAAGATCATGCAAAACTTCATGCACTACGCGAGTATGTAAAGAACCAGCACAAATCGTCCACATTTTCTGTGTTCTGTCGGGAATTCTAAAGAAACCAAAACATTTAACAGTACAACAGTAATCCACTAGTTCAACCAAATTTTGTGCCATAGCAGTGCAAGTGGTGTCAGACAGCGTGATGGTAGGTGCAGCTGGTGGATGAAAAAAGATGATACTGGTGGGTAATTTCTCTGGCTCGTTCTTTGACACCATAGGCTATTTTAAGTGTGCACCATTACACAGATGTGCAACATTACATTCTTGCTGTGCAACACTAAAATTTGGTATGTGGATCTTTAAACTGTTGAAACTGTCTACAAACACAACAATAAATATTCTCATTTCTCAGCCACTCCTTTGGTCACGCAAAGGCTAAAAAGCTTTCAGCTTTAGGGGAGCTTTGTCCCCTGACCCTGACCACGGGATGAGCTCCCAGATGCAGCTGGAGGGGTAGATTGGTAAGCGTGCACTAGTGAGTGTGAGTGTGTGTGTGTGACATGTAGGATGAAGGAGGGGTACACAGAAAGTGAGCAGCTTGTCGCGTATTTCTATAGTGCGCCCCCTCTGGCTAGCCATGACTGGTGCTGTTGACACCAGTCCGTGGCTAGCCATGCCTTTTAGCTTCAGCCTAAGCCAGCACGGCTGACAACTCTTGAGGGTGCTAATTACGATGTGACTATTAGCAATGGTCACAGATTATATAGGACATCGTTGAATCTTGTTTCCCGCCCGGGATTATCTCTCTGTTCGTCCTGTGTCTCAGAATTATTTGGAACAAGGTGTCGCCCTAAAAGAACGTAACATAGTACACTACTGGCCCGCCGTCGCATGCTGCCCCCGGTGAGTAATGTTGCATATTGGTGTTACAGACAATGACAGACGACATATGATGACAGAGGCCAGAGAACAAAACAACACTGGCCTGTCTACACATAGGGCCCCCTACACTGTGTATAGGAAAGCCAGTAATCATTCTTTAGTGGACAGCGAATGCACCCGGACCTAGTTTTGAACCCCAGCACCTAGGTGCGTCATGCTCCACTGAACATAGTGCCTGAGTGCATCGACCACTGGGCTACATAATGATGATGATGATGATGAAACGTAAATTTGTATAGCGCATCGTAACAGAATATCTAACGCACTACATGGGCATGGTGTTTGTTGTGTACTTTCCAGATGCAACATTGTGCTTCTACCATGCAAGGACCCACTCAGTCCTGCATGGCAATTGGTAAAAAGCATAAAGCATAAAACGTAAACTTGCAATGGGTATCGGTTAGGATAAGCAGGATGAGTACGGTTAGTGTAAAGGTTAGGGTCAGGTTTTAGGTAGCCAACACGTAAGCCATCACTGCTGCATTAGTTGTTGTTGTATGCGACGGCACACAGCAATACACGCCGATGTTTTGGCTAGTTTTTATGCTGAATATTAACGCTTTGCATGAATGCCAGTTAGCGTCAAATGCAAAAGCAAACAAATGCAGTCCTTTAGGGAAGAAGCAAGCAGCAGCACCTGCGTTGTACCAAAATGTAGACCATGGGCCCACTATAGGGCCTGCTGCACCCATGGGGGGGGATTGCAGACATGGTGGGCTGAATACTCCTGAGTCCTACCTATAATAATCCACTTGTCTGCACAAGA
>Ga0209780_1004964_pt1 | contig 10401 bp, 6 predicted proteins | sample WorMetexBAHAMAS2_FD_187384 | JGI IMG/M metagenome (GOLD analysis project Ga0209780, IMG submission 187384) | Marine gutless worms symbiont microbial communities from Max Planck institute for Marine Microbiology, Germany - Inanidrilus exumae... | ecosystem: Host-associated > Annelida > Digestive... | reverse complement strand
AATTCAAGACTTCATGCGCAGTACTTGCCTATCTATCGTCTAATTTGTTAAACGAAGTAGGTTTGTCTCTTTTTCGGTATTTTGAAGTAGGCCTACGTGTGTGGGATATCGTCGTCAAATAGTTCACGTTCGCTATCTCATCTCCTGATGAGTTCTTGTATTATATTCTGTGATTCTATCTTCCTAGTTTGTACTAGAGCATTTAATCAAAAAATTTCCATTAATCGATTAATCGAAAAAGCTGTCGATTAATTAATCGATTAATGATTAATATGATTAATCATTACTAATTGATCAGATTAATCTATTGGCTAACTCAATTGAAAGGCCGAAACTCAGGTCCCTCCTACTTAAGGAAAATTTCTGAAAGCACATTTTGCGACTAATTGTTGACAGCATGCATGATGCAACTATGCAAAATTGTTTCTAATGATTTTTAAATAATTAGCTACTCACTACATTTTTGTTGCGTTTAAAAATAATAATAACAAACCGAAAAAATTAAAAATTACTGCATTTAGTATGTCTGTTTTATAATTTATGTGTGTTCATTGCAATATAAACAAGAACAAAATCATATCATTATGAGACCAAGATCAAGACCAGACCAAAACCAAGGCCAAGATTACAAGACCAACATCAAGATCAAGACCAAAACCGGAGCGGTGTTGAACCACTCCCCAGCAAGTGCATGTCAGCTAAGACAATGTCGTTTGACGATTAATCAGGCGGCTCTCTTTAGTCGTTAATCAGGATTAATCAATTAACGATTAAATGCACTAGTTTGAACTTTGTAAAGTTTGTAAGTCTGTGGGACAAAACGCGTCCAATCGTTGCAACGTTCGTCGTTCGTTGGAAACAGGTGCAACGAGGACTTAGAATTACATCCAAACTCAATGCACCTATGACTATGAGCCATCTATACTTTGTTATCATTTAAACCACAAAACCACTTGTTTTGTTTGTTTACAGTGAAATGTGACGTCAAAGTGTTCGGCATAAAAAATCATCATTTAGCCTAAACAAGCACTAATATTTACTTTACACTTGTCCGAATCACATAGGCTACCGAGGCATAGGCCTACGCATAAGTGCATCCCTTGATGCGCTTTTGGAAATCGGTCAACCCTGTCTTTAAATGATCTGGAGCAACGTGTTTCCATCTTGAACCAAACAGTGAAACAGGTTCTTACATAGACCAGAACTGATACTGATAGTGATAGGCCGCTTACAGAATTTTTGAATGTGTTGATTAATGTCTGGAAGCTGAACAGTTTTCGAAATCCTGGATCTGCTAATGTCGGTGTGACGGTGTGTTCCGTTTGCCACAGGTACACTACGCATAATAATTATGTGTATTGTAGTACAATTATTGTAATACAATTAGTGGCATTTTAGACGGATGCGGGTACGATAATGCGATTGTGCATAATTATAGTCATAACGCTCATTATGCAGATCATAAGTCAGTCAAGTCTGTCCACTCTCCAGTCAGTGCTAACTCACTGCTATAAGTGCTTAGTGCAATGACACACATTGCACACGGGCGACTTTATCGCGCGATAATATCGCGCGAGAAAGTCGCAACTGCGACTGCGCCAAAAAATGGCAAAAATTCGCGCGACACGCCAAGATATTATCGTGCGACACGAGTTGCGCGATTTTATCGCGCGATTTTATCGCCCCTCTGTAGCGAAGCCTGGTACAAGTCGCCTTGATCGTACGAGGGACGACGACGAGGTCTCCAATCCATGCGCCGCTCAGCGGAGAGCATCCAGTAGAAACAGATGAAACCGGTACACGTAAGTCTTCTAACGCGTGATTTAAGTATCCGGATGATGACCGGATCTCTCAAAATTTCATCAACTCTTATCTGGTCCGTTAGTCTACTATATAGTTTGCCTATTCCCCAACTGCAATACCGTACACAACCGCTTGAATTATCCTGCCAACAAGCAAACAGACAAACAAACAAACATGAGTCAAAGCATTACCTCCGCCATGCTGTGGCGGGGTACCCGGTACTGAGACGTACGCATATATAGGGTTGGCCAAAAAAAACTGCGCACCCATCTTTTTCACTCTGATGGTGTTAATAACAATAAATGTGTGATAAAACAGTGGTTTTACTGGTATTTTAAGAGAATCATGAACAATAGTATGCGATCAAGTTGTTTTTCCCGTTACGATACAGTCGCAGAAACCAGGGTGACTCATTATCGTCTGCTATACAATGTGTGAAATGACTTTGCTTTAAAAAGCATTTAAAAGACGTTAAAGTCCACTATTGCATCAGTGTTTTACAGCAAATTTCTTCAACATTTTCTTAGCGCCACACTCTTTTCTGTTGTCAGGTTTTAACTAGAATTTTATTATTTTTACTGATTGTACCAGTGTCTCAGCTTGGCATCAAGTACGACGTCGTGCATAGAATATTTCACCAACAGAATATCAAATAATAGTCTTAAAATATTGAGTGCTTGTGCGACACTACGCGTGTGTCACACTCTAATAAGTCAAAACAAGTTTTACTGGCACATATTGTAGCACAATTTGTTGAAAAACAGTCATTGTGCAGTTTTTTTGGCCCACCCTGTTCCTGTAGACAGTAGAATATGAAACTATGTGATGTCCACAGCTGAGTTATAGATAACGGGCAGCGTGTTTGCTGTAGTTTCTCGATTCGTCGCAGCAGGTCTATGCATTTCCAGTCAAATCGTGTAACTATAGCAAACGACTTATTTAAGTTTCTTTATGCGACGGAGTTGAATGTACGAGATACACAAAAGTCCGACGATGATGATTCCCAGAGCCAGGATGTTCTTCCAGAAATCTGCTTCGGTCTCGTGTGCAATACCTTGCTTTTCCAGATGCTCCGATCCATTGAAACTATCAAAAACATATTTTTGTTAATGAAACACGTAACAATTAACATACAAGTGTGGACTGGACTGACAGTTCAGCTGCGATCATCCAGTATACATGCAGTTCACTGCACACATAGGCCTAATAACAGTATAAGAAAACACGTTATCAATAAATTTTTATACAAAGGCACTAAAGAGAGCAATACAAAAAGAAATCGCTAAGAAATGACTTAAGACGTTTCATTTGCTGAACTTTATGCTATACTTCGTGATTATGAATCACTGTTGACATTTGGACAATGAAGCAGTATAGCGTTACGTCCTGTGCCAAAATATGAAGCTGTTTGGCTGCATGACCACCTACAGGTTCTACTTCCTTTTCTTTCCGTTCATATAGCTCACTTACGCATAAACGTCAACTCGGAGGAGGATCCGTCTCCAATATTTTACCTTAAAACATACTCACCGGGAAATACTCAATGTTTAACGTTTTGTTCTCTTTAGACTTACCCGGTAACGATACATCAAAAACGTTTGGCGGCCGAGCTATATCCCGACCATCTTACCGCATTTTAAAGTATTATTATCTGAGAATGAAATTGTCTGTTACAATGTTGGCAAAACAATAACGAATGCAAAAGTGAGAGGGCCAGGGGCAGGCCTCCGTTTTGAAGAAAGTGAGGGGGCCCGACCCCAGGGTCCAATACTTATGCTCTCAGATTACATCAGTAATATTGTGTAAAAACCTACAAGTGAGCTACCTCTGCAGGGACTTATGGGGAGGCCCTGGGCCCATCGAATAAAGTGGGGGCACAAGCCAAAAACATTTTCGCGCCAGAAAATGGGTCCCCTCACAATCACACATAACTTGCTTCCAACGCCCCGGTTTGAGAGAGTTTACATGGAACGTCCCCCGCAGCGTTATCGAGGCGTTGAGGCCACTGCATTCACGTGCTTGCTTGCTCCTTTTCCACTGCATCCGGGATTTTTAGACACTTCGGCGATTGTTTACATTTATACTTCTACTAGTAGCTGTGGCAAGTGTTGCCAAGTATTGGCGACCAAACCCCCAAATTTCGCAATTGGGTAGTCTTGTGGCTATCCAGTGAACATACCGAATATGCAAATTCATGAATGAACATGATTGGTCGATCAACACTGCGGCAACGGCTGTTCCATTAACCGCGCAGCCCCACTGTGGTGGCAATCCGCAATAGCTTTCGTGGGGAGTTGTACTCTCTCAGAGTACTTTCCATCTAGTTAGTAAATTTACGTCTGTAATCCGTTGCCACCAAACTCAACACAATATATAGGCCCTCGTGACATGACACAAAGTATACAAGAGCTCAGCAAGTGCTGAGATAGGCGACCGGGTGTAATGACGGTAAATTCAGAGGACACAATAAGTTGGGCTACATTTGGGGTAGTCTACGGAGGCCGGTGGGCTGAAATTTCGACGTAGGCCTGACAACCAAGTGTACAGAGTCGTAGCATAAGCGATAGGGTATGTAGGCCCCTATATATCTTCGCATGACACCCCGTCGCCAAAAATGTGCACATCATGGACTTACGCTGGAATCTTCATGCCATTGACTCCGGTAACGTAGAATGTCATGTCATCCAGCTCAATAATTGATAAAGCCTATACAACAGAAAACGACAAATTCGGCTGAGGTTTGATTCTATATGTCGACATCACTGGGTATCTGTTATACGGGTTTAGTATATTTCAAAACGAAAAATGTGGCTAGTATGTTTTTCGTTTCAATTTGAAACGCAAATGATATATACTAGTTTGAAACTACAGGTCTCCACTCGAGGTCGCACCGACCACTTTAGCAACATGCACGCTTGTGCCGCCCCATGGCCAATCACAAAGTAGCTGACACACGTAAGATGCATCCACCACAGAACATTTGCCTCCTGTGATCTTGAACTTTGACTTATGACATTGACCTTCGAATATGACCTACAGCGGGTCAAGTTAAGCCATCACGCAAAATGTCTAGATGAAAGGTCATTTCGTTCGAAAGTGATCTTCCGTGCACATAGAGACACACACACAGCAGACCGTTCACTCTACCTGGCCACTAAACTCACCAGTAATGACTCAGAATATGGCACTTCCAATTCAATTTATTAAACAAAAGGACCGATCGGCCACTTACATTGATATGCATGCAATAGATACCGGTATAGAAATCGTTTAAACTACATGCACATAAATATAAAATAGAAAAAACATAAAACTGTCTATACGCGTTACGAACAACTAGATAAAAAATACCTTACTATATGGGAGTAGTAATTCAGAAGCCAGGGATTTATAAAATCTTTTAAGTGATGTAAAATCAGTGCTACTTGGCAGTGAGTTCCATTTTTGTATAACTCTGTAGTTATAATCAGTGGCGGATCCAACCGGGGCCAAAGGGCCATGCCCCCACCCCAAACTCGTGACAAATTGTGCAACCACTATGGAACTGTTGTAGAAAATTTAGTGAAATACGTGCCACAAAATGGCTTCTGTGGCATTCAGATTTTACAAAATTTAATATCGGCCGGGATTCAATCCGCCCCGGACCCCGTTGAGGGAGCTTAGGCCTACGACGCTCCTTCAGACCCCCTAGTCGGCTGGGGAGGGGATACCGACTCTCCACTCCCCTTGGTACCCCATCCCTCGACGCCTTCGGCATCGAGAAACGGACACTGGAGGTGGACCCCTAAACCCAATTTCTGAATCCGCCCCTGCTTATAATCACAGTTGTAAGCAAAAATAGCAAAAGAAGCAATGATACTCATACGTTAAGACTGTATCTTGTGATGCTGAAGTACTCTAGCCAGCTCAGCCAGTCTCCGAGAGTAGTAATATTCACCAGCAGACCACCAAAGATCTGTCATCAAAACGCCAATGCCGACACGGATATTGCAATGGCTATATTAGGCATATAATTCTAAGACTAAGTTTATTTTATTCATCGTGATAGAACAATAAGACCAGTTACAAATTTACAATATTTAACAAGTGGTCAGCGAATTTCGACGAAAAACCGCATCGCAGGGGCGGATTTTTCATGGGGAACAATGGAACGTGACACCGGCCAGTCGAGACTCAAGACCATTGCAATTGGCTACAGCAGTCGCTATTGAGGACTGAATGATCCCTTTAGCTGCATACATCGAAGCAGACTTCCGTTGCTTTTCAGTGGGCCGTGCAACCTCCAAAATTGCTCCTTCCCGCGGGGATCTCGACCCTGGCCTCTGGCCTATCAGAGGACAAGAAATGTTTGGCGTACCATCATCACCGTGAAGACGAACGCCGAAATAAGGTTGGCGATGGCGAACACACGGACTGTCGCACTGACTGCAAAGCATACGGCCGCTCCGCCCAGTGTTGTCATAAACAGCGTCAAACAGAACAGGAAAAACTTCAAGAAGTCCAACTGGAATCCTTCACACACGCAATGCATATCCTCATCAGGGTCTGAATAGTGGCGTAGCCGGAGGTAGGTCTCATGGATCCTGGAACCACCCATTCCACATATAATTTTTTATCAAGGGACACTGTAGAATACGCAGACCGTTCCGGACCATTTTCGCAACAGCGTCAAACAGAACAGGAAAAACTTCAAGAAGTCCAACTGGAATCCTTCACACACGCAATGCATATCCTCATCAGGGTCTGAATAGTGGCGTAGCCGGAGGTAGGTCTCATGGATCCTGGGACCACCCATTCCACATATAATTTTTTATCAAGGGACACTGTAGAATACGCAGACCGTTCCGGACCACTTTCGCAACATCGTCAACAGCAGAGTGCAAAGGAATGTTAGAAGCTGCAGCAGAAATTCGTGTTCACTCATTGACTCACTTGACAATCGACAAAGTTGGACGGGACACCCACATTCAAAAACCATCGGTACGAAAAATTGGGTTTGGAAGTCACTGTACTGTTTTACCGAATCAACGATTCACTTCAGAGTGATTGGCTGTTGTCTCCGACCCCACGTTCTGGCACTATCAATAACATCAGCCAATGGACGACGTTCAAATACTTGTAAGATCGTTACAAAAATGGTCGCAAGCTTAAGTAATGGATGCTGTAGCTCTTAATATCGCGTCACACAAATGATCGGAAAGCAACATCCTATTCTTACAGTGGCCTGAAGTTACGTTCATTATGTACAAACAATAGCCTACTAGTTACAAAACAATCGATATCGCCCTGATGGCGGCGAAAGGACATGCCCCCGCCGATGAGTTATTTCGGTCCTTCCCAGTGATTAGAGGACACGTTGATCACGGCAAATGATCGCCAGCCTATGACTTCCTATTCATGCTTAGTATAGTAAACACGTATGCAATATGTAACAGCTCAACTCGCATGGATCCTGTCGGGCCCACTGTCAAAAATTTCTAATAAATATACAACTCATGCAAAGCTTTAAGAAAGCGATTAATCATTTGAGTGTAGTTAATTATCGTGATGACTGACGATTAAAATGTATTAGATGTCGTTTTAAGGATTTCCCATTAGTTTTTAATTTGTTTCCAGATTAAAATTATTATTTTTTGATAACTGAAAAAGTCGTGCAAGATGGGTCAGATGGGTTCTGGTCCTAAGTTTCATTTTAATTCTGGCCGGTTTAGGTTGGCTAACTCCTATTACGGTCGGGTTGGGTCGAGCCAAGCAAAATCGTTCCTTCGTCTAACGTGGTACAAGAAAACTGGATAGGCCTACCGTACAACAATACAAGACAAGAATACAAGAAAAAGCAACAGAACTTTATTTGACTGCAAAAAGCTCAGATACCGCAGAGGAACCGCGCGACGCGCTATGTTAGTAAATCGATCCGTGCTATGTTTCACGAGGTATGGAGGTTAGAAAGGTTTCAAACAGCAAAAGTGACCTTCAAAGTCATTCAAGGGCACTGGACATGGTGCTATTCGATAGGCCACATACGATTACCTATTAGACTTCCATTGCAACCATGTCTCTATCTTGCACCATTTCCGAGATTATTATCAATTATTTCACAAAACTTAAAGAGATCACGTGACCCTGAACACATCCCTTTCGGCGGTAATTTATTATTCATGCACTATTACACATCTGTATCAATTAGCACACAATATTTGAATTTTGAAGTGCCTAGTTTCACCGATTCACCGACTCCAAAGTTATGATTGGGGTAAAATTTAAGAACACGGGTCACGTGACCATGAACACGCACATTACGGAGTACATACATACATTCGTAATGCGCCTATTAGTGGATAATAACATAGGTGCAGTACAAACCAGTCACATAGCCGACACTGCAGGCGGGTGATGAAGGCATGAAACAGCAAAGTATACAGTGCGGGAAGGTTATACGGAAATGTATGGTTTTTGGACGAGACCAAACAACCCGATCACTTCAATCATTTGGACACGAGCGAACCGACAAAACTGCCGGCGTCGTTTACAGATCGCTGAAGTCTCATCATCAATTGGGCAATCGGTAAAAGATACAGAACTTCCTATTACTTATCACTAATAACCATGTCTAATTGTCTATTGTCTCTATCTTGATGATATTGTTCAACCGTTTTGAAAGAATGTCCCGAGTGTATAACAGAGATACGGACGGGCAGAAAGAACTACGGTAAATATACCGCGCGCTGGTGTGGGATCTGTTAACTTGGTTGAAACTGACCGATCATGAAGTACGTGATGAGTGAAAACGGGCAGAGAGGTATGAAACGCATCGGAATCAAGTCGCAGAAGGTTTTCGAGACGAAGTAGACGGACACTCGATAGAAACCCCGGGCGCTCTCGTGTCTGTATCATCACATCGATCAGCAATGTTAAACTATACATCGCCCGCTGCAAGATATCGTGCTCACGTCCTCTCGTTCCCTTCATCTAGAGTTTTCAGTAAGACACACAGATACCCTGAACCGGCACTAGCTAACTAGGCTGCGACATATACATTCAGCACGAATAGCCTACGCCGCCGCCGCTGCTGCTGCAAACCCGCCGACTACTGCAACAAAGCACGTGTCCATGTAGACCTACAGGAGAAGTTCTGCCTACGTCGTTAGCCGTTATTACGACGACCGGCTTCGGGAGACCATTCCACAAATAGTCTTGAGGTTGGTAAGCGTAGTACATGTCCGATGCATACATCTCTTATTAACTTCTCCCAAGTGTCATATTTTAATTCTTTATTCTTTATTTTAATTCTGAATAACCACATATTAACTTTAGAACTGAACATGTTTTGCGTAGAACTGCAAACATTTTTAAAACTGCACATTTTGTATAAAAGTGCACATCAAAAACTCTGAATATATGTTCATTTTTGCGACATTCTGCACGTAGAAAGGTTTATGACAGCTGGAATAAACTTCAGTGACTCAAGGTCATTGCTAATGACGCTATTCAAAACGTGGCGTCTTCCACAAAACCGGAAATGCATGACATATTGCACTGCTGTCAGAGAAGGATTGATCTACGGTCACATTAATATGTACAGACAATTTGGTGAAATTTGGACATGAGAGTGGACAAAGTACAATAACACACAAACAGAGATACAAACAGTCAAGCAGACAGACATATGCACAGACACGCTGAACGCAATACTTTGCACCCCTATCGCGGACTAATTAACAATCCTAATACAACAGACGAACTGAGTTAACTACGATACAAATTGCATTAAATAATTAAGTCGTTACGGCGACATAAGCTTCTCAAACAAGTGCCCTACACACCTCATTAAGTCTGCTGTCAGACTTGCAATTTCAACAGATATAGTGAAATTGTTTTGTGTCACTGTGGCAGAAATCACTGACTTACTCACAGAAATATTTTCGTCTCAGAATAGCACTGTTGTTCACATTATTAACATTAAACTTTATTTAATAGCTGTGTGTCAGACTGGACAAGGTTCGTCGGTATAATAGCAAAAGTAAGTACATGTACTCACATAAATATTACTCTCTCGTGGATGAAAACTTCAAGAATGGTCAGATTGCTGAGAAGCTGGTATGTAATCAAGAGGAACAATACTCCAGTTCTAAGAATAAATACATACAGGCGTGCCTTTGTTGCTGCACTTTTCAGTAGCATTAGCACACAAGCATACATATGTTCAGTTGTAGACGACCACGGCGCATTGTGACTATACTTGTTTTCGTGCGCCTTAGAAACTTACCTACTTACTTACTTACAAGCACACACACACACACATACACATCGGCTTAATGGTTTTTTTTCAAGTGAACCTGTGTTAGCTGGTTGCGCTCTTAGCTTTCTTCCTCCACCTCGTCTGAAACTGTGCATTATTATCTGCCCCATAGCTATAGCATATAGCATTAGTCCGGCAGCCAAACCCCATATCTAGGCAGGACGTGGTTTTGGAGTATAAAGTTTTTTAAAATGCTGATTATTGATGTTTAGTACATATATAATGAGAATCTGCCGGGTAACATCTTGTCACCACTGAGCGTTTTGAGTAAAGAGACCAAATCCAAGATGGCGGCCGCC
>Ga0209780_1004963_pt1 | contig 10402 bp, 4 predicted proteins | sample WorMetexBAHAMAS2_FD_187384 | JGI IMG/M metagenome (GOLD analysis project Ga0209780, IMG submission 187384) | Marine gutless worms symbiont microbial communities from Max Planck institute for Marine Microbiology, Germany - Inanidrilus exumae... | ecosystem: Host-associated > Annelida > Digestive... | reverse complement strand
GGCCAATGGTTAGCCGTATGATCGATAAGAAAAATATATTGCTGTTGACGGTGACTAGGTTGAAAATAAAAGTTGTTTTCCAGCTGCTACATATGCAAGTATATTAGGTTCAAAAAACTGTTTGACATATTCTTCGTACATCAGAAAGCCGATGGATTTCCATTTTCGTCTACCGCATGGAACTGAGAAAGCAATTTACGAAAAAGAACGAAAAACGATACAATTGAATATAGTAAGCAATCAGGCAAGTTCGTAAAGCTTCTACTACGTAAGTCTCTTCCATTGTGTCATTAGTGAAGAGCAAATCTAGTCCCAGGTTGCACATGATGTGTCTAACATGTAGGTCAGTTTTGGACTTTCGAGATGCTTTAGCTTTGGGTTAAGGGAAGGCACGAAACTGGTGGATTGACAAACTGCAATCAGTAACTAGATGGCTGTATTGTGTGGAATGCCCACAATACAATATTCGACTCGAAGCGCTCGGCTATCTGTGCACAAGCTATTTAGTATTTACTTCCAACATTCGACGAGGCCTAGTGTCACGTGACTCAACAGTCGATGATGATTGGCTTCCTGCGACTGAGTGATGTGATTTCAGCGTTATCTGCCGTGTTTTCAACCCGTATCCGACCTGTCCGGTTTTTCCACCGCAAATTAATCTTCCATTAACGTTAATGGAAGATTAATTTGCGGTAGAAAAACCGACCCTACGTTCCGTATACGGACTGCAGTGGCCAGGAGAATGATTTTGAAATGATTCTAACAGTAAGAACGGAAATTATAAATCCCATAGAGGGTCATTTTGGTAGTGAATTTCCGTCGATATGTAATCATTGCGGAGTTATGGCGGCCTAAAATCGCAAGACGCTAAAAATGTTTGAGAAATTTTTGCGTTTTTTGGAAAAACGACTCAAAATTATGTTCCGACAGTTTTCATCTCGACACCTATCGACGTGTTGTGTTCAAATTTCGTGAAATTTGGCCGACGGGAAATCAGTGAAATCGTGCGTTGCTTACCTGACAAAAAATTTCGCCTGGCTCTCCAGACTCCAGTTGTCACTACTGCGCGGATAGCGCCCAAAATCTGCCAGGCCAGTACTCAGACTCAGAGTGCTCCAGATTTCATTCAAATCGGTTCACTTTCGGCGGAATTATAGCGGAACGCGTGAACATCGTCAAAACGCACCGTAAAGTGAATCCAATATTCGGCTGAAGCCTATGACTTCCAGCCGAATAATGAGCTTTCTATAGGCAGTGCTCCGTAATAAGACGTCGGGGATAGTGAAATCAATACAAGCACCTGTTCTTCCCACGGCGCTATACACTAGACCCGTGTATGCACGTGTGTGTGTGTGTGTGTGCACGTTGTTCGCGAGTGTTATAATTCCGCGTCAACTGTCAAACGCCGCCATTCTATATACAGTGCAAACAGACCAAACATCGACAGGATAGGCCTACGGTATAGTGCGAAGTTGATGGCAATTTTCTGTGACGCTATGGAGACCCGCTTGGATGAGCAAGTGCCACGTAAGATCAAAGCAAAGCGCGGACACTTTTCATGTAGCGCAGTTTACGTCCGTCACGAAGCTGAGTGTCAATCACTGGTCACCGACAAAAGCAAACTGTCAACAAAGTAAGCCGAAATATTTTTGAGATATCTTTGTCAATGTGAGGCGATTTTAGTCAATCTTTATTACCCATAGCGATGACAGTAGAGTCGCGGAATTAGGGATTTCATCGGCGTTTTTCAAAAACCGACGCAGGAAATCACCAAACTTGATAAAGAAATGTTCCCCATAAGTCCTGGAAACCCATTTATTTGGGGGTCAAAAGGTCAAAGGTCAAGGTCACGATGCACAAAAACAGTGCCGGCGTGGGTATTTTTCACTTTTGGCTTCTTCTAGTTCGTTGTTGGGTTAAAGAATGATTTGGAAATAATTATCACCACATACTAAACTGTGTTGTCACATTGGACGATATCACGAATTTGACTGTGTAAACCAGGATGTGTAACGATTCTGAAGTTTGCTTAGCATACCTGCTTATGGCTTATATACTGATACTGAGGCATATCTATTAAATCTCTTTGATTATACGCAGACAAAATGCCACAGTACAGATCCACTGAAACAACAACTCATCAAAAGATCGTGTGCTGTCAAACAGCATGCTATTGATGCTGAAACTGACCAATGATAAACAAGGCAATCGTAAATATCAGACTTCGCCCGCGGTGTGCAATTGCACCGTCAACTCTATATACTCCCTTAACCTATGTAACATTAACGCTAAATTAACTTCGCTTTTAATTCTTACGTCCATCAATATATATTTGTTTCTTCCGCAACATACTATAGTAACACTGAAAACTTCGTCGTGCGTTTCCGTAATTCTTTCCATTAATCGTCAATTTTCTCCGTTTCTGTTGTAGTTTACTTTGCGAGTAAATTCGAAATAGTTAGTCACAATTATGGCGTTTAATAATATGAAATTGATTCTGTCCGACATTATGGTAAAGAAGTAAATTTAAGCCAAATCGGTTCTTCGTAGCGAAATTGATACTGCTATATGGCCTGTACAATGCATTTTCAACGAAAAAGAAAACCCCCAAAATTGCCCCTTTCCCTTGGGATTGCGTCACCCTGCTGGAAGAGACCGAGCCACAGCGATAGGCAACATGCATAAAAATTGGTAAAGATCGCGCGTGTGGTTCGGGAAATATACTCACGAACAGACAGACAGACACACAAACAGACACATAGACGTGCTCATTACAATACTTCGCCACCACTGCTGCGGGAGTAGTAATGATCGCCTTTACGCGTGCGTGCATGCAGAAGGCACGCAAAGGTTATGATACGTATAAAGACATTTAAACTGCCTTTTACGTAAATTTCGTTATTAATGTTACTTAGTAAAGAAGACAGATTTCATTCGTATTGGTGATACTGTTGTACTGCTAGTTTTCTCAGGTAAGATGACAGCTCAGTTAACATAAGGTTGAAAGTTTTTAGATGCGCAAATTATTACGGATCACAGTAGTGAAAAGTGACTAAAATCAGTACCGAACGATAAGGTTATTGAAAAAATAATGTTGGCTTAGTTCTTTTCAGGCTCTCAGTTTGTAATGTGTAAGTTCGGCAGGCGTGCGCTGTTACGACCACGACAACGGAAGTGCATCTGCCAGTTCAAATTAAGCTTGGCGGCTGGCATTGACGGAAATACGATACGATACGGAAATGCTGAACGTATATAGGCCTAAGCGATAAAGCTGACGGCTATAGCCAGCAGCTTAATTTATCGCACGGAACCACGACTAAGCGGTAAAACGTTCACGGTGCTTGCTGTCCTGAACGATTAACTGCGCAATTCCAAGATGGTCGGATAATTTGTGTCATGGTCCGGCAGGGAAACTTGACACTGTCTTATATCATCTGCCTCTGCAGTTAAGACATGACGCAGTATAGAAATGCGTACATTTGCCTACGGTCCGACGACGTGTAACTCACGCTGCCCTGACTAGGCTGACGATCTGAGAAACATGTTTTCAAGCGCCATTTCAAGACCTTCTTCTCTTCACACTATCACACCCAGCGCAAGTAACGTGTTCTACAAAAACGCGTTGTATAACTTCACTGTTATTGTTATATGTATTCACATTTTATAATATGAAAAATTAGTGAGAAAGGATCTCAAAAATAGCATCCGCTCAGCGTGAGATCTCATAAAAGAAATTCTGAAACGGGTGAGTTTTAAACGGGGAGTGAAAAAGTGAAGGGGTGAGGGAAGTCGCATGGTACTCATAGACCCGCGTGTGGTCCTGTCGCACTTGTCATCATAGCGTAACAGGCCGAGTTGGCGTGATGTACAACTTGCTCAGCCTCTCAGTGGCGGATTCAGGGAGGGGCCGGAGGGGAAATGGCCCCCTCCGTCGTCGGTCCGTATTTTTTCACAAGCCAATTACTAAATAGGCGAGGCTTAATACTGTTTATATAAAGTCATTAGCGACCAACACCATCGTCCTCGATAGAATAGACTCCACAGAATGTCCCTGGATCTGCTCCATGTCGCTAATGACCGTCGATATGCTCCGCTACCGTTGATGGTCTACAGTAGACCGACAGCAGCTGAGCTGCGTTCTCTAAGGTGCAAATTACAGCATGCTAATTGGGAACAATTTCTGTAGCCTGCCGTTTCACTCAGGCTGGCATCTCCACGATTTTGTGACGATCAAGGTAACTTCCTACATTGTAGGCCTATGTCGGATATCACAGCTGTTGCTTGTAAAAGTTCTGCGTCGAATGGTCCATCGTTCAGGAAACCTAAGTGATGGTAACTGTCGTTGTAAGGCCGCCAAGAACGACCGATTCTGCAGGTGGACACAGTTTATACATCTTAAGGCTGTTACAAGGGCCACATTGGGCCTACCAGTTGTTACAGAGAAAACCTGCTTTGTATATCATGTGGTCGCTAAGCCTATCGCATAAAATTCATTGAAATAACAATAAATTCGTTTTTGGCCTTCAGATCCTGTAACAATGGTTTGCAGACGGGGCTCCGCCCCGAACCCCGCTGAGCAAGCTTACGACGCTCCCCAGACTGCCTGGTCGGCTGGAGAGCGGAATAGGCCTACCCCTCCCCATTCTCCACCCATCGACGCCTTGGCGTCTTGGCTCGGCGCCTTTGGCACCTCGACTTCATGGCCCCTCCCGTTATAAATGTCTAGATCCGCCACTACTTGCTGGACGTGAACCAGACGGACAGCCAGTTAGGCAAACAGCTAAATTAAAACCAAAACGAAGTCGCTGAGACTGCTAACGTGTAGCTCCGCAAATACTGAAAGAAATTCCTGCATTCGGATTTCGGAAGAAATTAACTTAGGCCTACTTCTGTAGACGGTAGACCTATAATAACATCACTTTGACAGTCGTCCGTAGTTACGTTACGTTATCCGGAGACCGAGCGGTATTCGTATTATAACAAGAAGCTGAAGATACTTGACAAGATGGGAATGACAGCAGAATCCTGCCGTTTACTAGCGACGTAGAGGCGTCGAGTGATGGAAACAGGAACGATCTGTTTCACGTCGACGAAATGTGTCAAACGGACCTGCCGCTGCTGCTGCTATCATTAAGCGATGCGACGGTAGACATGGTTGTGGTCCGTAGAGTTTAATTAATTCGCGATTCTAGTAAGTAAGTAATAAAGTAAGTAATTCTTTATTACACAAATGACAGACGCACTGGTGTGACAACAAACAAAAAATACATGCAATGTACAACGCATGTAACAAACAATCAAACATGTTATCATTTACTAGCTAATACTAATCAGTGCATATCAACAAAATAGCATTCTGGGAATAAAGTTCTGCTTGGCTGTTAAGGTAACATCGAAAGGTAGTGGGATCTCTGACGAAGGTTGTGGCCTGTACCTTTGGGTTGAGGTAAGAGCTGGTGGAGAGGTGGGGAACCTGGTGGGGGTTGTACCTAGATGAATGAAAAGAGAGTTTCATCTAACTCCTGTCTCAACTCATCTAGGGTTTGGAATGGGGTAGGGAGTTACCCATACCGTTGAGCCTTTTTGACAACAAGTCGACTCTTGTCCTGCGGTTTTCGAATCGATTTGTAGAAGCACTTAGTTGTGCAAGCTGCCTAAATTAAACGGTAATCTTACTAAAGAATACATGGGCAAGGAGTTGAATCAGTTGATTCGTCGAACGTCTACTGCGTGTGCTGTCCATGCGCGAACGAAGCCGAATAATGTATAAGAAACAGACCAGGTCTCATGATTTGTGAGTGCATTATCAAGATTAACTTGACACGAATACACCATTTGTTTGCTGCAAACAATGCTACAAGAAATACAGCTGTTAAAACCAAAACCGGAGCAAAGTCCGGGTCTGACATACTGACCCACGACCCGACCCGACCCGACCCGGCAAAATCGTTAACTCGGTGACTCGTGACCTGGAGACTCGGTTCCAACTCTGACGTACGACACGGATAACCAGTTCTGACTCGTAGTGTTGATACGACGTCGAATCAGTTATTTTTCAACTAACTCGCCCCAGCTCCATAGGCGTCCGTCGTCGGTTCCATCGCTTGCTCGCATCAGATGACAAAGCTATCGGCGAAGCGGCAGCAGCAGCAGCAGCCATCGCATCAATACACTGTACGTCTCGGCGTGATATGCCAACCGCTGAATGATGTCCGAGCGCGCGTATACATCAGCGATGGAACGAACAGCCGGCGAGAGATGGAAGAGAGGCATGCGGAGAGTGGAGAAGAAGGAAAAAAAGAGGGACGGAGAAAGGACGGAAGGTTGTTGCTGGCGTTCGAAAAACAACCTGACACAGTAGGGAGTGGTTTCTAAATCCGAAAATGTGACAGCTTTGGGTCCGCCGTGTGGGAGTGAGCACGCTGCTATTGCAACAAGATGCAGTCGAAGACGGCAAACTTTGTCCCCGGTGCCGTCACCTGGCGAACGGGGCCAAACATACGCTTCGTCTCTGATTCTGGCCTATTCGCTCCATGACGTCATCCACAAAACCAGCATTACATAACGATTGCGTTTTCGTCAGAGGACCAAGTCACGGCCACAAAATAACAGCTACAGAAAATTTGGTGAAATTTTCACCTATGGTTTGCGAAATATGCGAACGGATAGACAAAAAGAGCAGACAAACAAACAGACAGACAGACAGACAGAAACGCTGCTCGCAATACTTAACATATCTACCGTGGTCGGTAATGACATTAAACATATACTACGCAAGACACCTAGCAGAAGCCAGCACTCACAAGAGTGCAAAGACCCACACCGGCAGTGTTACTGTGACTGATGACCTTCAGCTTTGACCTTTTGACCCCTAATTAAATGGGTTTCAAGGACTCATTCTGAAACATTTTATACCAAGTTTGGTAATCCTAGCTGCGTCGGTTTTTGAGATATCGTGCGGATAAACAGACGAACGCAGGTGCAAACCTACCCCCACAATTTCCATCGGCGTTGATAACGAAACTGTGTATAATTTATGTGTCGAAACATCAGAGCCGCGACAGCTTCTTGTTCCCACTCAGCAACGTAATATGAGAGTCGAGAAACAGTGTTATAATCCGTCAACCGTCTACACTCTTCCATTTACACGGCACGGCTGCCACCGTCTCAGCCGTCAAACAACCGAGAAAAATCACAATAACAATTACACGGCGGTAACAGAAGCAGAGTAATACCAAACGACCAGCAATATCAGATCACGCCACAGAGATTGACGTTAAAGTAGTGTTCTCATTGCGACCGTAACGTGCACGGTGCGCGCGTTACGTACGTATCGTGTACGTTATACGGCCGTCGACGGCGGTCGACCGCGATCGAACGTGTGCGAACGCGGGGAGGGTCTCAAAAATCTAGCGTGTGCTCGCCTTCGACGGCCGTAGCACGCCTTCAACGCTAGATTTTTGAGACCGCCCCCCCCCCGCGTTAGCACACGTTCGATTGCGTTCGATCGCGGTCGACCGCCGTCGACGGCCGTATAACGGGTGGTATAACGTACACGATACGTACGTAACGCACGTTACGTATGTATCGTGCACGTTACGGCCGCAGTGAGAACGCTACTTAATAAGTATTGTCTGCGGCAGAAAATAGGAGTCGTTTTCTAGGAAACTTCAGCCGTTATTTTGAAGTTTGAAGTTTCCTAGTAAACGACAGACCATTCGTTAACTTGTGCACACACCACACGGAATGAAACGCCGGTCTCGACACTTCTCTGCTTGACTTCAACTTATAGCTGAAATCATTAAACGGAGTAATGTTCAGTCAGAAGTTAAGTTGTTCGCAACGTAATGTATAGCCGTCTGAATGATGCTGTGTACACTGAAAAAGATTATCGCCAAATCATCGGAACAGACCAACGAAAAGGGGGCGCTAAAGACGTAGGAAAAAGCGCAAAGCGTCATTTTTATTCGAACATCGGAACATACGATACGATACGATACGATACGATATGGTACGATATATTTACGTGCGCTTAAAAGCTGACGAGATGACCAGTCTAGCGTACGGCACGGAAACGAAAATATAAGAAAAAACTAAAAACAAAACAACGAGTAGTTCAGAAGAAACGGTCCGGGCAAAAGTCGGTGAAGGCAGTCCGGGAAGAAAAAATTGCAACTACGGGTGTGTACGCAAAATAGACCCAGACAAATCGCGTGGAGAGATATATTTGGTGGCTTGTTCAATTATCCTGATGCCGTATTACGTGGCAAAGTAGCGGCGAACAACAGAAGCCATTAAACGCGCGGCGATCACATACTCTGGCGCGCTGAGGACCGGACAGCTTTGAGCTGTCGTCGCCTCGAAGCACCGGCTATTATATAAGTAGTTCTAAGCTTCGCCGGCGTACATGTGACAACATCGCCACCAGCTTTACAGCGTTCGGCGAAGCACTGACGTCATCGTGAAAAGATGCATTTGATATGAGCTGAACGCTGTCGACGTGTGTGTCGCCGCCACCGCTTTCAGCGCCGACTGCATACCACGGACTCTCATTGCTTGCTATGACATGTACGGCAATAAAGATCAACATGTTGCAGTTCCGGAACTAGTCACATCAACCACCTCAGTTCTCTCCGCTGTTGTGGCCAGGGACGTGTCCAAGTTTGCTGGTGGGGATGCTAATGGGTCAGAGTTACAAATATAAATGGCCAGTTTACAACCAAGTGTAAGGGTGACAGAGTCATAGCTCTAAAACGGCAAATTTCACTTTGATAGCAAAGACTCCATCTAGAACGTTAAGCATGCTCTTACCGGCGAACTCGTGTGGCAGTTGATGGCTCTGAGCTCTACTGGTATTGCTACAATGACTACTTATTCCGTGCTACAGTCACATTCGACAGAGAGGTTCGGGTATTCTGTTTCGGGAAATATAAAAAGTTAGGCAAGAGAGAGACATTAAAGTGAGGGTATGGTGGAGATGTATCCCCATTCCCCTAGATCTGCGATTGTCTGTGGCATACAAACGCTCACAAACTGCCAAGGGACTGAAAATTTACTGTTGGTCAAGAAAAGTACAACAAGCGTCCACAGTAATTTGGCAAGAGGCCGCATCGTCGTCTCGTCGCCCCTCGCAGCAGCGAATGGATTCGCCCGATCTTGGTTTCGTGGACCCACATGAGTCAACCCCCAAACGGCATCTCGATCGGTTCAGCCGTTTATGCACCGTTCACCCGTGTGCCCAACACATAGACAGAACGGACCAATAGGCCGCATCACACGCACTGCGCGCAGGCGATGCGGCCTAATAATAACTGCAAAATATTGTAATGCATTAAATAACCTCCATTTAAACAGCCGAGTCGTCTTTTTAGCCGACCGTAAATATTAACCACGGTCGGACTCGGCTATAGCCCGCACCCGGAGTTGGTCGTGGGTCTATTTTTAACTCAACCCAAGAAAGTTTTTACCTGACCTAACCCAACCCATCATCGACACTCGGCAATTAAAAAACTAATTAACAAGGTGTCGCCCTAACGGGACGTAAGCGTACTGGCCCGCCGTGCACTGCAGTGTCGGCCGCCCGATCGCCCACGTACCCGGCCGCCGGCGCGCCGACCGCCCACGAGCCCGGCGGCCGGCCGGCCCGCATGCCAGCAGTGTTACAGACGACAAACGACAGACGCCAGCCAGCAAATCAATACTGGCCCATTAGGCGGGCCAGTAATAATAGGCACTACAAATTGTAGTTCGTCAGACAGTACCTCCTGTCGCAGTGTTGTTTATACGTTGTATCGACAAAGCAGCTGGCGATTATAAACGTTGTGCGAAAATAGTCCACACTATGGGCAAATTTTACAATTTGGTTGCTTCCTTTACTACTGGGATGGGACCCTGTTGGTTACTTAGCTGTTGAAGACCCCAGGTACCATTCTGTCCGCGGATAACACTAAACGGGACGGATCGACCGTTTCAACTTCCTGTCCGTGGCGTTTCCCATCCCGGACGACAACCAGTCGCGTTTGTCTGTTTATCTTCGCGCCGACGATAACGTAAATAAAATTCAGTTGTCGACGCCGCCAGTGACATCTGGCGACTGGCGACCGTGGCGAAAATCTACGTTCGCAGTTAATTGCATTACGATCGTTTAAACGGCGGTTAATGTTGCAACATGCGTAAAATAGCAAATCGTGCATTAGCGTGGGTCGTTTCTCGCCGAGTCATCCATGCATGCGTGGGCCTCTCCACTCGTCAATAACCAAACTGATGTGTCTTAACGGATTTAGGCAATTTCCATACGAGGAAAGACTGCGTCGTCTCGATCTGCAGAGTCTTGAATTAAGACGTTTACATGTTGACCTAATATGGTGTTACAAAGTGGTATTTGGTCTACATGATACTGATA
>Ga0209780_1004962_pt1 | contig 10402 bp, 8 predicted proteins | sample WorMetexBAHAMAS2_FD_187384 | JGI IMG/M metagenome (GOLD analysis project Ga0209780, IMG submission 187384) | Marine gutless worms symbiont microbial communities from Max Planck institute for Marine Microbiology, Germany - Inanidrilus exumae... | ecosystem: Host-associated > Annelida > Digestive... | reverse complement strand
CGACTTCCTATAGGTGATAATTGAACTTTTTTCGCTAGCTATCACGATTGAGGCGCTATGAGCCGATATTGGTCGAAATTTCGCTGTTTGAAAGGGGTGGGTCACTTTGAACGAAAATTTTAGGGGGAAAGGGGCGTCCCCCACCCACGAATTTTGGCATCAGAAAACTAGAGTCCCTGGGCTATCGTATGGCGAAAAAAAATTGCCGAAAATTTCAACCGGCTGAGTAGGGCGCACCAACGTCACAGACAGACGACAGACAGACGACAGACGGACGGCCGATAGCATATAGCGAACGTCAACGTAAGTATCACGTTCGCTAAAAAATGCGAGACGCTGTTACAATGTGAGAACAGCATTAGCGCATAGCTTAGACCAGTGTCGTAGTGCTAAAAATAAATTTAGGGGCGGGGCGCTGTCGACCCGACCCTTCCAAGACCTAGCAAGTTAGCTTGTTTGAGTAAGACAATATACAGTTAGAACTTAGAACTCAGACGAATGAAGTTCATGCTCATGTAAAATACAATACATGGCCTAAAAGTTACGAAACTCAAACATTTGGGGCCGCCCCGCCCCCGGGCACCTGTGACCTGTAGCACGACGCCAGTGAATTTAACACTTCACACATGAAAACAGTATGTCCAGAACGGGCACTTCCTGCGTAAGCTACGTTCTTTTGGCTTAATAACAATTATACGCCACAAATATACCACAATACGCCACATTTCAAGTTAATAGATCATCGCCTTCGTTGTGCACTACTTCTTCGAGTCGCTCTACCGTTCACACCGCGTCCCTGCACAAGCCTATTAATAGTCATCTACACTTCAGGGTCTGTTGTACGTTCCTGTGTGTCCGACTTTTAAACGACGTAACCAGACAAAAAATAAGAAACGCTGTTACTTATTTACAGTGTCAAATTCGGGTCTGCTTGATAGCCGATCGCGCCTTTGTCGCGCTTGGTAACGTGCATGGCTAACTGAAAATGTTTTTGTTTCTTCCGGTGACGGTCAACTTGGAACTTTGACTTTGACGTTCGAACTTGACCCAAATAGGGTCACCACATCAAATATCTACAAAATTAATATCTACCTTGAAGGCAGTTTCGTTCGTTACTTAACATAAACCTACAACTGACAGACTGTTTCGTTGCACTGTAATAAACTCCTATTATCTGCTAAGTTTGTGCCGCTAAATACGTTGACAAAAAGCCAGATTTTCCAATATTTTCTTGTCGTTTCAGCACTTACAGCAGACATCAGTACATACACGCCGAATACAACAAGAAGCACGTTTGTCTTTGTTTGTTTCACTTGTTTGTTTATTTCACTTCATTTTATTTTTTATTTTACTTTAATCTTTAAAACTGGTTGTCAAAACGCAGCTGTACACTGTAGAGTAGTTAAAAATCTACATTAATACAAATGTTAGTATATGTTTTTGATTTCGATAAAGTTTTTATTTGTCAACTTAACCAGGAGAGTCTGCTAACAAAATGACATTGTCCATCGCAAGGAGCATCTTCACAGTTCATATCATCAGTTTTTATTGCATGTGTACATCACGTCACATACACATGGAGAATACGGTAGCAGGCCTCAAAGGCCTGTTTCCGAGAAACGACGAAATAGCACATAAGTAACAAAATAGCACATTATTAATCCACAAATACTATACTATAATACCACGGTTCCCGATGCCTACACCACTTCCTGATCAGACCAGAATTATTTACCTAAACAGTTTTTAAAAAGTGTTAACAGTTTCTGCAGAAACTAAACGATTAGATAACTGTTCCATGCGGGGATTACCCGGTTAGTAAAATTAGATTTCCTTGTGTCATATGACAGTGATGTGGTGCAAGTTTGTACTTGTCGCCTCTAGTCTTAATTAGGTCTTCCGTGATTTCTATGAAGTAGAAATGAAAAAACACTTGTCGGATCGTATACACATTTAATTATTTTGTGTAGTTCTATCATACCACCACAATGTCGTCTATACTTAAGAGATGGACTTAAAGATTTTAACCTATCACTGTAAGAACGCTAAAACGCCACACGCTAGTGACGCTATGTACAGCGAAATACCGAGTGCCTACATTATTATTTTCTCGGTCATACCATTCACCAGCAGTCGACACTCGACACGCCACGCGTGACGCAGATGGCCAGTACATCGCTAATTGCATTTCTTCGTAATCGATACTTGAAACTGGCGGCTGTTGCGACTAGCGCTCGGATCAGGCACGCCTTCACGGTTCATCGACGCTGCGCAGCCTTCGTTGCTATGGGCGACTCTGTTTGTTTAGCAGGTGCGAGCCTCGTTCTGGATTGTTGTTGGTAAGCCTGAGGGCGATTTTAACACGTTTATAGTAGTAATTGAAGAAATAAACAGCAATAGTCAGTGTGTTATTTTGATGAGTATTCGTTAACAGCATATAAGTAACTAGCACTTCGTAACGTATATTGTATTAAGCTGGGGGCAAAGGGATCAGATATCTAATCATATTCTAATGTCATTGATTAAGGGGTTCATTATGTTAACCGCTATGTAACATGCGTAAGAATATCCTGAATATATATTTAGATAAGCGGCAAACTTTTGACCCGAATTTCACGTATTTTTTGTTTTCAAAATCACTATGTGGCTTTAAAAAAGTAGAAATTAATGTAGCGAACATAGTTTCACCGTCGCATATTGGTAACGTTTCAGTCACCACGCGCTTCTGTGTCTTCGGAGTTCATGGCACTGTACGTATTTATTACTCGCCCGCCTGCACATAGTGTAGGAAGGCCAGACTAGTGATGCTCTCTGTCTGGCGTCTGTCGTCGTCGTCTGTCGTCGTCTGTAACACACGGCGGGCCTGTAGAGTTTCGTCCCGTTAAGGCGACACCTTGTTACTGTATTGTATGATTGCGTAACTGTAGGTGTTAGAACTAGACGGGTTCTAGTGTATCTGGAGACACTGCAATATAGGCTCGAAAAGAGCGTTTCTCACCGGCGTACTCGACAGGTGCCAACTGTTTACTTATTTATTGAGGCACAACCTGTTCAGTTCCTGCATTCGACGATGCCTACTGTCACGTGCCTGCGACTAAGTGATACCAGCATTATCTGCCGTGTTACTTTTTTCAGTTTCCAATTCAGTCTGATTTCTTTAATATATCGCACACTATATATGCCGCGCTAGCACTGCAGCATACTATTGGTTTTAATACGCAATATCGGACGTCGGACGTTGCCGAAAATTAATTGGGTCAGTACGTTTCTGGTACGCAGCGTACACCCCAGCGGAAAGACTTTGAAATGATTCTAACGGTAAAAATGAAAACTAGACATCCCGTAGAGGAACCATTTGAAAGTGAATTTTCGGCGATCTGTAATCATTGCGGAGTTATGACGCCCTGAAATCGCAAGACCTGTAAACTTTGTGCGCAATTTTTGCGTTTTTAGGACAAACGACCCTGTATGGTAAAATTTTCAAAATTCTGTTCCGAAAGTTTTCACCGCCTCACCGATCGACTTTGTTGTGTTGAAATATCGTAAAATTATTCCGACAGGAAATCGGCGAAATCGTGCATTATTTACGGACAAAAAGAACAAAATTTGGCTTCCTCTCAAACTGTCGCTACAGCGCGGATCGCGCCCTCAATATGCCAGGGCCAGCCCTAAGCATTTGGCTCACACTTTTCCAGATTTCATTCAAGTCGGTTCACTTTCGGCGGAGTTATAGCCGAACGCGTGAACGCCGTTTTTTGTCCCATAAAGTATTTTTATGATAGACACTTCGAGCCTATAATTAATGAGTAGACCAAAATCCAAACAAAAACTTTTAGATGGGCATAGCTGCTTCGCCTACAGCTGAACATGTAGCTATACAAATGCTTTTCATTTAGTGACGTCTGTTTACGCCGTATAATTTACGTTTCCGCATCATGACGATTGTTTAAATTTCCAAACGCGAGTGTGCTAATAATTATCTAATTCTGCTAGGGTAGACGTGAAATTGTGTAAATAAGAAGGCCACAAGTGAGTGTAATGTTTTTTTACCGCGCGACGCTCTATGATAGCGCGGTAGGCCTATATGCTGTGGCTCTGTGTCCTTCCGTCAGTCAAAAGTTGAAGTTTTATCAAACTGACTAAGCGTAATGTCCTAACGCAAACAACGGAAGCGACGAAGCGTAGCATAATAGTGACATTGTTACTACAGATTACTCACCTTCCTACTGCAAGCCTTTCAAATGTTATTTTTTGTAGGCGATTTCGACACGTTTATAGTAGTAATTGAAGAAATAAACAACAACTGTAGCAGTTGAGCAGTTGGCAAGATTTCAAGTGACATGGCGATCCCTCTGTGATAGCTGAGCTACTTGTAAAACAAGGTGTCGTCCTAACGGGACGTAACACTACTGGCCCGCCCTGCAATGTTACCGTGGAGCTATAATTAGACTAGAGGCGGCATGACGTCATTGCATGGCCTGCGCGGGTGAAGCCGCCTGCAGGCCGCCGTGCAGTGTTACAGACTCCGACAGACGACGACAGACGCCAGCGAGCGTTGCTAGTCTGCCCCCCTACACTATGTGTAGGCGGGCCAGTAATAACGATCGACATTAGTGATGTTTAACGTACAGCGTGGAAATGATGGCAAGCTGTGTAAACAGTGTCAAATGACTCCGCGTTAGTTGCTAATCTGTGCTGCAGCATCAATGGGAACGTCGAGCTCCATAGAGTCGGATCAGTCAATACGCGTTGGACCGAGCCACGAGCCAGCACCACCCGACGACGCACAGGTGCGCGCGTACAGAGCTGCTCTCAAGAACTCAAACCTCAAACACGGCGAGTCGCGAACGTTGAAGGCCGCCGCACTCGGTATACACTGCCTTGTGGATCGTTCTAGCAATAGCGGCCTGTTGCTACACACGCAGTAGCGTGGTCTGCTTGTCTGTCTGTTTGTCACGTTCGTGCGTCTTGCAAAAACGGTTAAAACGATCGAGATGCAGTGTGGGGTGGCATGTATTAAATGGGTCAAGGTCGGACGAATCCATTCGCCGCCACGAAGGGTGACAAGACGGCGATGCGGCCTTTTGTCAAAATTCTTTGACAACTTGTTGAAATTCTTTTACTGACAGACTCATAATTAAATTTGCAATAAAGTCGTCAATTTTGTCCCACCACATTACAAATGTCGCTACATTACATTAGGCTATCTTGTGAAATATTAATGTCAGAAAACTAGCGAGCTATAACCTGAAACATGTATTGTGATTAATGATAAATCACATCTAAACACGTAAGGTATGGTGGGTTATTCAGCCATCGTGCTGTTTGTTGACGGAATAATTTTTACAAGTAGCTCAGCTGTCGCTGACGAACCCGCTTTGCATCACAGCAAACTACAAAATTTTAAAACAGTAACGTGACCATAACCACGCCCTTTTTGTGGGTGATATATCATCCTGTTGCTAGAATTGATATAGAATTGATATAGCCTGTGTACGAAATTTGACTACTTTAGGTTCAGCCGTTCCAGTGATATGATTGGAGCCCCAAAAGTTTGTAATGGGTCACATGACCTGACTACGCTCCTATCAGTTTGTCGTCCGTAGGCTGCGACTTGCACATTCAACCTTACATCAAGTTTGAAGTGTTTGCGATCAACAATTACGAAGATGCATAAGGCAACGTAAAATGTAGTAATTGATCTGTTTTAAGATGGTTAGGGGTTGGTTAGGGGTCACCCAAGGTCATCGGCAACATAACCATTCGATAGAGCGTATACAACTTCCTATTCGAATTTAATAAAACATTGCGAGGCTATCTTGTACCGTTTTCGAGATATTATCGCTTATTTTCCAAAAGTAAAAGTGGTCACGTGAAAGTGACCACGCCCCTTTTAGGGACAGTTTGTCGTCCGTAGGCTGGAATTTGTTATGATCAACACGCACACCAACTTTGAAATCACTAGCTTAAGTTTTTTTCAGAGATATCTTAGGGGGACTAAAAGTTTAAAATGGGTCACGTGACGTGACCGCGCCCATTTCAGGGACGGTTGATGGTCGTTTCAGCAGTAATGTCAACCAATGCACGTCCGATGTTGTGTACAGGACGAAAGAGCGCGTGTCACATATGGCTGACCAAGAGCGGTTTCTCGATCCAATTAGTTCACATGTGTGAAGGACAGGTTCGTTTTCATATCGTGTAGGCCAACTGATGCGTGGACATGGAGCAGTACGTAGTTGACATAACGCCTCTAGTAATATCACAAATGCGCCGACGTTTAGTAATCACTGTGGGGGCGATCTCCTGTCCCTCTCTCCCCTCTGTCTTTCCTTCCCTTCCTCTCCTCCACTAATTTTAGCGAGATATCTGGGGATGCAATGCAAGCTGTGCCAGCGGGTTCGGGCGCCCGGCCGCCAAATGATTTTCGGTGCATTTTGACGCCGAAACCCTTCTCAGTTGCAAAATGACAATTTTACGTTTTACCTTATAGATTGCATGTAAATTACTTGCATTGAAGTTGAACCAGACGCCGAGATGCAAAAGTGGGCTTATTCTGCTGTGGCATAAAATTTGTCATTTTACCTGTTTTCGAAGCTTAGGTTTACGGCAGGCTAAATACTGGCGTATTAATCGTCAGGATCAATCGCCTCGACCTCATAGGTAACGACTGTGGCTGTGGAGGCGATTGCCTTCATCGCCCCCACCTCCTCACCTATGGGTAGATGCCAGTTCTAAGATGCTGATTAGTAAAATTGGATGTGTTGAGGATTTAATTACGTGTGCGATAAATGCAGACTTTTGTAGCAAAACGCAGTTAGGCTTACCTGTTCATCATCACTCAAAGAGACTGATAGAAATGGTTACGGTTGTTTGATGCAGGTCCTCACATTCAGATGGAATGAAGATGAAGGTAAAGGATACAATGTCACACAGGTATTTGGCTTCGCCTGGAAAAGATTGATGATGTTTGGTGCTGAGCATGGTTGTTTTGCCTTATATGCTTTACAATGTCCATGTAAGCTTAACGTCTTTTTGACAGACATGCTGTTTAGTCATTGTTCAGAGTCCCAGTTGGAGTGCAAAGTATTGTGATCAGCATGTTTGTGTGTCTATAAGCTTGTCTCTTTGTCTGTCTATCTGTCAGCTGATATATGTCAAAAACGCTTGTCCAAATTTCACGAAATTTTCTGTACGTGTTAACTGTGGCCGTGTCTCTGTCTTCTTCTGACGACAATGCAGTATGCCAGTTTTGTGGATGACGCCATGTATTCATTCACATAATGGAACCAATAGGCCAGAATCAAAAACAACGTCATGTTTCGTCGAGTTTGCCAGGTGACGCCGAGGGCAAAATTACTGTCTACGATTGCAGGCGTGTTCGTGATTTCATTTTGCAACCGATATTATTACTGAATACTGGCCAATTATTGGTCCAGATAGCGTAATCAGACAGATGTGTGTATGTCTATGTGTCTGGATAATAACTTTTGAACAAAATGACCTTTAACTGGATATAGATATGCTCAAAAATTGATATGTTTCTGTTGAGCAGGTCGTTAACGACGGCAGCAAATTTCGACCAGTGGTCGGTGGCTTTGTCAGTGGCAAAATCACCAAGAAGGGCTTCTTCGAGCAGCAGTTGAACCACGTCGGAGAGTATACGTTTTCTGCGTGAGTTCCAGCTTATAATTCTTTACTGAATTTCCACGAATCAGTAAATAATTCACTGAATTTGACTTTCATCCTTCTTGTGTCAGTTCTGTAAATTTTGTCACCGTCACTGGCGCATTGTTGCGCTGGCCGCGTCTGGCGGAAAACGTAGTGTAATGGTATGGCGTCCGTCCGTCTGTCTGTCTGTATGTCCGTCTGTCTGGCCCTTTTTTTTCTAATCTTAATAGAGCGCGCCGCGCATACTCAGCGCGACTTTCCAGAAGGCGACATACGACGCGGCCAGCGTGCATTTCGGCCCGACAATAAGAGGACCGACATACTTGTTTGTCGCACTGCGTTCTCGCTTGTTGTAGCGGTGGTTTGCGCTGCATGCCGGTGACTGTAATGGTCGATGCAAAGAAAGACATTGAAGCGGAGCTGACCGACAAAGGATTCATGCCGCCAGTGATTCGCATTGACGAAGGCACGGCAATTCAGTGGAAATGGTCAGGTTGCGAGGTGGCACACACCATCACCGAGGCCACATACTCGCACCGCACCGGCAAACTGCATGCCGTCGAGTCCGATGAAAGGTATTACCAGTGTAGTACTGCCACGACTAGTTGAATTTTAATAGCATATCAAGATGCAGTCTGAGACGTACGGCACACTTCGCCGTCCGGTGCCGCCACTGGTGAACTGGACGAAATGTACGCGTCGTTAGTGATTCGGGCCTATTCCTTCCATTAATTGGAAATATGACTTCATCCATAAAACCGGAAGTACATAACGTATCGCATTTCCGTCAGCGAAGGACCGAACCACGTGCACGGCCACAGGTAAAATGTGCAGAAAATTTGGTGAAATTTGGACGTGTGATTTTTATATATGTGACTGGACAGACAGACAGACAGACAGAGAACAAGCAAAGATGCAAACAAACATACAGACACGTTGATCACAGTACTTCGCACCCCTGCCGGCCGGGGGCGAAGTAGTCAGGGGCGGGGGTCAGATGCAAGCTGATGCAGATGCTCCTGGGCGGTCACCAAAAGGGCGGCATTATGACGTAGTGTTCCATATTGCGAGCATTTGTTGTTATTGCTGCGTTATATAGCAGGCTTAAATGTGATGGCTTGGTATACGACAGCGGTAACGTCGTTAATCACGTCAACGAGGTTACTCTACGTCGAGCACGGTTAGTACTGAGATGGGTGACCGTTTGTGGGCATATCGTCTTAAAATTGGCGTGTAACCAGCCACGCAGGCCAACACAGTTTCCTACTCTTAGCGGGACGGAAAATAAGTATTGGCCAGCGGACAGTGCTCTGCGGCTGGAAAGGTAACCGTAGGTCTGGCACCGCACTGGTCATGCGTCAAAGACTCTCTAGTATATCCTTCTACGGGCTTAGTGACCTAAGGAAGACAGATGAGCACCCGGCCTACACTCTTCTAACACCTAGTGACATAGTGTGTTAGACAAAGCCGGCTCTCAGTCGGTTTTCAAACGCACTTAAAATCCTCGCATTTTTTCATTTTCATTTCATTTTCATCACCTCTAAGGAATATGACACATTTTACTTTTTTTCTTTCTTTTTTTACTTTTTTTACCTTTATATAAAATGTCGCAGCGTCGCGTGATTGAGTCTACTAATATTCTTTGCTGCAGCTGTAAAATGATGGGCCTACGTCAGCGACGGGAAGGGACAACCAAGTTATATCTCTCATTAACTCTTGAAATATTTCAGTCGCCGCTGCATACTTCAGCTCTAGGCTCGATGCTATTCACGATCAGGTTTCAAGCGGTTTTGGTTCACTAATTGACCGAAACTATATGTAAAATAACAAGTATCCAAAGTAAATTGGCAAAAGGCCGTATCGCCGACTTGTCATCCCTTGTGGCTGCGAATGGATTCATCCGATCTTGATCGAATCTAATACCTAGTTCGTTGGATCCACATGTGTCAGCCCCCAAACAGCATTTCGATCGGTTCAGCGGTTTTTGCACAGCTCACCCGTGTACCCAACACACACACACACACACACAAGCACACAGACCACGCTACGTGCGACATATGTATCAATAGGCCGCATCTGTGCACTGCATGCAGGAGATGCGGCCTAAAACGGATTCCGTCAGCGCCGTAAATGTGAGAATTCAGCAATTTCAACAATGGTGTAGGTCGGTGGTGTTAAAAAGTGATAATGTGATGTGCATTGTGTTCCGCAGAATGCTGCCAACAAAAGCCGGCAAATTCAGAAAGGAGTTTCTGTATGTACACTTGAAATTTGTTTGCAGCTGCTTATTATTACTTATGAATACCTAAATCTATAACATTTTAAATGAAGGTAAAGCCGTCAGCTTTTTGCTCATGAATATCAATACTTGGTCTAAGTGTATATTCGGATTGTTCCTTTAAACAGCCGGAAGATCGAGCTATGTTACATATTTACTGTTCTATGTTGCATTTGTGATGTATGTTGTAAGCACAATAAATTGATTAATTGATTTGTACAACAAATGTGGTTGAAACCAAACTTAGAAGAATACTCTAATTGCTGTTGATTGTAATACACATGTTTTGTTTGAATTTTAATTCGTCTGCTGTCTTATGTGCGCTGTAATTCGATAGAACAGAATGAACGCAGATTTTCTGCACATATGCCTTCAATTTACTTTCTGATGCTGGCAGGAGCGTTTTTAGGATTTCTTGACGGGGGTGGCGGAAGTCGAAGGGATGAGAGGTGTGGG
>Ga0209780_1004961_pt1 | contig 10403 bp, 7 predicted proteins | sample WorMetexBAHAMAS2_FD_187384 | JGI IMG/M metagenome (GOLD analysis project Ga0209780, IMG submission 187384) | Marine gutless worms symbiont microbial communities from Max Planck institute for Marine Microbiology, Germany - Inanidrilus exumae... | ecosystem: Host-associated > Annelida > Digestive... | reverse complement strand
TTTCTGGGCAGTGATGAAGATTGCGCCGTAGAAGACCCAGCATGCTGTTGGCCTTGGCTGTGATATGCTGGACGTGCTTCGACCACTGCAAGTCGTCACTCAGTAAGACAGCCAGGTACCTGGCTTCACTGACGTGCTGCAGGACTACACCATAGAGCGTGTAGAATTTATGTAACGGAGAATTGGAGCGGGAGATGGTAATGATGGTACATTTGGATGGGTTGAAACTCATGCCCCAGCAAGAAGCCCATTCGGTCAACGAATCAAGGTCACGTTGGAGTTGGAGTTGATCTTGGACTGAATTAATGGTTCTGTACACAAGGCAGTCATTCATTTATTCGTGATATCAGAAGCTTTGCACAGCGGATGCTAGATTGGCATACGGTTTTTTTTACAAACAACAAAGCGTCACTGATAAAAGTAACACGATCAAATTGGGAAGTTGAATTTTGAACTAGAATGTCGTTCTAACCTGATTAGTGGGATGGTATGCGTAGAATGGGAGTCCAGTCCACCTATCCCTTCTTGTTCATTTGTGTCTGTTTGATGAACGTAACTTCTGAATATGCATTTGTCAAATTTCCAGGGACATGCAGAGAAATTTATATCTCGTGCGCACGAAGTAGCATCTCGTGGGAACGAGATAGCATCTCGTTCCCACGACATGCTACCTCGTGCGCACGAGATAATTTTTTCTCCGTATGTCCCTTCGCGTGCTCCGTAAGATTCCAATATTTGCTGACTTGCATTCGTTGCTACAGTAAGAAACAAATCATCTGAGTTCAATTCCAAAGTCGATTATAATTAATTTTGTAATCGGTACCAGCCCTAAAATAGATAAATATTCTATGCGAGAGTGTTTATTTTGTGTACATACATAAATGTTATTATGATAATTTGTATGTTTCAGTTGCATGTCAGTGGATTAGTTTATTGACGGCAATTTTACATGATAGAGTTGCATCATGTGCAAGACTTGGAATGGATTGAGATGTGTGACGTGACATCTGACTTGCATCAGTACGAAAGCAGATCACGAAGAAACGGTACTGTCTAAAAGAGCTCTTCTAGAGTATTTAAAATATACGCTGCGGTTCCAGTTAAAATGAGTTCCGAGTGTCGGAACTTAACCATAACCCTAACAGTAACAGTAACACTAACCCTAACCGGAACTCGTTTTGGAGTTCCGACACTTCGTGAATATACACCAGATGACACTATTTGTATCAACTAAACTGTAATTAAGAAATAAATCGTTAAGAAATAAACTAATTAAGAAATGTCTTAATCTCTATAATAAGCAACAACTAAATAGCTGTAAAACTATAACTAGCCGTAACCATATAGTAAATCATAACCGCAGATTTACGATTAAAAGTGAAACACCATAAAATAAGAGTTGACATATAAAATAAGTTAAATTTTTCGCGTAGCAAACGAATGTTCAGGCACACTTTCATAGTTACATGGATGAATAATATCATTGACGTGCATTCAGCTGTCGGAAGGGTTTATTTTGGGGTAATATAAGAAAAGAGGGGTATAGTCTTTTGGTGGGTGAACAAGTAATAGTTTCGACACTTGGAACTCAAAGTAAAGTTCTGAGTGTCGGAACACGAAGTCACGAACCACCTCGTAGAATATAACGTGACTGACAGTAAACACTTGCTCTGGCTGAAACTGAAACTTGCTGTAAAGGGTCAGCCTGAATACCGCAGATCACCATAGATCAGGCAGAAATACCGCAATGGATAAGAAATACATAAAAAGCAGTGCATGAGTTGGATATTTACACATTTTATTTTGTATTTTTGTCACTGTTATGATATAGATAGGGTAAAGTGACGTCACAGTCATCTATGGTAAAGATACGGTCTCCATGTTGTAGGGCATGATGTTGTACTTTGTGAAGTTAAGTGGTGAGGATTTGTCATGTTATTTAAATAAAATTGAATTGATCGGTTAAAGGAAAGTGTAGTGGTAACACCAGATCAACGATCTGACTGAGTGCTGTAAACTGTTTACATTTCCCTGCCATACATCATGGGCTTTGTGGCAGCCAGAACAGCTGGCATAGGTAGGAATGATCAAATTACGTCATTGTCAACCTATGTATAGATGTTAATGTGAATGTGTGTGTCTGTGTGTGTGTTAGCATGCTTGTTTGTTTTTAGTTATCTCTGAGTAAAGTTTGATAGTTGCCATACTCATTGCTTTTAATTACAGTATATACTCATGCATAAGCTGTCCCGCATATAAGCCGACCCCCATTCCTACAGCCTAAAATCTAGCAAAAATTAGTGACCCGCATATAAGCCGGAAACAAAAATCAGTGACGAACGTGTACCCTGGATCAAGGCCTTGACAATGCGTGAGTGTCAGCGACTCAGCGAGTTCACAACAATGATGATAGGAACATGTACGCTATCCAGCGTGACAGATTTTATTGTAAGCAGACGTCATATGCCTACTGCAAGCTACATCACGCGTCAAGTTACAATGGCTGGCTATGCAGCAGCAGCACAAATCTGTGTGGTCATTTAGAATCCCGCCAACGTGCTGTCCCCCATGCATCCACGTAGCCCCAGTGACCTACTAATGGTCCACGCTGTGTGCGACACACACACAAAGTGAGCGTCGCTGACAGATAGCCATCATGCTCACTGTTGACTCTGGCTGTGTGGTATGACCCGTGTATGAGTCGACCCCCACAACTTAAATGTCAAAATTGAGCCAAAAATTGTCCGGTTATATGCGAGCTACAAATCACTACTATGTGCAACAGTGCAACTTAATAAGAACATTTGCAGGATTAAATTTGATTCTCCACATCGGATTCATCTGGTGGCATTGAGTAATTCTTGATCATGGTGCAACCCTTCCCGTACTGTTTTGTCAAAACTTTTTTTTTAAATTGCACGGCTTGAGAGCATTTGTGTCAGCACAAGCTTACCACTGTTGTCCACTTTTTTACAATAGATATTTATATGGGTGCAAATCTGCAGTGCCTGCAATGAAATACTGGTTTTAAAGTTGACTTTTACCTCACTTTGAATGGCAGAAGGTCTTCACGCTAGCTTTGCATCTATTTTTTTCTGTTTTGACGAATTTCCGGAGCATTTGCATGGAAGTTGTGGTACTGCCTAGTGACAAATTTTGACGTGTAGTAGTGTATGTTTCTTTGTCAGCATTATGATAGCCTCGACACTATTTTGAAACTTAGTAGCAATTTGCAAATTAAGTAGAAATTTTGTTAATGTATTAATGCAGACAATTTTTACTGGACAGGTATTCAATTGTGTTATTAGCCACAGAAGTGAAAGCAGGTGCTATGGAGTCTGAGCCTACTGTTTCTAGCCAAATGGAATATGGCACATCTGGTGATCCTCAAGCTACTATAGCTCAGAATCCGAAATTGTCATCTGGGACTGACACCAGTTATGCAATTATTATAAAATACAACAGTGCTTATGTGAAATCTAATGATGGGATTTTACGACTACTTCATGTGGTAGGTTGCTTTTATTCATTTCAGCAGTGCTGTATTTAGGCTTAGTGTATGGTTTGAAGCATCGAGATTTGTCTGTTTGTAATTGAATTGTGGTTACTGTTAGAGCAAGCATGGCAGTGTGTTAGAGATTGGGAATGTGATTTAGACTGCATTTTTTAAGTTTAAAAAACGTCAAGGAGTGTTAGTTTTATTTTGATTGGTTCCAAATTGGTGATTAACATCTGTGCTTATTAGATGCAAGAACAGTATGCTTTTTGTTTTTTTTTTCATTAACAAAAGCTCTAGTTACTTTTGTGGTAAGAATTGTGTTGTAATAATAGCATTGCAGTTGCCGTGTTTATTAGAGTCTTTGTTTTGATTTAGGAGTAAAGTGCTTATGAAATTTTTACCAGCATATTGGGATAATTATATTCAAGGTAGCAATGATGGAATGTAATCTCATGCTGTTTGTCAGGTGTTTGTATTTCTCTACCTTGTGCTGGCTGTGTCTGGTGGTACACATGAAGGTGATTACCTGAGTTTGCCATATGCATGGCATATTCGGCTCATCGTATTTACCTGCATCATGAGTCTCCTCATCAGCATTTTTATCATTGGACTGCATGTGTCTAGCACAGTGTCTATTTTTCCCGTTAATTGGCAGCTGTTTGTAAGTTTTTCTCTCTCAGAATTTCTTGAGCAATTAAAACTGCTACTGCAGTCGTCTTTATGATTGTTAGTTGCGGCTAGTTTGAAATATTCATGTTGTTGTCGTGGAGTCATTTAGTACCAGGTAACCACTTGAAAACCCTGGAAATGTCAGGGAATTTGAGAGCTGTCTGCAACAGTTCAGGGAATTTACAGAATTCAGGGAAGTGTCAGGTATAAATATTGTCAGACAAAAATTGTTTGTTGCTAACTTCACGTTTGGGGGCTACACTGGTGTTTAGTAGTGTTGCAGGCCTTGCATTGCCTATTTTAAGGATTTTTACCGCTCGATGCTATGCTAGCATGGTATATGCTGTCATTGTGTGTCTATCCATCTGTATGTCACAAGTTGTTCAGTAAATCATTGAGAACATTTTTGTACAAAATGCAATGATGTTTATAGTGCAGTGGTAGCACCAACAATAATGTATCAATGACGTGCAATGCAACATGAGTGACAGTTCTGCAAAGATTCCGGGAAATGCATAGGCGTCGGAACATATCTCACTGGGATGGCTTGGGCCATCCCACTTTTAACAGTGGGATGCTCAAATAGGCTTGAGCTGTTCCACTTTTTGGCAATAAGTCATAATATTTTACACAGGAGTAGGCGTTTTTAATCTAGCATAGAATGTAGAATATGGCATAAAAGTATTAGTGTAGTCAACTTCAACATGTGACAAATTCGGCTTTGTCTGAAGTTACAGCGGTTTCATTATTGTTACTTCGTTATACTTGGTGGAAGTGAGTCAAGTGATGTTATTGTGATTTTAACTGACATAAATCACTGCTTTGGTCTCTTGGCGACAGCTGAGTTTCTTGTCCAAATTATTTGGAATATGGCAGATTTGTCTCTTTTGGGTGACTGCTAACTAAAACTTATTCAGTTTCAGATAGGCTCTGCCCTCGGTTCCCACTGGGGGCTGAGCCCCCAGACTCTTGTTATGGGCTCGCACTTGCCATGTTCTCAGCTGTCCCACTTTTCATTTCTTTTTGAGCATATTTGGCTCATGCCTTTCCCGATGCCGCCGTGGAAAATCATGCACTGGACATTATCATTTTTTTCATCCACAAAATGACTCAGTGGTAAGGGACATTACTCCATTACCCATCTTTGTAATAACTTGCATGAGTATGTAAGCATACAGTTTAGTGTGATGTGATGATTGTGCAGGACACAATTGTGTACGGCATGTTGGCACTACTCTTCTTGTTAACGACTATACTGCTTGGTGTGGACATCGGCAGTGAAATGCTTGCAGAGTTCATTCCGCAGTCAACAACTCGTATACATATTGCCGCATTGGTATTTCATTCAACTGGCTTAATAATCATCTGCTTAAAGTGATTGACACTGACTTGAAACGATCTTTGTTTCTGTTTTAAAAGTAAAAATGTTTACTGTCTATTTGTGGCAAAAGTGAAGCAGTTTCAGCTAAAAACAAAATGGCAAATGGAAAAAGTAGGTTTCTCACTTTATCCAAGTTCAAAGCCCATATAGACGTGTAAACTTGAATGCTAGTAAATACACCATGTCCAGAAAAAAGGTTGCCACTATATTTTTGCCTCTGACTTTTCCCAGTACTGACCAATTTTCAAAATTCTTTCACCGGCAGACTTAGCAGTGATATTTAGTAAAGCAATAATAAAATATACCATCACACTTCAAATGCGTCGCTACACTACCTTGTAAAATGTTTATGCTAAAAACTGCCATGCTCCAGAGCTGTGTGGAGCGAAGTATTATGTAGAACTCATTTATTCGAAACAGTTGCTGAAAAATATTTATCCAGTGATGTCAGCACAGTTTTGTTCACTGACAAAAAAAAGACATTTACAGTGCTGACGCCGAAAACCCCAAAGAATCATCAACTGTATGCAACTGCAGCACCAAGAAGAAAGGCATCTCCACAAAACATCTGTGCACACAACGTTGAGACAGTCACTGATGGCATCAGTCGGAGAGTCACAAGTGGTGAAAAACACCAGTTTGATACTTATCAATCACAGAATCAAAGTTATTGAGGTTTTTTATCGTAGCATGTTGCTGTTATAACAGTTCCTGCCCGCCATACGTTAGACCTTATGCACGTTCTCCATCTTTCAGCAAGATAGTGCCTGGCGCACATGGTGATTAAGGCAATCAACTTTTTTACCCATAACCTCGCCAGGTATCGACTGATTTTAAAAATGCTTTCAAGGTAGACTCAGCAGTAAATTTATAACAAAGCATTAGTAAACGGTCCAACTGACATGAATCATGTTTCTACACTGCCTTGTGATGCATCGTTAATCACCGTACGTGTTTCAGGATGTTACTGTTTTTTGACATTAATATTTCACAAGGTAGTGTAGCGATGTGTTTGAGGTATGGTGGGATATTTTATTGTTGATTTACTACTACATATTCACTGCTAAGTCTGTTGGCAAAAGAATTTTGAAAATCGGTCAGTATTTGGAAAAGTTAGAGGCATAAATACAGTGGCACCTTTTTTCCTGACATGGTGTATATGTCATTAAATAGTTAAATAAGTTGTATTTTCCACATTTTTACAGAATGGCTATAAATGTTGCCATATTATCAATCAAAAATAGCTCAGTTGGAGAGCTTACAATACATGAATTGGATTGAACTATAGGTTATTAACTGTGACTAAGGGCTTTGCGTGTTTACCCGTCTAGGGGCTTATTGTGCCGTCCCCTTCTTCTGTCTTTCTTTCTCATACTCTCTGCGAGCTTGCAGAGGTGACAAACTCTGTCGTTAGACAGCCCTTCTGCTGTTGTGATTGTAGCAGCAGCTTGTGAACGCTACACCGCTTGTCTCATCACGTGATCTTGCCACTGCAGGCTGCAGCCAGTGTTTTATTCTCACCCGTTTCTCAGAAATACTGTTATAATGTGACCACTGAGAGCTTACTGTCCTTGTATCACTGTTAGCCACAAATTGCTGCTGAGATATCAGCCAATTAGTGCAACAAAATACCATGTTTAATAGTCTAGATGTTGTTTTCATTTGAAACTTTTCTTATATGGCGTACATTTTTAAATTTTTAATGCTAAAATTTTGTCTAATGGAAGAAAATGTTGTGTTGCCCGTGCATGTTTTGTGTTTGTTTGCCTCGGACTTAGAGCCAGTAAACATGACTGTTTCAAAAATGCCGCATGTGTTTATTTTGGTAGTTACATCGAAAATTTGGTCAGTCTTTAGTTTTTACATGTATTTCCAACAGCAAAACTTGGATTTATATCGCGATTATGTAAATATTAACGATGTTAATGTGTACATGGACATGACATGACTGTTTGTTCCGTGTGCTGCTGTGTACAGGTGTTTGGCCTATGTTGTGTGCTGTTACACGGTGCTGTCGCAACACTTGGATTTTATCGACATATGTCTGTCAACACCTCTGCGTCGTCAACGTCACACGTAATTCTCATGTCACAACAGAGCTCAAGCTCGGTGTCAGCAGGAGAGGGTGGAACACCTTGCGCATAGCAAACATGTTATTAACTACAGACCACTCACTAGAGTGCACACCTCCACCGTGAAATTGACATGATCTCATTATCGGCGAGCAGCAGCTGTCTTAACCCAAATGTGAACCTTGTAAAATTTAATCAACTTTTCTCTTGTCCATAATCTACCTATTCCCAAAATTTTATAAAAAAAGCTCCCCCGGAACTGTTTGAGCTTTTTTGATAGCAAACTGACAAACGCACGTCAGAATATTCTTTTGGCCAGACTGTGGCAGAGGTAACAATAATAATAATAATAATCTACCTTGTATAGCGCCAGTATATCAAATACTGCAGAGGCGCTATGGCAAAGGTACATATTGTTGTCATTGTTTGCATTCAGTCTGTAACAGTGCATCTTTCCAGAGATGTGTATCTGGGTTGCGTTCATTATTGTATCACATAGAAGTCGCAGGTTTCTATCATGCGTCAGCTTAGAAGACTTATGCCTAGGATGGTATTCTTATAGACTTTATCTATCTACACTGTCTCAAAAATACACTTGACTTTTGATCATAACTTTGGCAAATGTAGACCGATTTTCAACATTCTTTCACTACCAGATTCACGAGGCAACTTGTCTACCGGTATGTAACTATTGCAGGGCCTTCCACCTCACCTCAACTGTGTTGCTACACTACCTTGTGAATCTCAGTTGCTGCTGATTTGAATGGCATATTGCATGTGATACCTCAGAATTCATCTTGTAAGATATGAGGCCGCTTTAACAGCTCAGGTCTGAATCTTATGACTATAAAATCTGGAAAACAATGCAACAGTGCTCAGAAAGGGATTCATGTTGTCAGCGAATTGAACCAATAGATGACTGAAGTGTAACATGGGCTGCAGCAGGCAGTCATTGATGAAGCTCGTACCAAGTGAATGGCATAACATCTGTGAGCTTGTGTTTGTACCATTTTTTAAACTCTTGTTTTAACTTATCAGGTAGGTGAACTGCAATAGGTATTAGCTAAAAACACTACTGTCACCTTCTGACACTGGTAAACTCATTTGTTGCATTAACTTCACGGAGTTTGTCGTCAAATCATATTCCCAATGTTCTTGCATTACCGGGGTATGTGCATTTTGTGTTTCATATGTTGCATACAAATGAAGTAAATCATCACCATGATATTTTTGTAGCATTTGTCGTCTAAATACTGTTAAGTTGTGAGTACAACTGATTGTGATGGTATGAGTAAAAGTTCAGCTGCTATTTTAAATTTTAGACTTTTGAAAGGTAATGTAGCAACATAGTTAAGGTAAGATGGTAAGTTTCCTTGGGAATCTGTCAGTGAAAGAATTTTGAAAATGGCCTACGTTTGCCAAATTTACAATCAAAAGTCATGTATTGTTTTTTAGAGACACTGTATATGTCTGTCACGTGCTGGTATTATTGTGTTACAGTGACTAGCTGTCAATTCATAGCCCGTGGATTACAGTTTCTTACATCAAATAATGAATTATATCTGTAGGGAATCCATCCACCATGTCTGGGCATTGAATGGAGTTGGGTATGGAAAAGTTGATTTTGCATAAAGATGCAGCTGCGCTACATATCATAAAATATATGAAATAGAGACAAAATATATTAAATAGAGACAAATTTACTACAGGTCATTAATAGGAATTCATATCATACCCACCATAGTGAAATGACTAGAATGATCGTCTGATGCCACTTTAAAGGTTGTACGGTACTAGTTTGAAACATTAGCTACACTGTAAACGGTGCGACTTTCTCGCTACCAGCTCAACACTTTTCAGTTGCCGGCCCCACAGTCTGGAACTCTCTCCCATATTTTATCCGGGACCTGACCATCAGTGCAGACACCAGACGTTTGCTTAAAACGTACCTTTGGCTAACACTGGTGCTGTATTTGACAACTTGAATGATCTGGAACCGTTAGTTACACTTCGGTGATTAATTAAGACATGGATATATCTCAAACCATGAGAAAGTTACTGCAGACAACTAATAGGATCTCATGTCTGCCATACTCATAGGTAGCATTTCCAGTGATCTCAGGTGTCTGCTAGCCCCATTCAAGGACATGCATTGCAACAAGCTGCTCAGTGGAGTGAATAAAATCTGTTGGGACAACAGTATTGGGTTTCGGTGCTGACCAGTGATGTGCAAATTTATATCTTTCCTAGTGGTCCTTTGAGGCATGATCTGTTTACAGTAGTTGTTTCTTGTTAATTTTTTATTTTTGCCAGTTGTGCATATCACCTCTAAAAACAACTAATGCTATGTCAGCTTTGTGACTTGGGTGTTACTGTGCGATGGAAAATAGTCGTGAGATTATTTATGTACTTGTTGTGTAAAACTGTTCACTTTTGTGTCGGTAGTTGAATGGTGGTTGTTGACTGTTGCAGTTTTTGGGCCATATCGCAGTATTACATAGAGGCGGCCTATTGCTACAGACTGAGTAGCGTGGTCTGTTTGTCTCTTGATCACGGTGTGAGCCCTGCAAAAAGATTGAACAGACTGAGATGCCAGTTGGAGGGTAGACTTCACTGAGCCTAAGGAGCCATGTATTACATGGGAGTCAAGGTCCTCCAAGGGAAGGACAATTTTTGGGGTTGTCTGGCGCATTGAAGAGCATTGGGAGTCAGTGCTGCGGTTTTATGCTTGCGGCAAAAATCAATAACGGCAACAGCAAGACTACAGTGCTCCACACTAGTT
>Ga0209780_1004960_pt1 | contig 10403 bp, 10 predicted proteins | sample WorMetexBAHAMAS2_FD_187384 | JGI IMG/M metagenome (GOLD analysis project Ga0209780, IMG submission 187384) | Marine gutless worms symbiont microbial communities from Max Planck institute for Marine Microbiology, Germany - Inanidrilus exumae... | ecosystem: Host-associated > Annelida > Digestive... | reverse complement strand
CCACCTCTCCTGAAGCAGCTCCACTGGCTGCCAGTGTCGAGCAGAATTCAGTTCAAACTGTGTACTTTGATGTTTGACATCAATCACGGTACTGCTCCACAATATCTGTCAGAACTTGTCCGGCGCTGTGACGACACCCGGCTTCGGTCCAGTGTGTGCGGCAACTTCGTCGTTTCACATATATACCCGGCTTCATGTAACTGACAAAGCATTTTCCATCGCCGGGCCACGTGCCTGGAATGCGCTACCATCTGACATTAAACTGATCTCCTCTCGTACCAGCTTCCGCAAGAAACTCAAGACACACTTCTTTAGTCGTTTATAGTCGTAACTTTTTATTAGTTTTTAGCACTTTACTGCTAGTGTTTTTGTGTGTAATTATTGACATTTCATTGTACGGCGCCGCTGAGCCCCTGTAAGGGGCGCCTTACAAGTTTCTGTTTATGATGATGACGATGATGATGACGTACATGTAAGTCCAGTTAATGCTAAATTTACTTCTTTTTCCGACGTCCGTCAATAGCCTATATATTTGTTTCTTCGGCGACGTACACCGTTGCCATAGTAACACCGACAACATTTTCAAATTCTTCCCATTAATCGTCCAATTTCTCCGTTCCTGTTTTAGTTTAGTTAGCGAATAATGTCAAAATAGTTAGTTACAATTATGCCGTTTAGTAATCTGAAATTGAATTCTGTCCGACTTTACGATAAAAATAAATATAAGCGAAATTGGTGCTACGTAGCAAAAATTCAAATCTCGATCATATCTGATAAAGTTTCCAGTTATTTTATTGAATGACCTGGCCGTGACCTGATGACGTAATCAGATCACGCTCACCGTCAAGCGTATCGTATCACTCGTGAACGGGCGCTGAACGTTGCCGAAACATGTGGGAGTAACTTTCTTGTACACAGCGTACATTCCAGGGAAATGATATTGAATTGATTATAACGGTAAAAAGCAAACTAGACATCCCATAGAGGGCGGATAATTTCCGTCGATCTGTAATCGTTGCGGAGTTATGGCTGCCTGAAGTCGCAAGACCTTGTAATTTTAAAGAATTTTTGCGTTTTTTGAAAAAACGACCCCTTACGCTAAAATTTTAAAAATTTTGTTCCGAAAGTTTTTATGGCGACTCCGATCGACGTTGTTGTGTTCAATTTTTAAAATTTGTTTGACGAGAAATCGGTGACATCGTGCGTTATTTAGTGGACCAAAATAAATTTTCGCCTGCCTCTCAAACTGTCGCTTCTGCGCGGATCGCGCCCAAAATCGGCGTAAACCAGCCCCCAACGATGTACTCAGAGTGCTCCCGATTTAATCCAAATCGGTTCACCGTCAGCGGAGTTATTGCCGAACGGGCGAACACCTCCGAATTGCGCATAGCTGCGAGGCAAATAATAAAACGTGGCAGTTGCTGAAAGTTAATGGACTTGGCTGGCTGCAAGCTGGCACAACACACAGCGCCAATTAGGCTTATCCAGATAGTAGGCCACGTCTAGAGGTGCGCGCTATAGAAATACCCGATAAGCTGCAGGTCACTCCTACTTAACCTGCCTTCCCAGGACGTCGCGCAAACACATCGCACACAATCAATCAATTCCTGTCATGTCCCTGGGCATGTGTACTGGACCGCTACATGGTCTCAGCGCTGAGGTCAGGAATAGGGTGGGCCTCTGCCCGCAGTAACGAACGAATGAACGACCGTGTAGACATTCGAAATCATATCTTAGTAATAAAACAGCATTATATAAATGGACAGAAACTGGCGGGCCATATACCGCGCTATGCATGGGCGATTCACATGCGTCGCGCGGTGAAAAACAGCTTGAAATGTGTACTTTTGTAGTCATTAACGCCAATAGACAATGTGTGTTGGAGTTGATGCAACTTATACCAGCAGTGTGTGGGCGGCCGAGTGGTCAGCTATGCCGGTGCGTTGGTGCAGATATTGCTTTATCATGACTTTCTAGAAATGCCGTTTTTTGAAATTTGACTGTAAGCGTTCAGCCATTGTTGCACAGCTCAGTATTACAATGCTTATGTGTGAGACAGACACAACACAAAACCGCCCCTTCCTGAGGATATCTCGACCCCCTTCTAATACATGGTTCTTTGGGACCACCCGAGCCTTTAATCTTTATACCAAACGGCATGTCGATCGGGTTTAGCCGTTTTTGCACAGCTCACGGTAGACTAAATGTCCCTATACTTTACCGTGGCCATCATCTTTTCCCAAAAATTGCCACTTACCCGTTGGGATGTGCACCCCATCTAATACATGGTTCCTTTAGCCCACTCCAGTCAGAACCCAAAACCGCATCTCGATCGGTCCAGCCGTTTTTGCATCGTTCACGAAAACGTCCAACGGTCCAACACACAGCCAGACACAAACACTGACCGACCTGTGTGTAGCAATAGGCCGCTATCACTCTCTATCGCTGCGACGCGACTTAATAATAGTAATAACGAGTGGTCAAAGATTTTTGTCGAAAGGCCGCATCGCTTCTTGTCACCCCCTTCCTGTGACCCAAAGAAATATACTTTAGCCACTGATGACAAAAGCTACAAAAATATTAGAATGATGATGGTTTGCTTAATTTTTGTGCAATATATGAAGCACAAAATGTGGATAATGCAAGAACGTTCGAAATATGATCTGTTGACAGATTCCCCGAAGTTTATGCAACAAACAACTTCACCATTGTCAGAAAGTGACAGTAATGTTAGTAAATAATAGGCTTTATATTGCAGTCCACCTACCTGCCCTTAGTGAGTTACGTTGCATATACGTGTGTTACAGACGAGGACGACGACGACGACAGATGACAGACGTCAGCGACCGTTACTAGTCTGCCCCCTCTACACTGTACAGCATAATTGTACACTGTACACAAATTAGAAGTGAAAGAAGAATAGGAACAGTAACAAAGTATCTTTCACAGTGACAGATCAACGTATTAAGTCTGTCGTCTGACGTTACCGCGGTAGGTGACATGCACGTCCTATCCCTTTCCCTTCCAATAGACATCATCTGAGCTATGATGATCACGATTGTCTGGAGGTTAGGAGGGAAAATAATCAGAACTGTTCTGTGCTGTGTGTGTACGACAAGTGTACACAATGACACGAACACACATGCGAGCAGTTCTTAAATGTGCATGTTGGTTTAGGTTTAGATTTCGTTTTTGTGTTTGTTACTTTGTTTCGGTTTTGTATTTGTGTGCGCGTGTTAGCTTAGAACATTTTATTTCTGTGTTGCTTGCTTTTGCTGTGTTGGGTTTAGTTTCTTCAGTACCAAGCCAAGAGATTGGCTGAGCTGAGAACGTCTCAGAAATGACCAGTGTGGAGTGGGACGTAAAACCTTAACTCAGTCAGTCAGTTAGACAGGAACATCTACCCACTACCATTCTGTGCCTAACTCTTGGTCGGATTTATCAAATCAAATCAAATCAAATTCATTTGCAAGCACGAAATACCAGAGACAACACAGATGATAAACAAAAGTTGAACAAATGGAAACAGCAAGTACAAACATGAGTGCTAGCAGGACTCAAAGGCAGAAACTGCTAACATGAGCCCCTAAAAGAAAAAATGTAAACAGAATATTAAAAACTACATGCAACTTGCAAATTTAGGAATGTTCAGGCCACGAATTTGTTAATCCGGCGCTGCCAATCTCGAACTGCATTTTTCTAAGAGCTAATGTGACGTGTCATGCAGTGTCACGGAGGACTATCAGTGCCTTATTAACCTTATGACAGTGAGATGCCCTGACGGTGAGCAGCTGCGCGTCGCGTTTAGCAACTTTCTGCAATCATTGGAAAGAGAACACGGATGCAACGACGGTTTGTTTCGGTTTTCTATGATAACGTATCTTTCAGTCACATGTTCGCACATGACATCAATAGGCCTAGGCCTAACATATATCAGTAGCGTTGTTAACTTTTAAACAGTGGCGGATCCAAGAAAGAAGCCTAGGCACCGAGAAACGGAGACTGGAGATCCACATAAACCCAATTTTCTGGATCCGACACTGCATTTAAACTTCACCTGTATCTGCTTTGAATACAAAGTTTTAAGCAACAACCTTACCAGAATGTGCTGCACACTGTTCACTTACCGTCTCTTAATATATGAAACTCTGTCTAAAAGTTTCGTATTTCGTATTAAGAGAGGCCACCGGGAAGTTACATAAATTATCTGGTGAGATTTGAATCTTGAGTGTTGGCTGTTGACTGACGTACTTCGTTTGAGCTCGATTGGTTAAATTATTCTCAGTTGAGGCTATTACGTTGGGTCTGTCCCTTAAACCACCAGATAACAAAGACAAGCGTACCGCAAATGTCTTCTTTTGAAACACACTGTACAACAAAATTGACGCAGTTTTAATAACGGGACGTTTAGGAAATATTTGGCACTTAAGAAAGAATTTCGAACGTTCAAAAACGACAGTTTTCAAAGTGGCCCTGCATGCTATGTCATAGGCCTATACTTAGCTCGCTTATATAGGGCTCCCACTCCAGTACAAAATCCTGTCTACGTTCCACGATCAGCGCCGCTTTAACAACCTGCGTGACTCGAGAAGGACTGTGCATTAATAGGTCATACGTTTACCTTAATCACCCTTGCAGTTTCGTATCTAATGACAATGGATCACTTCTTTTAGAGTCATAAACGAAGTTTTGAAAGTAGGCTCATAGAATAAAAGCGACTCATTCATGTGGACCTGTTATCCATTAAACTCATGTATTGCGTATGTGATGTAGTGTTCGATTTCGAGCACGTTATGGAGTTGCTTCGCTAAACAGCTTTACGAGCCGCCAGTCGCCTATTTGCTGTTCTTTCTTGCGTCGCTGCTTGAAGTTCTGTTATCATCAGCTGACAACACACTGTACTCAATGACATTAATGCTGTAACAAAAATCTTGCGAGTTGCAACTAAGAATTACAGCTCGTGGTAATAAAACGTAGAATGACGTACGCTGATGCATCGATGAAACTAGTTTCAATCTGTCATGTTGTGGTTACGCACACAAGAAGCTCAGCTATCGTATACAAACCGGCCTACAACCAATTTGCGCGTGTTTAACATCACGCCTACAGGAAATACGACATTCACACAATTCACAGTAGAAGTCGCACGCTTTAAAATAAACAGCATAATATCAAAGCCTACATAAAGACGCACATCGCGTACTGTAGACAGGGCAAACTCCACTTTCGACTTTCGCGTTTCCTTCTTTTTAAGTTGACGATTATGATCTGTCTTGACAAGCGTAAAGAAATCAACGCCCTACTGTTATTAACTATGCTCAGACTGCCTTCCATCAAGCGGTGTTACAACAATTTTGTTAGGGATGTACCCGATTCTGTTTTTTTTTGGAATCCTGCCGGAACCGGAGCCGGATCGGATAGTGTGATGTACAATACAATTAAAACATACATCAAACTCGGCAACTGCGTGTAAGTGCTTTTCTTGACGACTGCAATTAACGCAATAGAAATGAGGATTTCCATCTACGTTTGAAATCTGTAATATCGTCACTGCAAGAAGAACGTAACTTGTGTTTTATTAGCATACACCCCCTTAGTCGAAAAAACAAGCCACTATTCTCTTAGCCATATGTTGACGGATATTTACCGCGCGGTATATGCTGTAATCGTGTACTCATGTGTCCATTTGTCTGTCCGTCTGTCCGTCTGACACAAGTTGGAGTTCTACCAAAACGGCTAAACGTAGGATCACGCAAACGATGCCGCACAGTAGCAGAGGGACTCTAATTTTTTTAGCGAAAAGATCTCAGCGTATATGATATTGGTTTACGATGCTTAATTAAAGTGTGAAGTCGGGCGTTGGTCAAAATACGAAGGGCCGGATAAAATCGGCGGTTTTCGCCCAATATCTCGCTATACTAGTTTTGTAACCCTTTATGGTGTTCACTTTGGGGGGCGCTGAAAATGTACACCTGAAAATGACGGACTGAAAATGACGCATAATTTTCGTGATCCATCCGTCATTTGCAGGTCCTGCATTTTCAGTCGCCCCTTTACTTCCTCCCCCCCCCCTTAGACGGGCGAAGTAACGCGATCAGCGTGCTTGTATGTTTGTCTGTTTGCTTGTATGTCCGCTCCAATATCTTAAAACCGCATGTCCAAATTTCACCGAATTTTCTAAACATGTTGCCCGTGAATGTGGTTCGGTCCTCCCTTTGACGTCAATACAACAAGTTATCTACATGTACTTCCGGTTTTATGGATGGAGTTATGTTTTACATAATGGAGCGAATGGGCCAAAATAAAAGACGGCGCGTGTTTCGTTGAGTTCGCCATCTGATGGCATTAAGGGCGAAGTTTGTTTTCTCTGACTGCACCTTGTTTGCTGGTGTTTTATTGCTATATATGACATTATATTATGCAGTATGCACGCTTCAAGAAGCATAGCCCCTATTTTGCTATGAGATATATATCTGTGTACAAACTGTGTAAAAACGGTAAACAAGCGTTGAATATATTTCTATTTAATTTTTGTTAATTCTCCGTGGTTGCCATACATAATCCCGACTGTCTTGAGGAGCCGGGGCTTTTTTCATCGGTGAAATAGCAACAATAGCGCTTTGTGACGCTTTAGTTAGCAGCGCCGTGTATAAATAATCTTGCTTACTTACTTACTTAATATAAAATACCATAAATACAGCGAACTATATCAACATACCATAAAGTAAAAAGTAAAATCTGAGTCGGCTTCAATGTAAAAAAATATAAATAGTTAAGGGCTGCGGCAACTTATCTAAGAAAGCAGTCCGCGAAGTTTCGAATCTTTGCAGTAGTCCTACATATTGAAGCATCAACGTTGCTGTTGATCGGTAGGTTCACTGCATGTTAGCAGTAGTTATAGAGTCTAACTAACAACATTCTACGCTTTTGTTAACTGTATTACAATTTACTATAATATATCGGAACACTGCCATAAACGTACATTGCCAATAGGCCTATTCGATCGACTAGCGAAACAAAAAACTACGTTGGCTATGTATAAAAGTATACGTATTAACGCAAATATTTTTGGTTGAATGTACGCATATAACAACTGTGGAAAATACAATACGATACAACAACGACAAGAATATAACATCACAGTCATTGTACAGTGAAGAATGTTACGAAAACGTACATAGGCGTACAATCTTTACGCATCATTATAGTGTGTAACACGCAGCTCACCTATCGCAGACAGACCACGCGACGCAATATGCTACAGTTGAAATCCTGTAAACTGCTGAATAGCTGTACGAAAAAACACACTTGGCAAGGTTTGCAGAAGACGAGTGACCTTGACGGTCACTCAAGGTCATCGGAATTGCCACTATTCGACAGTCGATAATATCACTTTACATGACTCCATCTAGCACCTTATCCGAGATATTACCACATTTACAGTGTATGCATTTATCTGCCTGTGACGACGAGAAGTCCTTCAGTTTTTTAAAAAAATATTGAAATTGCAAGCAGCGTGATCGTTCCAATTCATAATTATGTAAACATATCATAGTCAAAACATGCTTTTTTACGAAGTATGAGAGAAGGTTTGAAACAACAAGAATGATCTTCAAAATTACTCAAGGTCATCGATATAGGTGCTGCTCGATAGGCCACATGCGATTGCCTAATAGTCGTACGTTGCAATTTTGTCTCTATATTGCACCATTTCTGTGATATCAGTCAATTTTCTCAACACTTACACAGGTTACGTGACCCTGAACATACCTTCGGGATAATCTATCGTAGATGCAGTAGAACTCCTCGGTATCAATCAGCACACTAAAATTTAAGTGCTTAGCTTCAGCAATTCTAAAGATACGACAATTTACCCATAACTTATTAAAATGGGTCATGTGACCCTTACCACGCTTATTAGACGGTAGTGAGTCACATCCACCTATACAAACTTTCAAAACTCTAGCTTCAGCCGTTCCAGAGATATGATTGGAGCCCAAAATATAAAACGGGTCACATAACCCTGGTTACGGCCTTTTTACTGGTGATTTGTCATTCATAGGCTAGGACATGTTACAGTCAACCTAACTACCGAATTTGAATGTTTTTATTTGCATGTGTTACGGAGATATGAATTGAAAGGCAATGCAAAATGAAGAAAATGGGGTGGTTTGTTAGGGGTCACTCAATATCACTAGAAATAGCACCATTTGATGATGCGCATATACACTGTGAGTCACATTCTGGCAAGGATTCACTAAACTATATGCATGGCAAAACCCAGCGTGAGCCCGCCCATCATTCTGTTGTTCTAGACTGTGAGTTCGTGCCACTACATAACACGTGCCAAAGTTTGCCTGCTGTTTGTTATTATAACGTTCATGCGGTAAGGCTGACAGTGTCTTTCAGTGCGAAAATTTAGGGGTGGGCAAAAACTCGCCAAGCGTTTTGCGCCGTCTAGACCAAACTTTACCAAATTTGGACGGCATATAGGCTAGTCCCTGTAGATTGACAACTGTCTTTCCGATTGTTGATGTCTTGTTCTATTGCGAAGATATTTTCGGTCAAATTTCAGTCTGTCCCAATGAATGAATGACGCATGACAGACAGCGTAAGTGTGCTGATAGTAACATTATGCATGCTGGTAGTGTGCTATACAGTTGTTTTGTGCTACTTCAATATTACATCAATAACTACCTAGATCTGTGCATTACGTGTACAATAAAGTGTTGCTATCAAAGCAGTGTTAACGACGTTGTGCCACAAGGTTACAGGGTGTGGGTTTTTTTGACTTACAGTGTAGTTCTTACTGGCCTGCTACCGTAACTACGTCCCTACCTTGCCCGTTTCTGAGATTGCGTGGCATTGGTCGAAAATTGCCCATTTTAACCTACTTATCTGTATTTGGCGTCCCCGTTGGGGGTGACCCCTAAGAATTCTTTTGGCATTGTTTTCGTGATCATATACGTTTAGCCATTTTGGTACATTAATGGCTAGTAACGGACGGGCGGACAGACACACAACCGTAGCATATAGTGCGCTAGCACAGCGTCGCGCGGTAAAAACAGAAGTTGAATTTCACAAAATTCTGTTTATACAGCTTACTAGCAACTCTATCTAAAACATGGCCACTTCTGTGTGATCGCCGACGACCTGTGACTCTGACTGTTTGTTTAGTTGTTCGTGCTGCTCTTTCTCCTTTTCGAGTATCTTCTTCTTCTTTTTCTTGTCATCTTGTCTTGTACCACCATCTTCAGTTGTTCCGAACGAAGAACTGTGGAGCGTATCAGTTCTTGACGTCGCTTCCAGCCTGGGAAGAGTTCGTGGAAGCCTCGGATGTCCGACGTCGCTGGACATCGTAATCGTCTTCTGTTCGGGCCGATCATCTTTCGTGCTGTTATTTGATTTAGCTCTACAAACGCATCACACTCAGTCACAGGCGTCCCGCTTGTAAATGACTGTCGGGCGTGAATAGAATGAAGCAATGAAGGCGAGATAGTAAGGCGCCGAAGACAAAGTGATGTATGGAGAAGGGTTTCTCTTTCCTCTGACTACAAGCAGTGACGTAAATCTGGCCGGAATTCTGGAGGAACACAAGGGCAGATTAGGAAGGCTTGGTTGGGGGTGGAGTGAGGTCGACGTTCCCCAGAAAAAGAACGATTTTTTTCGCTTAAAATTGCGTGTTTTGGTCAATTCTGAGCGGTATTTTGTCGGTGTCAATGCCAGAAAAAATGCTGAATTTTCCGCCTGAAGTGGCCATTATGGTGGACGTTGAAGATGTACTTTTGGGAAGTACTGTAACTGTAGTGAATACGCTGTCAGAGTTATAATCTGAGAACACGTTTAAAACGAAATAATAAAACACGTTGTTAAAACATTGTAGTGTATATGTCCCCACTTCTTTCACTATGGGGCACTCTGCTAAAAAGTATGGCTAATAATTAAACACACAATGTCGGTGTACTTTATTAGGTTATTACTTTTCAAAAGGCCCAATTTTATATATTATGCAAGTCTACACTCAAGTCTTTCAGATTTAGTAGTTAGTGACACTTCGAGTGCTTGAGATAAATGTGTCTTGAGAATATTTCAAATTAATTTGGCTTTACATTTATATTTTTATTTACCATACAGCAAATATCTAATTTTATTAATCAAAGTACCAATCAAGTATGCCCATACGGGCTCCGGGGCTGTAATGCGTCATGCTTTATTTGTTGATTCCAGCGCTGTGTAAATAATTTGTTTACTTACGTCCTTGCTTACTTACTTTATTCCTTACTTACTTACTCACTTCCTTACTTCTTTACTTCCCCAAGAATAGGCGCGTTTCGTATTGAGGCCGGAGGTCGTAACTAAGTCGTAAGAAGCGACCAAATGTGTCTTTAGTTTTTAGTTTGTAT
>Ga0209780_1004959_pt1 | contig 10404 bp, 7 predicted proteins | sample WorMetexBAHAMAS2_FD_187384 | JGI IMG/M metagenome (GOLD analysis project Ga0209780, IMG submission 187384) | Marine gutless worms symbiont microbial communities from Max Planck institute for Marine Microbiology, Germany - Inanidrilus exumae... | ecosystem: Host-associated > Annelida > Digestive... | reverse complement strand
GTCGAATTTTTCTCGGCGGTTCACCGGCGTCCAAGACATCATTTTTGTAAACTCTGCTCCCCAGAAACCCGAAATCGAACAAATCGGCGAGCGTGCGGGCCACGCTCACCCGCATGTAAACATTACCGTGGAGATGCGCCGACGTAAACGTCACGCTAGAGGTGCGCCGTTCGTGAAATATCGCGCGGCATGTAGACGTAGGATCGGCATGTGTGGATATAAGTCATTCCCACTGACGTACTTGTTTATTCGACGATCTGCATGGTTTTGAAGTACGCAGACACAGCCAGTGCATTTTACGCTCTGTTTGTTTGTTTGTCGCGCTTGCTATTTTCGTGTCGGATCGCGGATCGATTGCATTAATCATCGCGTTTGCTGACGCCATTCAGTCGCAGAGTAAACCACGACAACAGGACTGGTTATACCATACAGGCGAGCTGACGTCAACGTAGCATAGGCGATTAGCATTCAGCTTGCAGTCGCGCTGATTTTGTTGCCGGAGGCATTATGCATGCAGTCAGTGCGTGATGGTGCCAAGGAGCGCTCGTATTCGGCATCAAATGACAAAATTAAGGTTAAAATTAGAAGGCGCTCATGGAGCTAGCTAACACCTCCGCGAAGTCTGCATTCGGCCATGCATGAGACCTGTAATAGCGCTGCCTGCAGCAGTGAAACTGGTCACTCGGCTAGGACCGCGTGACCACGTCAGCAATGCTCTACGCAGTTTGCATTGGCTGCCTGTACAAGAACGTATAACATACAAGCTCTGCCTGCTCATGCATCTTGTCCACAACAATCGTGCACCGTCCTATCTGGTAAACAGTGTTACCGCCACAGCCAACCTCAGCCGTCGTACACGACTTCGGTCCGCCAGCAGCCTTCACTACGAGCAACCAAGAACAAGGCTGAAACTCGGCGAGCGCAGCTTCGCGTTCGCTGGGTCAGCGGCTTGGAACACTTCCGTCATTAGTTCAAGAACTGTCTGACACTGAAAGTTTCAAACGCCACCTCAAAACTGTTCTTTTTCAGCGATGTTACTGCTGCAGTACCTCGTTTTAATTAGTTTTCTTTTTAATGTTTTTATAGTTTTATAGTTTTTGACATTGTAATGCGCTGGTCACGCTATTAGCTCTAAGCGTTGGTATTTTTATGAACTTTATGAACTCCAGTCATAGGAAGGAAACGCTACAATAGGCGAGGATTAGCTAAAGGAAAGCAATATGCTTAACCCTTTCGCTGCCAGACCGAAAATATATGATACCACCGAAAACAGTGGAAAACAGCCAATACCGCAGGTAACATTATATCATATACCACGGTTATAACTATAGCCTACCTAGCGTCGCCAAATTTATCCGGCACTCTGGGGATTATTATTTATTTCCTCCGCTGGAAATATCCGGCGTGCAAGGCAGCGAAAGGGTTAATGCTGTATGGTTTTCTCTTTTTCTTGTTGAATCTTTCTTGCATAAGCTTGCATTGTGACGACTAACTCTAATCGAAAACTAACAATTTCTCTCATATTCACTCTACATTCATTCAGACTAGACCATGATGACCAATGAAACTAACCTATTCTAAGTTAACCGACTAATGCTTACTGACCCATACGAACTAAACGACGCAACCGACCGACGCATAACAATAGAAACGCTTTATACAGCCTAGGTTTTAATCACGACAGGAGATACGACTAGCTATTAGTAACGCAAGTGCAGACTGATTTATCAGCAAATAGAAATGACCCAAACTAGCACAATGACATTATTAAAAAGTAGGACAGTCATGTTATAGCTCGGAAAGACCTCCTCGAGAAAAATCCTTATCTGCGGCTACTGCCATGCCACCAAGAGGTAAAGAACTCACTAATGTTGTCGTAGGTAGCTGGGCCCGAATGAATGACAGTTCTCAGCCGCTAAATAATGAGACCTAACGAATAGCGGAAATTCCGATGACCTTGAGTGACCTTCAAATCAAGGTCATTCACTTACTGCAAGTCTTTTCAAATGTGATTTTTCGTACAGCGGTTCAGCAATTAACAAGAATTTAACTGACATAGTGCGTCGCGCGGTCCTGTGCGATAGCTGAGCTTCTTGTCCAATAGGGACTTCTGAGCTCAAACATTGGATAATGTGCATTTGGATGCTATATCAAATATACTTACTAAGTATGTTTGGTTACATTAATATTCTGACATATGCAGACGACGTGGCTTTGTTAACTCCGTCGTGGTGGGGTATATATGCAGAGAGCGGTTGTTTGCTATACTGGAGGAAACTACGATTTGAATGAATGAATGAATGAATGAATGAATGAATGTTATTTGCTTGACAGAAAAATAAAAAATCAGTCAAGCAGGAACGCCGTGGCACGATAACTGCGTGCACTTACCGGTGTCCTGAGTAACAATTAGGCATACACAACTTCGAGTAACAATTGACTAAAGCCAGCATTACGAATAAAAACTGTTTAGCTAAAAAGTACAAAAATAAAAACACCTACACATACACTAAATGTTACACGAAACATTACGAAACAACTAATTACACAGTTCTATCATTACTACAATGTAAAAATTTCTCGAGATCAATTGAATACACTGTTCGTCTGAAAGCCGCCAGCGATGAAAAATGCTGAATTATTGAGGTTACAAAATGGCTAACCATTTGAAAATATTAAATACTAAACAGATTACTACACACAGCAAACTGCATTTACAGCATACCAGAAATTCACACTAATCAGTATATTACAAGCATAGGCAGAAGAAATACAAATGAAAAACGAACCTGTGCACCTATGACTGCAGTCAGTTTTGCTGCATAAATGACAATATCAAGCAATGGCTGCAACACACAACAAGTTATCATATGATCATCTAATAACTAAAAACTACCAGTATTTGAGAAAGTTAAAATAACATGAACAAATGTTAAATTTATAAAAATGCAAATATCCACAGAGGAAAACGACTTAGATTATGCAGCAAATGTGGATGCCTAACTATTGCTTTTTTCATCTCACATTGCCTTACAAGCAATGAGAGTTAACCTTGCTGAGATTGGAGTACAGTTCTGCAACACTGTTGGACAACTTCTCAACGTCTTGTGTCAATAACTGGTCGGCATTCGCAATACGGTTGTCAAGATTTGACATTTGGTAGTACGTGAAGCCCCTGTACATCAACAGAACAAATTCTCAATGCATACAGAGGATGTTGGCAATGTTCGAGGGTCACAAATGCGTTAAGTTTTGTGGATACTTTTTTCTGTCACAAGTATTTCAACTATCACAAACAGATTATGCATCAGCAACAGTGACAAGATGCTGATCTAGTACCTGCAGTGCACCATCTACGTACCAAATTTGCAGTGACTATCTTAGCTTAATCTGCTCTGACAGACAATAAACGTCAACCTTATGTAGTCAATGATGTTCTTCTATCAAGATGCTGATGGCAAGAATTTCCCGACCAGACCCACTAGCATATACAATGCATTACACAGACAATGATAATGACACTGACAAACAGAATGCAGTACGATTATGTATTCACTATCAGTCTGTAAGTGCACCAGTCCACCTGCTGCATCTCCTTACATGTCCAAATGCATATATTTATGAGTTTTGATATTTATATAACAACAGCTTATGTAAAAACAGACATGTGCATAAAACTGAATAGAATGATTGAGGATGTCATAGAATATTTTCCATTTGTTTTAAGATGTGGATGTACAAAGATCTTTTGGTGGTATGGCGCTTAAACCACAGCGTTTGTTGAAAAGAGCAGCATGGTCAAAAATCGTATATTTTACCACCCCACCTGTATTTGGCACCCTATGGGTGACTGCAGGAATTTCACCAAGATACATGACATGAAAAAACAAGAGTACTAGAGATCCACACAGCATTGGCTGCTTCAAAATTGGTTCAGTTGCTTTAACATATTACCAGCATGGGCACATGGATGAACAAAACTGCTGTAACAGTTTGATTGATTACTGTTATTAATAATCAAAAGAAAACTCCAGATAAAAGCACAACAATGCCCCGTAATATTTACCTCAAGTATTTGTCATACATGTGACGGCTCAGCCGTGTTCGAAATCGCAGTCTGAGTTCATCTAGACCATACTGCAGAAAAACATAAAGCACGGAAATGGACAACACTTACATTACTCAGTACTGATGATAGCATTGTTTGGATGGGTATTGATAACACAGATAAATACTAACGCAAACCTGCATATCAGTGCACTCTTAAGAGTCAATTAATCCCTATATCTATAGTACAACCTCTGCCTATTAGGGCTGCTGAATTAATGTGTTATCCAACGCGTTAAGGAATTAATCGCGACTAAAAAAATTAACGCCACTAAAATCTTTAATGCAAACTAGTCACACCAGTAGCAACATTCAATACAAACATCACGATAATCAAACATTACTCCTTTTTTGAACAAGCACTTACTTTCCATATGCAGCATTACTCTAAATTTCGTTTGATTTTACTATTCTACAATAAAATGTTCTGCTAATGCCAATACAATTTAATTTCTAGGCTGAGACGTCATTCAGAGATGCATGGACACGGACATTTTGGCTTCCTCATTCGTCTGCGTCTGCAGAAATACCGTCGGCGGGCGTAGCTATCCAACGACAGGCGTCCGAAGGTCAGCATCCAGTCTTAGCAATGTACTCTTTTCTGATTGACTAAACAACAGTAAAAGTTGTTGAAAATGTAAGATCAATGAAGCTTCACTGTAACATAGCAATTCACTACTGCATAATCTGGCAACATTGTTACATATACAAAAATGTCATCAGTAAAATGATGCTGACCTTCAACAGGTTGTTCACAATTGAAATCTGCATAAACAATACAACAGTTAATATGGCAAAAAAACTGCATATGTCCACACTACCACAGCAAGCAAGATACAAGGGCTCACATTTTAGATACCACTACAACGATACAACAGAAGTACAGTAACAGTAACAAGAAAATTATTCATATTACTAAGTTTGCTATGCACTGCGTAAACTTAGAGCCCAACTGTAAGGGGACCGCATAGATAGTGGTACAGGCAACGATCTTGCATTGCTTTGGCGGGCAAGTGATCATGTGGTGACATAATAGTTGATCTGTACATTCAAAATCATGTTTATCTTCGATAGAAAAATTGCTATTTTTAATGATTTTTATTCTGTTTCGAACATACAAAACAACTATGGGTGACATGTTATGCCAATATGGCGATGTCTGTGAGGACTATGTAGCACCACAGCAAATAACTCAACTAGTTCATATTTAGTTTACAATTAAGGTCAACGAATTATAAGTTTACAGCTTATCAAAAAGCAAACTCTTGATGGACACCTCACGTGTATTTATCCACGTCAGCTGTACAGCCGCCGGCAAGGGATAGGACGTTCAGTCGCGTCTGTCTATCCGTGCTCTAAAAGGAAAACGGCTTGAGCTATCAACACCATAGTCGGTAGACATATAGTACATGGTAGGACCTCGGTATGCACTCACTCTGAGGTCAAAAGGTCAAATAATAATACCCTAACCGCCCGGCGTAATTCTGCATGTCGATACGACTACACATTTCTCCAGTTATCTAGTAGTTAGTACAACTTTGCACAATTACACCTGCCAGTTAGTTAAATGGTCATCACAGCAGATGTGTCAGCTGACACTGATTGACTGCTACTAGCACACTATGCTACACATTATTCATGTCGCATCAGGTGACATGGCTTTAATGCCAAATGCATGGCCAACAATCTAAAAAAATCAAATGCTCGCTTTTAATGACCGAACGTATATGCTAAACTAGAAGATGCACTTTGACACCCCGTGTTGTTACGGATGCCTTTGTCACCTCGACGGCCTGCTGTGACCTAGGACTTTGACCTCCAAAATCTAACCAGGTCATCAGTAGAGGCTAGCGAATATTCCCTGTCGGTTTTATCAAAATTAGTCGTGGCATTCATGAGATATCGTGGTAACAATATCTGTCCGGAAGAACGGACAAACAAACAAATAAATGCGACAGACAGACAGCCTGAAAACATAATGTTCTCACTGACAGTGTCGGGTGGCAAAGGCATAACAATACTAACATCCCAACATATTACTTCACATTTTTTACTTACTATCCTTTTTTCCCTACTAGCTTGACACAATACCAACATAGAGATGAAGTCCAGCCTACCACTGGCATGGCATAAGCAAACTTGATGATATGCTTCTTAAACAGCGTCATATTGCGGCCAATTATTGAACTACAGTGACAACAGTAAATGCACATCATATGACAGTAATCGAACCATATTAACATAAAACTCAATATCATCAACATCCAATAACAAATTACTAATTTCTTGAAGTGTATGAAAATGAACACTGGGAAACAGTATAAGTTTTTGTAATGGTTCCCTATTAAAAATAAAAACGGCAATAGAAACACTAATGTGATATAGCAACAGTATGTCTACTAATATTACAGGAATCTGTATACCAGACATTATGCATTAAAGACAGAATTAACGCTAATTGGCCTTAATTGCCCGCCTGCTGTGTCGTGTTGAGCTTTGCTGAAGGGACATAGGTTTATGTGCGCTGCATAGGCAAGTTAAAGGCTGATTATACTTTTTATTATAAGTAGTGCTGTGACGGTTTTGAAATCGAAACCGCGGTTTTCATCCAAAACCGAACCGAAACCGAACCGATTGATGAAAATCCAGAACCGCACAGCACTAGAATATGATGCATAAGTTTCATGAGGATTAAATGGCAGGGTTTTTATTATTAGGGCTGTTGAACGATTAATTTTGTAAACGTGTTAATCGCACAATTATATTAATCATGTGTTAATCAACGTTTTAACACACATTTCTTTGGGTTGTGATACACGTGTAGGATGTAATGAATGACGAGAGATGTGCGGATAACCTTCACTAATGTTAAACCTTTAAAACACCATTCATTTTTATTTAATTCACCTATTTTTCACCGACTAGCCGATGGTCTAAAGGTCTCAGACTGATATGCAGAGGTACGCGAATAGCACATATCAGACCTTTCAATGGACGTTCCATTCTGAATGACCCACACGTCACAATACGTCCGTGCTGCAAGTGCCATCGCAACCAAACATATGTACCAACCCTGTAAACAAACACACGGGGTCGGCATTACCACTTTCCAGCACACAGAAGTATGCAAATCACACAAAGGTATTTGCAGACCTGACCATATTCACTGTATGAAAAATTTCAATATTCAACAAACATCTCTGTGCTCGATTCGCAAAACTAAATAGATATACCTCAGCCGTGAAACATCCAGGCACCAGAATTCGTAGAATCTTAATCAACTGCCTGCACACAAATGTCACTTTATCATATAACACGCAATATAAATATCAAAATAATCACTGTAATGTCTGGAGTGTAATATGCACACTTTTGACCATTACTACCCCTCAAAGATGGAGTGCACATTATACACATGAAATAATAATTATGCTAATTTTTGTGCAAATGAAACAAAGATGGACATTGAGTTCACTGTGTAGGGCAACTTTAGACACTGGCTTATATGCTACTGTTGTCCATAGCTGACAGCTTGCAGACATGAAGTAGCAACCGCTGCAAAAAGCCCACTTGACATTCTAGGTATTTAACATCAAGATGTGCCAGCTGCTATCGGCGCCCCACTCAGTTCATTTGCTATGTAAAGACGTCTATTAGGTATCCTGCATTTTCATTCTAACTACCAACACTCCAATACTAGGTTCTAGCTGCTTCACTGCCTTTTAATTTAGAGAATGGCATATGCATACTGCAAGAAAACTGACAAAAAATGCAAGTGTGACAATGAACTGAAATGTTGTACAGTTAGACGAAACAGTGGCCACATAAATGTACCTGAAAAAAACTATATCAACAGTAGCTTTTTCCGTCTTCTCCACTTTCTATACATAAAACAGAAAGCAAGCATTTATTCAACTTCTACTTACATCTCACTATACTAAAATATAAAGACAAAAACTCAGACTGACATGATTGGCTGTTTGATCGACAAGATAACTGTTACTTTGCAAACTCAACTTTAATTGTACAAGTTAGTGAATAGTTCAATCTTTTAGCATCTCTGTACGACAAATATGCTGCAGTCTTCAAAGATGTATGATTAATCCAGCATTAATTTCTGTCAGAATGTACAAAAACTTGTGCTGTAAGTGCAACAATGTGCAACTAGTTTTTAAATGCATGATCAATGCAACTAAAAACGTCATCACTCTAAAACTATAAATAAGAAATAAAAACAATCCATATCAATAACAGTAATACTGTGCTAACTCCAGACACTGGTCTTTGTGGGGATAATCCATTCACTAAAGATCGCCCGGAACACGGCATTTCATATCAGTGAGTTGTCATTACAAACATTACATAAATAAACAAGAACTCAACAAGTGCTGAGATAAGCAACCGGGTCGATTTAGTGCACTGAGAGGACACAATAATGCCTATTAACTCCCAGAAGGCCAGTCATCACTAGGTTCAACAGTTTTTGAGGTTTCATGGCTTTAAAACTAACTGGTAATTAATTTATGGCAATCTGTGCCTCCAGAAAAAAAGCTATTGCAAGAAGCAACCTGTATACGCTGTGGGAGAATATACCCGGTCGCTAAAACAACTCTGCCTAACAAGACTAAACTAACTGTGGCCTAAATGCCTACTATGACATAAATCCTGTAAACAAATTAGGCCTATTATAACATTGTGCTCATGGCATTAAAATCATAGGCCAATGCCACTGACCAAACCCAAAGAAAACTTTGCTATGTAAATTGGTGGTAAAAACACAATTATACTTACATCTTTTATCACAACTGAAACTTCATCCTGAAAGGGTTTGAATCTTGCTCTGAAACAACACACAAGATAAGTTCTTATTTCATGACCTACTTTCCCGGTCCTATCTCTAACATTGTGTCTGGAATGGAATAACGGGCCGTATTCCACTGCAGACAACCACAGACCGACAACTGTCACAAACACGTTTGCATTTACGTCTTCACGCATTTGTTCTTGGTGTTGTTCAATGTACCGTAGCCGTTGTGAATTAACATGTTTGCAACAGTAGTCAGTCACCGTTGTCTGTGTACAGCGAGTTGTGACCCATTACTCCACTCCATAATGAACATTAGATATCTGACTAAACATTACAATGCATTGATTGCTGTAAAAATCTAATATTGTCCCTCTGCATCTTAAATGTTGGAATAAACATCAAAATTAACAATAAAATTACTAAATTAGCCCTCACTTCTTCATACATTTCAACCTCTGTAGCCTAGTACTAAACTGACACTGCATTTGGCCCGCAGGAGGCCTACATGGGTTATCACTAACACTGGTCCAGCCAACAGCCGAGCGTTATCAACACTTGTCTACAGTAGTGATGGCATGATACATCGCATTGTATCAAATATCGCGATATTGAAGGCGTATCGCATCGTATCTATATCACAGTAATTCCCTCTCAAATGAATCGACGGTCTGCACTACACAAAAGCAGTCTTTGGCAACAGCTCGCGCTCAGTGTTGTCCGCATCATCAACAGAGACAGCAACGTGCAGGGAGTAATTAGCGTAACATTCCAAGGCGGGCCAATACATTCCATGGTGAAGCCATTCCACAGACCATTCGGACGTGTGAAGTGCCAGTAATTGTCCAGTATAGGTATAGGGGGCTGGTGTTTGTTTAAGCATCCTCTCCCATCCACCTTGAAGGCCGTCGCCGCTTCACTTACGCATTCATTCGGCCTATACCTTTTCGTATTACTGTTGCTAAATTACATCAAATGCAGTCATCGTGTGGCTGCCCGGCGAAGGACGGATTACCAGGCACCTACTGTTCCATTTCTACAATATAAAAGGAGTATAACACAGCTGTAAAAATCTTAAACTTGCTTTGATTCACCATTTGTTAAGACTAGTGTTGTGAAACGGCAATCGGTTTACCGGTAATCGCTTTAAAAACCGATAATCGGTTTGAAAAATTCAAAACCGATTATTGATTTTTGACTATGCTACGTTTTTGTTGTTCATTGATTCATTTATGTTGTTGTTTGTTGTTGGACTCTCAAAATGCCGGATTTATCACAAAATAAACAATCATGGCTGCCGCCCATAACCATTACATAGTAAAGTAAGCACATGCCCTCAGTCACATAACGTAACATGTCGTTTACTTTTTAAAGAAAAAAAAACTTTGCAGTGCTCCATCTGGTGAGCTACCATCAAACGAGTGGCTGTAGACAAAGCTTCGCCTAATACGGCCGTGCCTTTGATAGTAGCTCACCAGCATTTTCTGTTCAGC
>Ga0209780_1004958_pt1 | contig 10405 bp, 8 predicted proteins | sample WorMetexBAHAMAS2_FD_187384 | JGI IMG/M metagenome (GOLD analysis project Ga0209780, IMG submission 187384) | Marine gutless worms symbiont microbial communities from Max Planck institute for Marine Microbiology, Germany - Inanidrilus exumae... | ecosystem: Host-associated > Annelida > Digestive... | reverse complement strand
GGATATAAAAATACGTTAATTCTTTATAAGTAATATATATTTGCTACGCCTGTCGCCTGCATTTTCAGTGATATCCAATCACACAAACTCACCAACTTTTTTCTGTTCTGTTGCTGAAACTATGAGATTTAGTTCGCTGTGATGTAGATCTTTACGCGACGGATTAATCACCACCTCATGGTCAATGTACCCAACTTGAACTGCCCCTGATAAAACAAAGCCAGCATAATCTACTGATAAAATACAAATTAACCACTTAATTTCACAAAATAAATCATATGCATGCATCATCATTCATGTTTAAACACTTAGTTCTCAAATGACAGCCTACGTCCAGATTCAGTAATACACTCCTTCCATGAAGTGGACCAACTTCATCCATAATTGCAGTAAGTTTCAGCATTACTGACATTTACAGTGAGAATCAATGTCAAACTATCAAACGATAGCATCAAAGAAATGTAATTGCGTCTACATAGTTCAACTGATCATAACAACTGAACTCATACCAACGGGTCCATTCCAGGGTATATCTGACAATGCCAGTGCACTGGATGCTGCAAGCAGTACAAACAAACTTTCAAAATACCACAAGTACAACACAAGAAATTGTTCGGGTCACTCAACATTTGCTAAAAGTAACTGTCGGAATTCAGCTACCTAGTGTTAAATAGTCTAACCATTCATGAAGCAATACTTTCAACAGCTAGCTAAACTGGCCACCAAACTACAGTAACATTAATCTCAGTCTTGTGGAGTGACATGTAATATCAAAAATATGTGTCTGCAAGCACTGGAGGTATATCACATTTGGAAACCAGAATCCACTTTAAAATTAGAACAAATTTATTATTCAGCTCGAAGCTAGGCTTTGGTCAAATATCGGATTGACTTTACAGTGCATTTTGGCAGTGTTCACACATTCGGCTATAACTCCATTAACAGTGAACTGATTTGGATGAAATGTGGAGCACTCTGAGTACACTGTCGGGGGCTGGCCCGGGTAGATTTTGGCCGCGATCAGTACAGTAGCAATAGCTAGAAAAACCAGGCTAAAATTTTGAAGCAACATACGGTTTCATCGATTCCCGTTGGCCAAATTTCACAAAATTTGAACACAACACGTCGACCACTGTCGCAATAAAAACTTTCCGAACAGAATTTTGAAAATTTTACCGCAATGGGTCGTTTTTCTAAAAAACGCACATTTCTCACATTTTTTAACGTCTTGCGACTTCAGGCTGCCATAACTCCGCAATCATTACCGATTGCCGGAAATTCACTACCAAAATAACCCGCAACGGGATTTCTAGTTTCCATTTTTACAGTTGGAATCAATTCAAAGTCATTTGTCATTCACTCCATACGAGAAACCTCCCCGAATTTTCTGTGACGTCCGACGAGGGTTGATAACGTGGCAGATAATGCAGACATCACTCAGTTGCAGGCAGCCAATCATCATCGACTATTGAGTCAGGTGACACTACGCCTCATCGAATGCAGGAAGTAAACAGCTTGTACACAGATAACCGAGCGCTTTGAGCCGAATACTGTATTGTGGACATTCCACACAATACAGTCATCTAGTTTTATAATAAAGCTTGTACAACATCATGCAATAAAAAAAAGAAAAACATTACGGTACACACAAACAGCTGTAACATAGCAATATCCTACAAGCACAGATGGCAGCAACAGTCAGAGACAGTAAGGCTTTACTGAAGAAACCAACCAGCATTAATGCTTGCAACACCGGCATCATGGACTCCATCGACTGCCAGCAAATTACACACTAGCTGAGTGTCAGTACAGAAACCGGCTGGAAACAACGGCCGAAGTGACCGATCTGCACCACATGTCAGACTCACAACTAGACATGTGCTTGTACCAAACAAATAATGAAATAATACTGCCATACTTTTCGTCTCTGTGTAACCAGTCTTTCCAGTGTTACTCGGGTTAGTTACACTGCAGTGCATACTTCAACCAAATTTAACACAACCTATTTTAAAAAAATTATGGAAAGAAATTAAATATACTGTCAAAATTATCTGGTAAAGATTAAAAACCAAAGTGGTGATTAGACCCAACCTATCATACGACTTGTAAGGATTTCTGCATCGGTTGGACCAAGTTCTCGACGCAAGTAGTTAGTTGGAATACGTCCTGCAGCCGCCGCCTTCTGTCGATAATCTACCTAAATGCACAAGCAGAGTACAACTCAGGGTCATTAATTAATATAGTACAACTAAAACAGCAACAACAACATTGATGATGCGGGTGAGCCATTACAAAAAAAGAACATTCACTCATTCAAATCCTCTCTTTGTGATTATTATACAATATACCATCTCAACATATGTAAACGCAACATTTCCACCTAATCATTCTATCTCAGCCCACTAAAGTGTCAACTTGTTCTCTTTCTTCGCTGGCCAACTTTCACTGCCATGTAACATACAACTTCGCACACATCTTCTGTATAACTTCCCTCTCACAAGAAGGGAGACGTCCTTATTGGTAAGGAGATACACGAGTTGTCTAAGTTTATGGCATCCCTAACAAAGTGCAAATATATATATTAATTACAAACTGTATGCAAATTACACAATAAAATGTTTGAAAATAAACTGGTAGTTACTACCCGTTACAAATATTGTTCAAGTGCATGCAACCCACTTTACAAAAAATTAACAGCTGATAGAAAAGATTCAGCACAGGTTTACAAACATGATAAAAATATGGAGGGTAAATCATACGACGACAGAATAAGGCTTTTGGGATTGTGGACTCTCGAGGAGAGAAGAAATAGACATGATTTGATTGAATTATTCAAGATTTTTATGGGACTATCTTGTGTTAAAATTGCTGAACTATTTATGTTGGATGAAAAGGTACTAGAAGTCATTGATGAAAAGGTACTAGAAGTCATTGTTTAAAGTTAGGAAAACTCGGTGGAGCAGGGATATCACTACGCATTTTTCAAATAGGTGCTCAATGGATGGAACCTGCTGAATCACCAAACAGTCGATGCATACAAGAACAGCTTATTTATGATCAGAGACGACCGGATGTGCTTCTTCATGGACTAGGTCCGCTAAGCCCTACACCTCACCATGGGTTGCTCCCATTGGGAGGGCAGCTGCACAACGTAAATCACAAATAGGATCAAATAGGCCGTAGTGCAATCCAACACTAACTGGACCAAGGGTCTCAGCTGATGCTGACAGACCCGCATGGCGCAGAGGCACAGCGCATGCAAAATATTCTGCATCGCATCATATGGTAATCAAACCATTTCTTCTACTCGGCTTAGCTGGTAAATACAGATCTTGACGGTGGGTATAATCAACAGTTGTCTGACAACTATCAGAAGTTTATGACACTCACCGGCGAACTAAGTTGACAGTGCCTGAGACGATCAGCCATTCCGGAGATATGGTTGGTGCCGACCAAAATTTAAATGGTTCACATGACATAACCATGCCCTTTTGGGGATGGTTTGCCATCCTTCGGCTAGCACTTGCTACCGTCAACCTACTTACCAAATTTGAAGTATCTAACTCCACTCACTATAAAGGTGATACAAAGTGTCGAAAGGTGATACAAAGTGTCGAAAATGGGGTGGTTTGGGGTAGTTAGGGTCATTGGAAATAGCGCAAATCGATAGAGCACATAAAAGTTCCTATTAGCATTCCATAGTAACTATGTTCCTATCTTGCACCGTTTCTGAGAAATAGCAAAACAGTGTTCGAAAATCGAGGTTTGAACCTACTTTATTTAGCGCCCCCGCTGGGTAATCCCGTTGGAATTTCGCCGAAATCTTTGGCCTCAGCAAGCTAGAATCCACTGGCTATCGCATAGCATTGTTTGCATGATCCTATGTTTAGTATAGCCGTTTTGGTAGAATACTGGCGTGTGACAGACAGATAAACAGACGGACCCCGATGACAGCATATACCGTGCTAGCATAGCATCACATGGTAAAAATGTTTACATTACAAAGCAAAACATTGCAGGATAGCATAGTAGGAACTATTACTATTTTTATTTTTTACTGACTACAGAAAAGCTCTAAACCATAAACAAGTCAGAAAGAATAATAAATGAAAACGAGTGAAACAAATAAAGTACATAAAATGTACATAACAACCGTTAAAGGCAGAAAACTAGGTGAAGATCCAGTACGACTTCTGCTAACTGCTGTAACCATGACATTTGTGTCACCAAACTACACACGGCAAAGCATATGCACCAATATAAACAGAGACAGTGACACACATACAGTTTTAAACAACACAGCAATGCAGGCAAACTGTTGATATCTCAGTCGACTAATACAGCTACAAAAGTATGCGTGTCGGCAGTTCAGATTAACTAACTTTGTTAAGTAGCATATATTAACAGTCTTCAGGAAAATCATAGCATTATTCTGATATTTTCTCAAAGTAAATCACAGTACACAAGCATTCTGGTCACAACACTATTACCTGCACAACAGCACAACCATCGGCAAACCTGGCCAACTGACCAGTTTTGATGCATAATTTCCTACAAAACACACCACAAATCAAAATACACATACACACATACAGAAAATCTGTCTTCAATGATTCGATGCTATTGGTTGGTTGACAGGAAGGGCATCCAGCCTGTCCACAAATCCCAGACCAGACCTAATCGCAACTAACTCATGAAAACCATGCTGGCCAAAAGTGCAAATCATAGTTGTAGTAATGGTAGTAGTAGTAGTAGTACTAATAGTACTATATATAAGTATACAAAAAATGTTCACAATTGAACAATTTGAAAACATAAACATCAACATTTTCCTGTTTAATTTATGACAAATATGTAGAAAAGCGATGCTTTTCAGTATACAAAGAAAGATCCATTTCGCAAATGCAAGCTTCTACAAATGCAGCAGTTGACAAATAGGATAAAGCAGGAAGTTACAATAAATGCACTAAAAATGATATACCTAATAGGCTATACACTAAAACAGCAATATATTGTCATACACTGTAGTCCAAAGTCAAAAAGTCTGTAGTGTCACATATTTAAAATAATGTTACCAGCCACTTAAATGGATGCAATGCACAGACAGAGCATTATCCTGTGATTTCTTATGAAGCAGTTGCAGATGTGGGTGACAGTCCAAAGGACGCAGATAAAATTTTCGGGAATCTGCACATCTCAGGTGCGCCAGGTCACAGCAAAAAAGAACAGCCATAAAGATGGCATTATAGTCATTGAGTATGTCTCATTTTTATGCATGTTATCGCATCACAATTTACTTTAAAGATCGGTTGACTTTATTTATCATTTCACTTTGTTACAATTGTTACAAGATTCCATACATTTTTGTACAAGAGTCTCCGCTGCCGCTAACACTAACAGACCCGCATGACACAGAGGCTCAGCGCATGCTAAATATTCCATATTGCATCACATAGTAATCAAACCATTTCTTCTACTAGGCCTAGCTGCTGAATACAGATCTCAATGGTGGGTGTGATCTACAGTTGTCTGGTGACCATCAGAAGTTTATGACACTCACTGGCGAACTAAGATGACAGTGCTTGAGTTTGAGTTGATCAGCTGTTCCAGCCTACCTACCAAATTTGAAATTTCTATCTCTACCCACCACACAGATATGACAGGCAAATACAAATGTCAAAATAGGGTGGTTTGGAGTTGTTAGGGGTCATTCAAAGTCACTGAAAATAGCATCATTCGATAGAGCACATACGAGTTCCTATTAGCGTTCCACAGTAACTATGTCCCTATCTTGCACCGTTTGTAATATATAGCAAGATATTGGTCGAAAATCACCAATCTGAACCTGTCCTACCTCTATTTTGTGCACGCTTGGGGGTAATGCCATTGGAATTTCGCTGAGATTTTTGGTATCAGAAAACTAGAGTCCCTGGGCCATAGTATGGCGTTGTTTGCATGATCCTAGGTTTAGCCGTTTAGGTACAACACCGGCGTATGACAAATGGATAAACAGACGTACACTACAGACACGCGGATCTTAAGCAATCAATCAATTTCACAATCCACATAATAAATCAGTATTTCACTTCATTTTGGGCAGAAGGCATTCTCGCACTGCCCCAGACTTCAAGAAGCCATCACATCGCAGAAAAGTACATTGATAGACCGGCCATACTTCTACTTACTCATCGCCAACGGCAACTTGCACTTCTCCCGCTCCACTATTATCGCCCGACCACGGATTTACAGTGTGTTTAAATCGCGTATGAATAAAACTCGCTGATATAATGTTTCTTCTCCTACAGCTACAAGTAGTACGGGTGTATTTTGTACAGATTGATAAATATCTGCACAAAACGCTAGACATAACTAGCAACACTCGTGTTTATAACAAACATAAATAAACAAAACATAGATTTTATTAAGCGCAGATAAAAATAAAAATATAACGGTCTAGCTAGCAACCGAAACAACCTGAAAACTATATGGTCTAAACTTCTAAGGTAGCACTAGACTAAACAGTGTCTTAAATCCAACGGTTTAAGCTATACAACACCTTCAGTAGCCCTCTCAGTATAGTCCAATAAACTCCTCAGGTCATACCAGCCAGTCACTGGAGTGGCCTCATCCGGTAAGCATTCCGGTAAGCAAATATAAGCACTCGATGTGATATGAATTAGGTATATGAAATTGTAACCTGTAATATGATGAAGTAATATTACTTGTATTACGTATCTAACTTTTCAGTACTGTATGTAACACAGATGCGTCTGACGTTTGTGCAATAATGAATAGATACTTACTTACTTACTTACTTACTTACTTGCTTGAGATGTTGTTTTAGACGTCAATAGTAAGTCACTGCTTTGCCAAAATATTTATGGAGAAATTGCATAAATAACAATGCTACACAGATTTTTTAAAAAGCTGTTAATAGTCTAAACGATCGTTCACACCGAATGCGTTGCTCTGCGGTGTCGCACAGCACCGACGTAACGCAATGCGCTGTGTAAACGAACCTTATGTTTCAGTAGGCCTAGTGAACATATTTGATTTGACGGCAATTTCGACCGACAGACTGCAATCATTGCGCAATTTTGCAGCATGCTTAACTTTTAACAACACAATTCGAGGTGTAAACTACAGTAACTGAGTAGGCTATTTTTTTAGATTTTTCACACATATCATCAGAATACCGAAAATTGACACTGCAAATCTGCTCCGGACTTTTGACACAATTTTTACTGTCTCTTGATTGGAAATCGAATTTGTCGACTTAATTATTATTACAAAAAGCGAGTGTGTCTATAATTAAAAGCGTTTTATGTTTTCGGGATAGGGTACAAAATCCGGCGGAATCTCGCTCGATAACAAAAAAACGCAAAAACTGATATCATTTCAAGAGACAATCATAAATGTTTCAATTTCCAACTTTCAAGTCGAAATTGCATTAGGCCAGGTCGTTTCTTACTAGTGTATAGGCCTACAGGTTCATCGATTGAACAGATCTGATTCGGATATATCCTAATCCTCACTGTATTGTAGGCTGTAGCCTACTTGAATTGTGACGCAGTGGCAATAATGAGTCAATCAAATCAAATCAAATCAAATCGTACATTTATGTAGCGTCTCTTAAAACGTAATCCTCAAAGGTGCCTTGATCCTACATGTAGGTACGCTCAAAGAGCCAATTAAAGTATTGTATTACATTCTCTGTAGGCCTAAGCTCTCCTACAGAGGGTTCAAGGACCGCCAACGTTATTGATGAATTACGAAACCTAAAAACCGTCATTCCTGTATCTTGACTATAATAAAGAGAACAAAGGCTATTGTTCGGGATTTCCAATGGGAATTGTCCCAGATAATATACTGGAGCCGTTTCGTGCCGTCATCCCTCCCTTAGTTTATGCCTGTGCTCGGAAGGTGCAGCTGTTGTGTATAGTCAGTAGAGAAACTGTGATAGGCCTAGAGCGCAGTCACTGGCTGTGAGCCGACTGTGCGCAGTCGACTGTCGCAGAGACGCGAATAAGACGATGACGGATTGTTTCACACGCTGCCGACAAATTATTCTCGTGTCACCGCAGCCACTGAAGCCGACGCCAACGCGCAACCAGCAGCATGCCCGCTGACCAGACGGATTGCCGAATCTCACGCCGAGAGATCGAAGAAACTTTAGCTCGCTGAAAATCGGCGGAAATATCCGGTCGCGGACGTGACCGACCACGCCGAAGACGCGCCATTCACCAGACGAGTTCGTTATCTCGTGTGATCGGCGTCAATTGCGACTGGCTTGCACGATGGGTTGTGTTACGTTGGTGGTGTGTCTAATCACCGTGCATTCCTCAGTCGCTCGCGGCCGGTTTCACCCGACACCGTCAATAGACGACCGTGAAAGACCGCGTTTGATGACCGAACCAACGGTTTCGTTTCGAGCGTCGGATGGCGACGGACGGGCATCAACGGACAATACGACGAAGTCGCCGACTGTTGGTGCGTATCAAACTGGCCGTGTGTAGGCCTAAATGTTTTAGCTCATTCATGAGCGAATGTTTTCCTAAACTTTCGAGACATTATTACTTCGGCTCCGGTAGGGGTGCGAAGTATTGCGACTACCATGTCTGTCTGTTTGTCTGTCCGCTTGCACATCTGGAACACCGCATGTCCGAATTTCACCATATTTTTGTAGATGTTATTTGTGCCGCGGTTCGGTCTTTCGTTGACGGCAATGCAATACACTGTAGTCACGTACTTCTGGTTTCGTGGATGATGTGAATGTTCAGTTACCATTCCTCCAACAAGCTGGTGTCAGCCATTTTGGGACACGAGTGGAAATAGACGGATTTATGGGAATGAAGTAAGTAAGAAAACAGACATAGAATGTTAAATGATAGAAAAAAATAATCAATAAAATTTTAACGATTAATGGGTTAGTTAATTGTTCAAAATTGTAGCGATATTTATACATGTAGTTTAACAAACTGGTTGAAAATAGCCGAAATCGCCTTCGCTGCACTTGAACCTTTTATAGGCTCGGACATCTGACTGTGTCGGTTTTTAAAAAATCTTTGTCGCAAATTTGCAGCTATTTTAGTGTCGTAGACCAAACTGCATGCAATTTGTCTGTACATTAGACTGAATACAGTAATTCTATGCATCCATTTTCAGCAGTTGTGAATGTTTTGACCGCAACGGGGCTTTAATTTTTTTCCGTTCATATATGGATTTGTGTTTCACGCGTGAGCAATTCTAGCAAGTCATAGTCGCAGGCGGCTGTGCCGTTACTGCAGTGCGATTTATGTGCAAATTGATAGCAAACACGTTGAAGGTAATGTAGAATAGTCTGTAAAATGTTTGCATAAGCAAGCGGATTTTTTATGTATGTATCTGTGAAATGGTGCACTATCTCATTCTTTCAACTTTTGTGAAGAGATTCTCCCTCAATGACAATTTAATGCATTAGGATTACGGCAGTAGGTATAGAAGTATATTCTGCAATATCGTGCTTCTTGTTAAAGCTTTTAGGTTTGCTTTGTCTTACCAATTGAGAACTGTTAAATATGGAATGTGTAAATCTTCATTTTGCTCAGTATGTTACAGTTTTACAGCAATTAAAAGAATTTTACTACCCGGTAGCTCAATTGCCTGAGGATGATTTGCACGATCTGTCAAGGCTAAGCAGACACGCTGCCCATAGGGCACGCGCTCTAAAGCCGCTCCGAATTCATTCCAGACGATCGGTACGCAGTCGGCGACGCTGGCTGGTTTAATGCTGCGGACGCAAAGTCGATCATAATCGCCGATTGTTTTTCCGTTCGGCGATGCTGTTCCCGACAGTCGATCCGCATGCAAGCTGTCAATTTGCTAATGGACTCGATCGACGACGCACGCCGGCCGCGGGTGCAGACCGACAAAGGGATTCGCTGTGTAAACATTATCAGCATACGACAAGATAAGTGTCGCGTTCTTAACGATTATCTCCCGACAGTCAATGTCGTCCAACTTAACCCTCTTCAGAGCACTGGGCTAGTAGTTCGAGTTCTGTCTTTGAGCGAACTGCGGCGATATATGGTGACGGTTAAGGTAGCTTTCGATAACGGCATTATTAGCGTCAATTAAATTACTCTTCATTCATACACAGTCTTAGCACTTTGCCGGTTACACAAATCAACTCAAGCTAACCTTCATTTCTTATTCTCACTGGGGATAGTGAGTACATGCAGTGACAATGCCCGACGAAAAGAAAGTTACGGCGTCTCATACGGCGCATTCTTCATGCTGCTGGTTTAGAGAGTCAAGATACACATCTCACAATTGTTCAAAGGCCTAAGAAAACGGACCAACTCCTCATTTACGGGTAATAATAATAATAATAATAATAATAATAATAACAAGAGCTCATCAGAAG